>Ga0209013_10000698_pt1 | contig 30316 bp, 30 predicted proteins | sample Cruoilmetagenom2_FD_187291 | JGI IMG/M metagenome (GOLD analysis project Ga0209013, IMG submission 187291) | Oil polluted marine microbial communities from Coal Oil Point, Santa Barbara, California, USA - Sample 2 (SPAdes) (version 2) | ecosystem: Environmental > Aquatic > Marine > Oil seeps ...
TCAAGGGTATTCTACAACAACAACAGCAACAAGAACTACTGGCCGCTCATGTTAAAGAACTGAAAGCGGATGCCAAAATTGAGTTGAAGATTTAATCAGTTTGCTTAAAAGCTACATTTCACTTCAATAATAATTGGACAATATAAAACACCTCCGAAAGGGTAACTTTAAACAAGTGCCTATATCGGAGGTGTTTTTGCATGGGCAAAAAACGTGAATACATGCGAATGAAAGGGACAGTTATAGGGACACCGACAATAAAAGGGCTCACCATTGAAATAATCCATACTAGGTCGCAAGGTTTAGAAACCGAAACGGCTCCCGTCCGATGATATGAACATATAATGAAGGTACACTGAAGTTACATTTAGAGCATGAAGTGATGAATTGCCTAACCGATAAATTATTCTCATTTAATTCTGTCTCATAAGGAGGAGGAATCATGGAGGTTTATCTTATTTTTACTGACACAAAAACTTCGATGGGGAAATTGATTAAAAGGTTGACGAACCATCCTTATAGTCATGTATCCATATCCTTTAATCAAGACTTAAGCGAAGTATATAGTTTTGGTAGAAAAAATCCTGATAATCCCTTTGGTGGAGGATTTGTTAAAGAAGATTTTAGAAATCAGTTTTTTCGAAGAGCACTCTGCTCGGTATACAGTTGTACAGTTACCGAAAAAGAATACGACATGATGAAAGCTTACGTTAATGATGTCGAGGTAAACCAAGATAAGTATAAATATAACTTTTTAGGTTTGTTCGGTGTCCTTTTTGAACAGCCGATTGAAAAGGACTATTCCTATTTTTGCTCGCAATTTGTAGCGCTCGTATTAAAGAGCGGTGGACGTATGAAATTGAATAAACCTGCAAGTTTAATCTCTCCGAAGGATATTTCCTCATCAAAAGATTTAGTCCTTTCTTACAGCGGCGAATTAATGTCCTATCCATTTTTAAATGAAAAAATGGAAAAAAAAGAAACTCATCAAATGATGGGTTGTCTGTAAATCGGGTATTTAATACTGGACGGATTTTTTGAGTAGTTTAATCCGGGAAAATTTGAACAGAAAGGAGTTTATGACTTTGAAAAAAATTTTACTTTTGCCTTTACTTAATAGCATGCCATCTGGACATCATCAAGTGAGTGATGCAATAGAAGAGTTTGTTTCAAAACGGACATCAAACATTGAATGCAAGAAAATTGATGTTATGAAAGAATGGAACCCATTAATTGAATTATCTATTGTGAATTTGTATTTAAGTTGGATTCGGCTTGCACCTGGATCTTATGCATCTATATACCGACAATTCGCCTATAAATCAAAGAAATCACGGTCTTATAAATATTATGACGTTTTATTTCTGAATAAAGTTGAAAAAATACTCGCAAAAGAAAAACCTGACTTAATCATATGTACTCATTCTTTTCCTTCTCATTTTATAAATGAATTGAAAAAGTCTGGAAAATGCTCAGTTCCATGTATAAATATTTATACAGACTTCTTTATGAATGACGTGTGGGGTAAAGAGTATATTGATTATCATTTTGTTCCGGATATCCGAATGAAGAACGAACTCCGTAGCAATTATAGGATTTCAGAAAACAACATTTTTCCGACTGGAATACCTATAAGTCAAGAATTTTCAAGTAGTAATTCTGAAGTTCTGCCTAGTCGAAATGGAAATATCCTAATTTCAGGTGGAAGTGCTGGCTTGGGGAATATTTTAGATATGTTAGAGGAGAGTATGGAAGTTGCCGGGTTAAACTTTTATGTATTATGTGGTAACAATAAAGCCCTTTATCAAAAAGTTAAGGGAATAAATAAAAGTAACATCTATCCATTGCCGTATATTTCATCAAAAGAAAAAATGAACGAATTATATAATATGACGGATGCCATTATTACAAAACCTGGGGGCGTAACCGTCACAGAAGCACTGAAAAAAATGATTCCCATATTTGTTCACTCAGCGTTACCTGGACAGGAAGAGATTAATTTGACCTTTTTATGCAAACAAAAGCTGGTATTCAATGTACCTGAAGGTGAACACTTAATACACTTTGTACAAGAAACGTTGAATGATCGATTGAAAATAATGGAGTTCCAACATGCTGTTCAAACATATAATCAGTCTCTTACGTTTCAAAAACCCAATGAAATTGTTAATTTTATCCAAGAGATAATATGAAGAAAGGAAAATAGTAGTCAATCGATTGTGGATGGCTCATCGGAATTAAAGGAGTGTACGTTCATGATTGACCTAATTTTAGAATTTCTCAAGAATATCGGCATAATTGGCGTATATACCGTCATTTTTTTAGAGGGTTCATCTCTTCCTTTTCCTGGAATTGCGATTGTATTAGCTTATGGTGGTCTTTTGAATCTGACTTATGTCGATACCGCATACGTTGCTGGAGGGATGAGTTTAACTTATAGCGTTGCCAGTTTAATCCCATATTATATAGGCAAGAAAATGAAATGCCTTGTTCGAGAAAAGTTTCAAAAAGGTATTCAAAAAGCGAGTCTTCTTTTTGAACGTTATGGCATTTGGAGCATTGCATTGTCCAGACCATTTGGAATTGGGAATTACATTTCCTACTTGGCGGGAATGAGCAACATTCGGATAGTGAAATATATGTTCCTAACTTTTGTTGGAATATTCCCCTGGTGTTACGTAATGTTGAGCTTAGGAAACTATTTTAACGGCAATTACGAAGCATTCTTGAGGTTTTATAAACAACATAGTCTTTATTTGTATGGATTGATAACGATCGTTTTGATCATCATCATACTCAGTATGTATCGAAAGTATCAAAGACATAAAGCTATGCAATGAAAAAAAGCTGTCCCAGGATAAATGGGGGCAGCTTTTCTGAATGTGAAGCGATAAGATCTATTCTAAAGTGATTAGAAATTCCTTTCAATTACTGCTATTTTACAGATATCCGTTAATTTTTGATTTGTCTTGTTCAATAATTTCATTTTTCAACCCATCAATACTTTCCTTACGTCGTTCATTTTTTGCTTTAATTGCAGCAAGTTCTTTTCCATCCGCGAAGGCCATTGCTTCTTCGGCAGCTTCCATATTACGAATTGTTTTCGACAGTCTTTCTTCATTATCAACTAAATCATTTGGTCTTGGGGTAATTCTTCTTGGCATTTAGGTTCCTCCTTTATTTTTAGCAATCCTTCAAGAATTAGGGTTCCCAAGTCCATAAAAAATATTTATGATCAAAACAATCTGTAATTTTACATAGTTAAAAGGCTTTATGTGAAATCGTTTAGATAACTGATTAGTTAAGTTCAAATTAGATAACTAAATTAATAACTACTTGAAACTTCATCATAACCAGTCATGCTATCCATATGGCTCGCAATCATGGCGATTATTGTGCTTGCTTCTTCTTTTGAGAAAATGAAGGTGCTTTCGTCTTCAATGAGTTCTGCGTCATCTGCCCATACACGGTTTACTCTTCTGAGAACGCCATCTCCATTCGCATTGTCAATGCCAAATTGATAGGTAACTTCCACCTCATCTTCAATCTGGAAAGCTGTGACTTCAGGTGTTTCCCATTCTACATCGATTTCTTCATAGGATTCTTCTTCATCTATAACTTCACCAAGGTAAAACTCTTCTTCTACGTCATCTTCAATGAAGAATACATCCTCATCGTCATCATCGTCATCATCATCTACATAATAGACTTCACTCTCATTGTCCATGAAATCATGGAAGCTTTCATGAACTGCGTCAACGATAGCTTCAAAGTCATGGAGAATAATTCTTGCAGGTTGTTCAAGAGATAAATCAAAACTTTCCACGTAAAACTCCGTATTATTTGGATCAAAGAGGAGGGTGCAGAAGTAGTCCCTTTCATCATCTTCAACCTCTACATAAAATTCAATGCGAGGATGTTTTGCACTCTGATGTATCGTCATATGAGCGGTTTGGTCGTATTCTTCACAAATCGAGTTCAATTGATCTTGAAGTTCACCCGTTACTCTGTTAAACCATTCCATGGACATGAACTATTCCACTCCTTCATATTTTCTCTTTTTTATCCTTTCCAAGATTGTGTGTTTTTTTGCATTCCACTTTTATCCATATAATAATTTACCTAATTTTAATTGAAATGAACCGTTTAGTTTTATTTTTTGACATAAAAAAAAGCCACAAGCGCAACTTGTATTAGGTGAGGGAAGGGAAGAGCTGAAAACTTTCCTTATTCTAGCGTGAAATAACATTGGTCGAAAATAAGTGAAGTTAAATGGTGGATGATAATCCACAAGAGGTGAAGGAGAAACTGTTAGATTTACAACACATGTATCAAGCGAATGAATGCATGTTTGTAATCCTCAGTCAAACTTATAATGACTGAATTACCTCTTATGAATTACCAAGATGTAAGGAGAAGCTGAAAGTGTAAGCATCTTACATAAGGGTGGAGTTGATATCAACTATTAGTTTATCTCTCGTAGTACAAGTATTTCATCTGATACCCAATTCAAAATTAACTCTGTCAGCATATTGCGGAAAATCTATTAAAGGATTCCTGTTTTTTTGCAAATCGAAAATAGCCTGGTTGCGGTGTTTTTCATAAATGCAGACTTTGTATTCATTATGCCATTTCAACAGCAGTTCAATGTCTTCCGAGTTATACTGCATAATTTCACCTGGATATCTTAACAGAAAGTACAAGGTCGCTCTGGCAACTGTACCTTTTCCGCTTTCAGGTTCAAACTTATTCTCTTCGTATTTCCCACATTCTGTTTTGATTATTTTCGTCCCCAGTGTTGGAGTATAATCAATGAAATCATAGAAAGGATGATTGGATCTTAATGAATTGCAGACTTTTTCACAAGTGAAAAGGTGATGCATATCTCCTCTCATCGGGCTGTCTTTATTAAACCATGATTGTGGTACTACATGTTCACAATTATACATGTTTTCACTTTCAATGAGAGACATCTTCACTCGTGCATCACTGGCGTTCTTTAGCTTTTCATACGCTTCTAGTCTTCTTAAGTCAGCTTCGTAATCTTCTTTTATTATTTGTTCTGCTTTCTTTTCTTGACCTGAGTAGATGCTCTTCAAGTTTCCATCAATTTGAAGATCAGCCCATGTATAAAGATAATTTCGGGTAGTAGAGTTGTACGGAAGGTGTTCATCATGTGTATTTGTAACTAACTCATTCAGTTGTGTAAACAATTGGTTTTTATCAATAGTATTAAAATCAATATCTTTATAATATTGATTGATAATAGGCTGAACATGTTCCTCTTCGTAATATTCTCTTCCATTTACAATTCTTTCTATATTAATCCTTAATGATAATAGTGTTTCTTCAAAAAAATGCTTTGAATTTGAAGCTTCGCTTATTAGCTTTTCCATTGTAGTACCCCTTCCTTTTATGGTTTTTAGATGAATGGGTCGACGTTATATTCCTTTGTTCTCTATTAAATATTCTATGGCGAGTAAATATTATCCTTCCTGTCTTAATTATTTTCCATATAGAGGGACTAATTATCCTGAAAAGATTATAGCTAATCAGAAGGAGAATGCCCTTTCAAAGAGGAACTAAACAATAGGTGCTATATAGGAAAGGTGACGATTAATAATGAAAGTTCAAGAAGGTTTTATTCCTGTTAATGGGGGAAATGTTTGGTATAGCAAGACGGGCGAAGGCTCGGGTATTCCGCTACTGGTGTTGCATGGAGGACCTGGTGGAAGCAGCAGTGAATCGGACCCTCTTAGAACACTTGGAAATGAAAGACCAGTCATACATTATGATCAGTTAGGATGCGGCAAATCAGATCGACCGAGTAATCGTTCTTTGTGGACAGTAGAAAGATATGTAGAAGAATTAGGGCAAGTGAGAGCCGCGCTGGGGTTAGATGAAGTCCATATCCTTGGTCACTCGTGGGGCACAATGCTAGCTGCTGCATATCTATTGACTAAACCAACAGGCGTCCAAAGTGTGATATATTCCAGTCCATGCCATAGTGCAAAAATGTGGGAGAAAGATCAACGTGAATATTTGAAGGAAGATTTCACGAAAGAGATGCAGGAATTGATTGAACGCTGCGAACGAGAAGGGACAACCGATTCGGACGAGTATCAAAAAGCGATGATCCAGTTTTACGAACGTCATGTGTGTCGTCTCCTTCCTTGGCCAGAAGAGCTATTGCTACAAATGAGTAAAAATAATCATGAGATATACGGCATGATGTGGGGAGCATCAGAATTTACCGTGACGGGTACTTTGAAGGAATTTGATGTAACAAATCGATTGGATGAGATTGAGTTGCCAAGTCTATTTACTTGTGGTCGTTACGATGAAGCAACGCCAAATACGACAGAGTATTATGCTAGCCTTGTTCCTGGTTCTGAGTTTTATGTATTTGAAGATTGCTCACATATGCCAGGAGTTGAAAATCCTCAAGCTTATGTGGGTAAAATGAGGGACTTCCTGAACCGCCATCCTCGATAACTAGTGAAAAAACCGCGTTGAAATAAACAAGGGAGCTTATTAGGTAGAAGAAAGTCAGACACTCCCTGAGCATTAAAAATGGAGTATACTATCAAGAGAAGGAAAGTTATAGGAGTAGTGATTTTGGAAAAACAAAATAGTAAGTATCGATATGTCGTTTTTGCTACAGTTCTGTTTGCTTATCTCTTGATAGTAAGTCAAAGAACAGCACCTGGTTTAATTTCAGATCAGCTAATGAAAGATTTTAGTGTGACGGCTTCAACTATTGGATTGCTGACAAGTATTCAGTTTTTAGCATACGCCAGTTTGCAAATACCGATTGGAATCTTGTCGGATCGATTCGGACCTAATGTACTTTTAATTGCGGGAACGTTATTAAATGGAGTGGGTACATTAATATATAGCATTGCACCAAATGAGTCCATTCTATTTCTTGCTCGATTATTAGTGGGAATTGGTGACGCCACAATTTGGGTGAATTTGGTACTGATTCTAAGTATATGGTTTAAAGTAAATGAATTTGTTGGGCTTCTAGGAGTAGCAGGGATGACAGGGAGCCTAGGGTTCTTGCTAGCCACTGTCCCATTTTCGTCGTGGATTTCCTTCGCAGGCTGGAGGACACCATTTTTTACAACGGGAATTATTTTGTGTCTTTGTGCCATTTTGCTTTATTTTGTTCTAGTCATAAGACCAAAGCAGATGGACAAGAATTCCGCACCAAAAAAATCTCCTGAGAAACAGGAACAAAAACGTGAAAAAGTGATGGTTTTACTACGTCGGATTTTTTCCGACCGACAAGCTTGGGCCACCTTCTTGTGTCACTTTGGGGCAGTTGGTACGTATGTTGGGTTTATCGGTTCATGGGCTGTACCATACGGCATGAATGTATATGAAATGACACGATCACATGCAAGTCAATTCATTATGATCGGTTTGGTTGGTGCCATCATTGGAGCCCCTCTCACAAGCTGGATCTCCGGTCGTTTCGGATCAATTAAGCGTATTTACTTAATCGTTCATGTAATTATTTTGCTTAGCTGGGCAGCTTTCATTGCATTCAGTGGAAAACCACCATACGCAGTGCTGGTTGTTCTGTTCTTTTTGATTGGCTATGGGAATGGTGCAAGTGCTCTTACATTTTTAATTGTCCGCAAATCGTTTGATATAAAAGTGGTAGGAGTGGTTTCAGGATTCGCCAATACAGGTGGCTTTTTAAGTGCCGTGTTGTTACCGAGTATTTTCGGTAAAGTATTGGATCATTTCCAATCTGCAGAAATTAGTGTCGGCTACCATTTCGGTTTTGTTATTCCGGTCGTCTTCTCCATGATTGGATTGGTTGGCGGATTGCTTATAATGGAAAAACGTATACCGAAAGTACAGCGGGGTTAGTGGGAATCATATCTCACAATAGAGGACTGGAAGTCAAACAAATAGAGGCAAAACGGGCCACGTAAGTGCCTGTTCTGCCTCTATTTTTAATATAAATTCATTAGTCGAAATCTAACTGGTAATCTGCTGCAGTTACCAAATTTAGTTTTTTAGAGAAGATGTAAATAAGACCAAGATTCAATACAATGGGAAGGATAAAGAACGTGCTAAACATAATCATTACATTCTGCTGTGTCCAACCACCCTCAGCTAAATTTATGTAATTCAACGGTCCGACTAAACCAGATAATCCGAATCCAGCACTAATTGGTGTGCCTTGGATATTTAAAACACCTGCCAATGCTCCCAAAATTGCTGCAGTAATAATCATGGGAAGAGCGATTTTCGGTTTCATCAAGAAGTTTTTCATTTGCATTTTAGGAGAACCGAGAACATGTGCCAATGCTGTCCCTAGGGAATTTGCTTTATAGCTTGATATGGCCATACCTACACCAGCTGCAACGACACCGAGATTTGCTGCACCGGCTCCGATACCTGAAAGCATGATGACCGTTGCCACTCCGACTGTCGAAATGGGTAACAGAATGATAATACAGAAAATAACTGCAATAATAGCACCCATAAAGACCGGTTGAAGTGTCGTCACATGTGCGACAGCGACACCAATTATTCCTGTGGATTGTTTCATAAATGGAAGAAGCATGTATCCAATCATACCAGGTATTAAGATACTCAAAGCGGGTAATAAAAGAATTGAATAGGCTTTTAATCGATCACCAAGCAGTTGAACAAATAGCACTGCCAATGCAGAAGTAATTCCGATATTAATAACGGTTCCAATCCCATTAAGGGTGATTAAACCGTCCGCTGTTTTTTGAACAACGCCACTGCCTACCATTGCCGCAATTCCTATACTCGCAGTTTGAATAGGCGTTAATTTGAATGTAATCCCAACCATAACTCCAATCAGTACAGGCAATAAACTCATTACGAATACTGTAATGTCCAATAGATGCTGTAACGCAGGAAAATATGGAATGATCAATTTAAGGATTTCCCCCAACAATGCATTGGGAATCAATGCAACAACAATCCCGATACTCATTCCATTTAATAACTTACTGAAAAAATCCTTCATTTCCCATCTCTCCATTCTAGTTGCTAGTGAAAATAACTATAAGGAATATTCAGAACATAGTCAATGAATATTTTAGCGCTTCAACGCGTTGGTGTATAAAAGTGGTTTATTTGTAGCTAAATCAACCGTCATCAATCCAGTAGCCACTAGTGTTTAAGACTATTTTTATGGATAATCTAAATGTAATAAAACTTTTTGGTTTTTTCGGTTAGGCTATGATGAGTTGTATATTTAAGAGTTTGTATGACTACTCAGAAGTATAAGTTCTAATTCCCTTTCTTTCGTCCTACAGTGTAACAACGAGATGAAAAAGGAGAGAGTACTGAATGGTAATAGATGGGGTTTTTTCAGGTGGGGGGTTAAAAGATTTTGCGCTGGTGGGTGCGTATCAAGTCTTGGAAGAGAAGGGATTTCGCTTTCAACGTGTAGCTGGCACAAGCGCAGGAGCAATTCTTGCGGCTTTTATTGCAGCCGGATATTCAAGTAAGGAAATTGAAAAAATACTGGATGATACTGATTTTCAAAGTCTTCTTGATCCACGTAAAACCATTCTTCCATTGCCCATTATGAAATGGTTCAACCTCTATTGGCGGATGGGATTATACAAAGGCAATGCATTGGAGAAATGGTTTTTGGAAAAGTTGGCAATGAAAGAAATCTATACATTTGGTGATTTACCGGCTGGATCGTTGAAGCTTATCGCTTCAGATTTAACGAACGGAAAGATAATGGTACTGCCTGATGATTTAGTGCATTATGGTATCTCTGCAGATACTTTTCCTATTGCACGTGCTCTACGTATGAGTTGTGGAATTCCATTCTTTTTTGAACCGGTGAAACTAAAAGATGGTTCTGGTGATACGATTGTTGTGGATGGCGGGATTTTAAGCAACTTTCCATTGTGGTTGTTTGATGAGCCAGATGGAAAAAGAGAGAGACCAGTCTTGGGCTTGAAAATTAGTAGTGGACATGGAAAATCACACGCCCATAAAATTGACAATGGCCTGGATTTATTTGAAGCGCTTTTTTCCACAATGCAAAGTGCACATGATAGTCGATATATTTCAAGGCAGCAAGAAACAGATATCGTTTTTATCCCGGTTGGTGATACCAGTGCGACTCAGTTTGATTTGAATGATGAAAGGAAAAAAGAATTAATTGAAAAAGGCCGGAGTCGAACCATTAAATTTTTGGAAACATGGCATGTGCCTGTGAACAAAAACAACCAGAAGCTGTACCGTGTTCGTTAATTTAACAATACCACTGACCATTTGATGTGAAGTGTCAAAATGGTCATTTTGTTTTCACCACAAGTTTTGTTAAAGAATAAGAAAACATTTGTGAGCTAGGACGGAACTGATAACCGCTCCAGTTGATTTCCGTTTCAGGCGGACGCATTCCGCGGTGCGGTCGGTGAGCCTCTAAAAAGGGAGTGATGGGCGAAGTGACGAAGTCACTGTGTCCATCACTCATTATTCTTCAGACCATAAAGCAGCGGGTTTGAGTCCAAAGCGCACAGGAAATCGGAAGTCGCTATTGAATAATCTTAGATTCTAAGGACTGGGCGCACTTTTACCCGGTTTTTCTTATTGTGGTATACAGCGGGAGAGGAATTCCCACGTATTTGATAAAAAGAAGTATAATATCAAGAATAAGAAACTTACAAAAAATGTACTCAGTCAGGATTGAAATCAATGATAAATTTAATGGGTGGTTTGCAATGGGCGATTTTCCTAATTGCTTCTTCTATCGCTGCTCCGATTGCAATTGCACAAGTATTTGGAATGGATACAACTGAGACTGCCCTTTTTATTCAAAGGACCATATTTACGATTGGAGTTGCCAGTATGATTCAGGCATTCATCGGGCATCGATTACCGATTAATGAAGGTGCTGCTGGATTATGGTGGGGTGTCTTCGTTGTATACGCAGGTATGGTTGGGGTGATTTACCCGACAGCTGATGATTCCTTGCAGGCTCTACAAAGCGGGATGTTTTATAGCGGAGTGATTTTCATAGTGCTGGCCATTTTCGGTGTTGTTTCGAAAATGAAAAAGTTATTTACACCAGTAGTCACATTTACATACTTGATGTTACTCATTCTTCAATTAAGCGGAACGTTTATTCAAGGAATGTTTGGGCTAGAAGAAAAAGGTGATCGTATAGATGGTACGGTTGTCTTTGGAAGTATTATTGTCATTTTCATCACACTAACGACATTGAATCATCGAGTGAAGTGGATTTCCAAGTATTCGGTACTTCTATCAATCAGTTTTGGTTGGCTCGTTTTTCTTATGTTAGGTAGAACTCAGAGCCTTTCTTCTCATACATCACAATTGATTGAACTTCCTAGTATTCTTGTGTATGGTAAGCCTGTTTGGGATAGTGGAATGTTTGTTACGGCAGTATTTATTACATTATTACTTATCGCCAACATGATGGCGTCCATCCGTGTTATGGAGAGCTTGTTTAAACATACGTTTTCTAGGGACGTTCCAGACCGTGTGAGAGAAGGATCGATTGCTTCGGGAATCAATCATTTAGTGGCTGGATTATTTTCCTCGGTAGGTCCTGTTCCGATATCAGGTGCGGCAGGATTTGTAGGTGCCACGAGAATGGTGTCCATCAAACCTTTTGTAATCGGAAGCGGAATCGTCATTGCCATCACTTTCTTTCCGGATATCATGTCATTATTCGCGTCACTTCCTGCCCCAGTTGCCTATGCAGTGACATTTGTTATATTCACAAAAATGGTTGAAATGGCTTTCAAAGAATTAGCAACTGAATTTAATCAGCCACAAGCTTACAAAGTCTCAGCTTTTGGTCTAATGATTGGAGTCGGTCTCATGTTTGTTCCGGCAGAAAGCTTGTCCGATTTGCCAAATGTAGTAGCAACAATCCTATCAAATGGTTTGATTACCGGCACAATGATTGCAATTGCCATTGAACAGTACTTAATATGGAAAAATAGAAGATGATCTAGCGTTTATGAAGCACAAAATACTACCATCAATACGAAAAACCTTCAGTCATAAAAAACGACTGAAGGTTTTATTTACATCATTTCAAATGGATTTAATACGTCTAATCGGATTAACTAAACCTGCCTTTTTCCCGAAGATGTTTACAATGATTACCCCAGCAATAGAAATGATTCCTCCCGCGATGGAGAGAGGGGGAGGTAACTCATGTAACCAAACCCAAGCAACAAAAATGGCAATGGCAGGTTCAACATACAACATGCTTGATACCGAACTCGCATTGCCAATTGACAGTGCGATGGCCCAAGTGATGTAGGCAATGGTGGCTGGGAAAATCCCGACATAAAGCGCTGATAAATTAGCTTCTAGAGTTGCATGTTGGATGTCGTGAAAGAGACCGGGTGCAAAGACAAGAAATGGCAAAGTACCTGCCCATGTAAAGTAAGCAGAGAGTTCAATAGGGTTATATTTTTTAAAGAACGGTTTTTGATACACAAAAAAGATGGATGTCGCAATAGCTGCAATGACTAGAGTAATTACCCCGGGAGAAATACCGAGAGATGTACTGCCAGTACCTAGTGCAATCATTACAATTCCAACAAAGCCGATTCCCAAACCAATCCATCCAAAAGTTCCAAGACGCTCTTTTAAAATGATGACGGCAATGATTGTTGTGAAAATGGGGGTTGAACCAACCAGCATACCGGCAGTTCCTGCTGTAACAGACAATTGACCAAAAGTGGCGCATATATGATAGACGCTAATGCCAATCAAGCCGAGAAGAATAATTTTTAGCGCATCTTCTTTTTTGGGCAGTTGGAACTTAACACCTGGCCATAAAGCAATACCACCGAATATAATAGAAGCCACCATAAACCTTAGCAAGACTAAATGACCTGCAGAATAGCCCCCTCTCAAGCTGGCGCTGATGGCAGCAAAAGTTGAACCCCATATAATGACGGTTATCGATGCCATAATAAAAGCCTTTGTATTCAATTTTTCCCCCCCAAACTAACCTTTTCTATGTGCCACAGTAACTCAATTTTTGTATTGATATAAATTTACCGTTTAGGATTGTTACCTCATCATAATAGACCTTAATGAACGAAATATGAAGATAAATTTATTTGAAGGGTGCCAGGCACTTTCATAAATTGGGACGAAAAACGTCCCGCTGGATTCAAGGTGCATGGCACCCATAAATATCTTTCATAATAAAAAGGACATCCACAGCGTTTGCTGATGGATGTCCTTTGACTCATTCACTTATTGGTTTTTGTAAGCGACCACGACAAGTTTTCCTTTATCGAGTTCTTTCTCATATGATTCTGCTTCTTGATCGGATAAACCGACTGACGCCAATTTTGTACGCAGTTCATCTCCGCGGGATCTCGTCATATTCTTCATGCTATCGAGAAAGCCTTGCTCTTTAATGCCTACTCGTTCCGTTTCCAGTGCATTTGTAATATCTTCCGTACGTGCTCTGTCGTGTGCGAAAATATAGATGTCATCATGTGTAAATCCCTGTGTTTCTAATTTTTCGATTTCTGTTTTTGCTTGTAAAGCATTTTCTACAGTTAGTTTTACAGTCAATTTAATCCCTCCATTATTGTTTCTTATTAGTATGCATACCACGTCTGTTAGTCAGTTAAACTAGAAGTGAGTGCAAAAGGAATTCCTTACTTTCCAAAGGGATTCCATATCCAACAATTAAGGAGATTAAATGTCATGAAAGAATTTAAAGTAACTTACTTTTTTGATGAAGATCATTACATCAGAAGATTTATCCATCTGGAATCCCAGGAAAAAGCAGAAGAACAAATTCAAAGCGAGCGAGACCAATACATTTCGTTTCGGGATAGCAGAGGGATTTATCATGAGCTAAACACGCGTGATGTTCGAGTCATTCAAATATCCGAGTATCACCGAGTGGACAAAAGCAAAAAAGCTTCTAAAGAAAAAATAGGAGGGGCCAACGCTCAGTAAAGCCGAACGGCCCCTTTTGTCCTAGAATCAGTAAGATTTTCCTTCTTGACTTTCGTCTCGATGGTTTGGAGTCATGGGTTCACGTTTCGCCTTCAAATTCCCTAACTCAGCCATTTCCATTGAGATTTCTTCTTTCCCATATCCGGGTTTTGTTTTTTGACTTGGATTTTTAGAAAGGGAGCCTCTATTGTTACTGGCTCCTGTATGATTATCTCTTGCCATACAAAAACTCCTCTCATCATGAATTCAATCCTTCTTAACATGGTTCAAATTTAATTAATAATGTATGACAGCAATAAATTAGTAAGTAATCGCTTTGAAGTAGAAGCATATTAATGGATGAGCTGAAGAAAATAAAAAGGAATCCAGCAGCTAGAGCCACTGGATTCCTTTTTTTAGGAATTAAATTACCAAAAATAACCTACTGTTCGATTGTTAGTGAACGTTTGCGAATTTCAGTTTCTAACAAATATATAAAATCCGGGCTGAGATTTAATTCTTTGGCTTTAAAATAGGACTCTATCAACAATTCCGTTGACATTTTGCTCATACGTGAAATACCCCCAGTTTAATGAAAGAAGTGTCTTGACTTGAAACAATTTCGACTCTATTAATTAGCAACGTTGATATAGTTTAAATCTATCAGATAGTTCTATTTAGAACAACCGTTCTCTTATGCACAGTCTGTGGTGGATAATCTGTGACTAACTTGTTGACAGTACATCGTAATGTATACGGAATAGTATGGATAATGTGCATAAACTTATCCACAGACAAGCAATAATGAAAAATTTGTCGAAACATTTTTTGTGAAAACAATCTTTAAAGTACTTTCAGCACTCCCAAATCAACACCTTTAAAATTTTGAAACGGTAATTTTTAACATGAAGATTTACCCAACCAAAAATTTAACAAAAGAAAACTGTTGGTTATCATACGCTCGTTCCTTTCATAGGATGTATAAAATACGCCCTGAATGGAGGGGAATAATGGATATTTTAAATAAGGTGAGAAGCTACCGTGAAGAAGAAGACAAACTGAAGTGGGAAGGTACGTTTGCGGAATACTTAGAGATAGTGAAGGAAAGACCAGAAGTTGCCCAAACGGCTCATTCGCGCGTTTATAACATGATAAATAGCTCAGGTCTTAAGGAAAGAAATGGGCAGAAACTGTACAACTTTTTTGGGGATGAAATATTTGGTCTCGAACACGCAATTGAACGATTAGTAGAAGAATACTTCCATCCTGCAGCCAAAAGAATGGATGTCCGTAAACGGATCTTATTGTTAATGGGGCCAGTTAGTGGTGGTAAATCGACCATTGTAACATTGCTGAAACGAGGGTTTGAACAATACTCGAAGACGGATCAGGGTGCGGTATATGCAATAAAAGGTTGCCCAATGCACGAAGATCCGCTTCATCTTATCCCGCAACATTTACGTGAAGACTTTTTTAAGGAATATGGAATCCGGATTGAGGGGAGTTTATCCCCATTAAGTACGATGCGTTTAGAGAAGGAATACAATGGACGACTTGAAGACGTGATGGTTGAGCGAATATTTTTCTCGGAAGACAAACGGGTTGGTATCGGAACGTTTACTCCTTCTGATCCGAAATCACAAGATATCGCTGACTTAACGGGAAGTATCGACTTTTCGACGATTGCAGAATTTGGTTCCGAATCGGATCCTCGCGCCTATCGTTTTGATGGTGAATTCAATAAAGCAAATCGAGGAATGATGGAATTTCAGGAAATGCTTAAATTGGATGAGAAGTTTCTGTGGCACTTGCTTTCTCTAACGCAGGAAGGAAACTTTAAGGCTGGAAGATTTGCTTTAATCAGTGCTGACGAGTTAATCGTCGCCCATACGAATGAAACGGAGTATCGTTCATTCATTTCAAACAAAAAGAATGAGGCGCTCCATTCAAGAATTATTGTGATCCCGATTCCCTACAATTTGAAAGTGAGCCAGGAAGAACGTATTTATGAAAAAATGATTAATGAAAGTGATATGAAACATGTCCATATTGCTCCACATGCCCTGCGAGCTGCCGCTATATTTTCAATTTTGACAAGGCTTCAAACTCCCAAGAAGCAAGGCGTGGATCTTGTGAAGAAAATGCGTCTGTATGATGGAGAAAATGTTGAAGGGTTTAACCAAATCGATGTGGAGGAACTTCAGAAGGAATTTTCGAATGAAGGGATGAATGGAATTGATCCACGTTATGTGATCAACAGAATTTCTTCGGCAATCATTCGGAAGGAAGTTCCTGCAATCAATGCACTGGACGTCTTACGTTCATTGAAGGATGGTCTGGACCAACATGCTTCCATTTCACAAGAAGATAAAGAAAAATACATGAACTTCATTGCCATCGCCAGAAGAGAATATGATGAAATGGCCAAGAAAGAAGTTCAAAAAGCTTTCGTTTACTCCTACGAAGAATCAGCAATTTCCATGATGGATAACTATCTGGATAATGTTGAGGCGTATTGCAATAAAAATAAAATCAGGGATCTTCTTACTGGAGAAGAAATGAATCCCGACGAAAAACTTATGCGTTCCATTGAAGAACAAATAGGTATATCGGAAAATGCGAAAAAAGCGTTCAGGGAGGAGATCCTCATTCGCATTTCCGCCTATGCCAGAAAAGGTAAACGTTTTGAGTACAACTCACATGAGCGTCTACGTGAAGCCATACAGAAAAAACTTTTCGCTGATTTAAAAGATGTTGTCAAGATTACGACATCATCCAAAACGCCAGATGAATCACAACTTAAAAAGGTGAACGAGGTCGTGGCAAGACTTATTGATGAACATGGGTATAATTCGATTTCTGCCAATGAACTTTTGCGTTACGTGGGAAGTCTGCTCAATCGATAAGATCATTAATATGGATGGAAAACAAGACTAATACAGTTTCATTAGTCTTGTTTTTTTACATAAACCATGGTGGTCTTAACTTTTTTGCTTGCGCATATGATAAAAAAATTAGATAGGTGTGGAAGATAATGAGCGAAAAAGAAAATGGTCGTTTTGTCATCTCACAAGAAAACTGGACGCTCCATCGGAAAGGGTACCAGGATCAACAACGGCATATGGACAAAGTGAAAGAGGCGATTACAAATAATTTGCCTGATTTAATCAGTGAAGAAAGCATTATCATGTCGAACGGTCAAGATGTAATAAAAATTCCAATCCGATCATTGGATGAGTATAAAATCCGATACAATTCCGATAAGTCCAAACATGTTGGTCAAGGGGATGGGGATAGTCAAGTAGGCGATGTAGTTGCTCGTGGTTCGGAAAAAGGAAAAGCCGAAGCAGGGCAAGGAAAAGAAGCTGGAGACAAGGCAGGGGAAGATTACTCTGAAACAGAGGTAACAATTGCAGAGTTAGAGACTGCCCTTTTCAAAGAAATGGAATTACCAAATTTGCAACAAAAAGAGCAAGCTGAAATTATCACGGAAAAAATTGAGTTTAATGATATTCGTAAAAAAGGACTTATGGGAAATATTGATAAAAAAAGAACCGTTCTATCTGCTATTAAACGAAATGCAATTAAGGGGAAAGCTGAAATTTCACCTATTCATAATGATGATTTACGTTTTAAAACGTGGAATGAAGTGGTGAAACCCGAATCGAAGGCAGTTGTTCTCGCCATGATGGACACGAGCGCATCCATGGGGAAATTTGAAAAGTACATGGCTAGGAGTTTCTTTTTCTGGATGACGAAATTTTTGCGTTCCAGATATGAGACGGTTGAAATTGAATTCATTGCCCATCATACAGAAGCAAAAATTGTTTCGGAAGAAGACTTTTTTACGAAAGGTGAAAGCGGCGGTACCGTTTGTTCGTCCGCTTACCAAAAAGCATTGGAACTAATCGGGTCCAAATACGACCCTGCACGATTCAATATTTATCCTGTTCATTTTTCGGATGGTGAAAACATGCCTCGCGATAACGAGAAATGTTTGAAACTCGTGCAAGAACTGATGCTTGTTTCCAGTATGTTCGGATATGGGGAAGTGAATGAGCACAGCCGGTATTCAACTTTGATGTCTTCCTATAAAGCCATTGATGATCCGAAGTTCCGTCACTATATTTTGAAAGAAAAAAAGGACGTATATCATGCATTGAAAAGTTTTTTCCTAAAAGAAGAAGCTTCAATTTGAACGGATGGATGCCAAGCACAGACCAAATAATCAACACCGCGGAGGGAATCAATTTATGGAAAAAAAGCTTCATCGAGCTATTGATGAAATAACGGAAATTGCATCCGGATTCGGTCTGGATTTTTATCAAATGCGTTATGAAATCTGTCCTGCTGATATTATTTATACATTTGGTGCTTACGGCATGCCAACACGTTTTACCCACTGGAGTTTCGGAAAGCAATTTCATAAAATGAAGCTACAGTACGACTTTGGTTTAAGTCAGATTTACGAGCTCGTCATTAATTCAAATCCTTGTTATGCGTTTTTACTAGATACGAACAGTCTGATACAAAACAAGCTCATTATTGCCCATGTACTTGCGCACTGTGACTTTTTTAAAAACAATGTCCGTTTTTCGAATACGAGACGAGACATGGTGGAAAGCATGACGGCTACCGCTGAACGAGTTGCGAATTATGAGATGATGTATGGGAAAGATGAAGTCGAACGTTTTTTAGATGCCGTGTTGGCCATTCAAGAGCATATTGATCCATCCATTCAAAGACCGAAACTACCGGAGTATGATTTGGATGAGGGTAATGAGAATGAAAAAGTGATTCGGAAAACACCGTATGATGATTTATGGGATATGGATCAAAGGGGAGTTAAAAAGCCAATTGTACAAAAAAGAAAAAAATTCCCTCCGAATCCCGAGAAAGATCTTTTACTATTTATCGAGGAGTATAGCAGGGAACTAAAAGATTGGCAGCGTGATATATTGACGATGATGCGCGAGGAAATGCTTTATTTCTGGCCACAGCTGGAAACGAAAATCATGAATGAAGGTTGGGCTTCATATTGGCATCAACGCATCCTAAGGGAACTTGATTTAACGACAACCGAGACAATTGAGTTTGCGACATTGAATGCAGGCGTAGTCCAACCTTCCAAAACGTCCATTAATCCATATTATTTGGGATTAAAAATTTTTGAAGACATTGAAAAGAGATATGATTATCCGACCGAAGAAATGAGAAGGTTAGGAGTCAAACCTAACTCGGGTAGGGAAAAGATGTTTGAAGTAAGAGAAATCGAATCAGATATTTCATTTATTCGAAATTACTTAACAAAAGATCTGGTGAAGCAGGAAGACCTGTATTTGTTTGAGAAAAAGAGCGGCAATTATCAAATTACCGATAAAGATCATGAAAATGTAAGAGACCAGCTAGTCTCCATGAGAGTGAATGGGGGGTTTCCATATATTGTAGTTGAAAATGGGGACTATTCACGGAATGGTGAACTGCATTTACTGCATGGATATGAAGGCACTGAACTGGATCCACATTATTTGGAAAATGTGCTCCCATATATTTATCAATTGTGGGGACGCCCTGTGCATATGGAAACGGTTGTAGAAAATAAACAAATTCTCTTTTCATACGATGGCAAAAAAGTAACGCGTCGTTCTATCGGGAATGACTGGAGTTAAATTCATAATTGAAGGAGTCCGGGAATCTATTTAGATTTTCGGACTCCTTTCGATTATGTTAATGTGTTACTCATGATATCCCATTGCCCATAGATGTAGGCATAAGTCCAACAAAAACACATTATCCGGATCTGAGAGGGATAACTCGGTCAAGGTCTCGATTTTTCCTAGACGGTAAAGCAGGGATTGCCTATGCAAGAAAAGCTCACGTGCTGTTTGGCTAACATTAGATTGGTTCCGGATGTAAACAATGAGCGTTTCGGTTAATTCTGCTTCCTTTTCTTTATCATATTTAACTAGCTTCCCAATAATAGAATGTAAAACTTCCTTTACATCCTCATTATTGGACAGCGATTGCAGGATTCTGTAGGTGCCTGTAGATACGTGAGTATTACGGTGTCCAGGTCCTTTTTGCCGAATTCCAATATCCAAAGCAAGTTTGGCATCATTGTAACTTTTTTGAAATTTATTTATTCCATCATGTTTTTCGCCAATTCCCCATGACATCACCAGCTGAGGAAATGACTCCAATAATCTGCGTTCTAAAAGACCGAGGAATGAATGTATCGCATTGTTGGTTTTCGTGTCCGACGTTTCTAAAAAGAGAATAAATTTGTTGTGTTGATAGGTTATCATTATTTCCTTTTGGGAGGACTTGCCGATTTGAATCATTTTTTCTTCTATTTGGCGTAACGTATGTTGCAGCCAAAATTCATATGTCATTTGAATAGAATCAGTTGTTTCAAAAACGGCTTCTAAATTTCCAGGTAATCCAATCATACATAAATAAGGTCGGTCGATTTTGAAACCCAGCAATTTTGCACGGGATGTTAGAACTTCCCAAGATTCGGTATTACCTTTAGTAAGACTCCATACGAAATCATCACGTAGACGTGTTTCAGTTTCCTTAATTGTACTAGTCCGCTGAAACCACAGCGCTGTGCAAGTTGCGGCATGTTCCAGTAAAAGATTATGCTCATTCGTGAAAAACTCTTCCAAACTTGTATTTTGAGGAAGAGAAAGGAGTAAATAGCCCTGAATATTATTTGCTGAGCTTATGAGTACTTGTATAAGAATCTCATTTTCCCATTGAACGAATCTTATATCTGTTTGAGTGGTAATATCGGCAAGCTCAATAGGTTCCCAACAAATACTTGGTGAATTGACTCTGCTGAAGTTTTGGAGGGATTCCGAATTACTGCTTTTTCCTTGCCAGTTTCCTTCTATATCTACAATAATGACGGGTTGCCCCATTTTTTTATATATGGTTTCTGCTGCAATCGATAAATCAGCCTTATTCAAGAATAATTTAAGAAGCTCTTCCTGCAGTTCCTGGGATTGGTTTAAGGTAATTCTTTGCCTGTTGTATATTTCACTTAAAACGGCATGAATAATATCAGAAAAACGATATTTCCATGGTATTAATATGATGGGGAAATTATTTGTTTCAGCTAATAATTTAACCTTTTCTGGAACTTCAGCTATGTAGTGACCGATTGCAATCACTAACGATGCAGCTTCAGAATTAATGATGCCATCTACAAATTCAAAAAACAGATCAGGGTCATGACCACAACTGATAGCCGTGCTTAAAACAATTTCATTTTTTCTGGAATAATTATCTACAATCACTTCAAGTACTGATATTGATTCAACATCCCTTTTATGGAGGGCGTTTTTTGCAGTCACAGTTGTACTACTGTGAAAAATGTCAATGTCTAAAACATCCTTTAACGTCAGAAGCATAAAATCCCCACCATTTATGTATTAGACACATAGGTTTTATTATTTAAAAGTTCTAATAATTATAGTATCTCGGTTTGATAGAGGGTGTCAATTTATCAAAAAAATATAGTCATCCAATAAGTGGGATTAGTTAAATTGACTGAATTTCAGTGTCTAACTTCATACATTTTTTTGGTTGTATGACTATACTGAATATTCTATAATATTTCTAAGTTATGACAATTTAACGAACAAATAAGCCACTAAATACAGATTTAGGAGGTGCTTTTACGTATTAATAACTGACAAGCTTTCAAATCACTATCCTTAAGGTTTCTTTATAGAAAAATAATCTATTCAGCAACTAAACAATGGTGAAAAATGAAGAGTTTGAGAAGACATTTTTCTTACCTCTTTAAGAAATTTTGAGAGGGCTTGCATTACAAATCCAGCTCGAAATTAAAAAGGAGTGATAGCCATTAATACGTATATAGAGATTTTACCTACCTTGTTAAAGGGATTAGTAGTTACAGTAGAAACTCTAGTATTATCAGCTTTTTTTGCATTTCTAATCGCATTTATTGCTGGTTTATGCCGATTATCAAAAAATGGCCTAGTAAGAACTGTAACCCTAGTTTATGTCGAGTTTTTTAGAGGGACCTCGTTGCTTGTTCAAATGTTCTGGGTGTTTTTTGCTCTACCATTACTCGGTCTGGAATTATCCCCATTAACAGCAGCTGTCATTACCTTGTCATTAAATTATGGGGCTTATGCTTCAGAAATTGTACGGGGAGCGGTATTGGCAATTCCAAAAGGACAAGTGGAGGCATCTATTGCTCTCAACATGTCGCCATATAAAAGAATGACCAGAATTATATTGCCTCAAGCAGTCAAATTGATGTTGCCTAACTTCGGAAACACTTTAATCGACATATTAAAGGGAACTTCCCTTGTTTCTTTAATTACCTTAGGGGATGTAACATATCAAGCAATGCTTTTGCGCAGTACAAACATCAGTATAACAACTGAAATATTCACAGTTTTAATTGTCATTTACTTTTTACTAGCACTACCGTTAATCATAACGGCACGCTGGCTTGAGCGCAGAGCGTCTTTAGGAGGTGCATAATATGTGGGATTGGGAATACGCAATTTCTATCGTTCCAAGTATCGTTAAAGCTTTATGGATAACTATTGGAGCCACTTTTATTGGTTTTTTTCTTGCCATGATTTTAGGACTTGTATTAGCTGTATTGCGTCGATCAAAAATTAAACTCGTTTATTGGGTTACCACTGCATTTATCGAATTTGTAAGGGGTACACCATTGTTGATTCAGTTGTTTTTCGTATTTTATGTATTGCCATTTTATGGACTATCATTATCTCCTTTTGTAGCAGGAGTCGCGGTTTTAGGACTCCATTACAGTACCTACTGTTCAGAAATATATCGTTCAGGTATTGCGAATGTCCAAAAAGGACAGTGGGAGGCATCCACTGCTCTTAATTTTACAACTACACAAAAATGGATAAAAGTAATACTTCCTCAAGCTATACCGCCAATTATTCCGATGCTAGGCAACTATTTGATTGCCATGTTTAAGGAGACACCACTTCTTTCAACGATTACTTTAGTAGAAATTTTGCAAACTGCAACAATTATTGGAGCTCAATCTTTCCGTTACCTTGAACCATTTACAATTGTTGGTCTATTATTCCTTCTATTGAGTTTCCCTGCATCATTGTTGGTGAGACGTTTTGAATTGAAATTAAATAACATATATAGCTTCAATAAAGTATCTAAAAAGGATGTGGCTGCATGACCAAGCAATTGATATTAGAGACGGACTATGACATAGAACCGAAAAAAGAAACAGCCATACCAATGGTACGTTATCAAAAAGTGAGTAAATCATTTGGAGATTTAAATGTATTGCGTGAGATAGATTTTGAAATAGCGCCAGCAGAAAAAGTAGCCATTATTGGACCTAGTGGCTCTGGAAAGACGACAATCATACGTCTCTTAATGACTCTAGAAAAGCCGACTTCAGGAATAATTGAAGTGGATGGTTCTCTCCTATGGCATAAAGAAGTTAACGGGCAATTAGTTGAAGCGAATGAAAAGCATCTTCAACAATCACGCGGCAAAATTGGAATGGTTTTTCAATCATTTAATCTTTTCCCACATATGAGTGTGCTACGAAATTGCATCGAAGCCCCAATCAATGTACTTGGACTTTCTAAAGCGGAAGCAGTGGAAAGAGCAAAAATCATGTTGGACAAAGTTGGACTAGCTTCAAAAATGGATAATTATCCAGCACAATTATCTGGTGGTCAACAACAGCGTGTAGCAATTGCACGAGCATTGGTTATGAAACCTAAGGTTATGCTGTTTGATGAACCAACATCTGCTCTAGATCCAGAATTAGTAGGTGAGGTTCTAGATGTAATCAGAGAAATTGCCAATGAAGGGGAAACGGCAATGATATTAATTACACATGAAATGGACTTTGCACGTAATGTAGCTGATCGCGTTATTTTCACTGATGGTGGTAACATCATAGAACAAGGTACACCAAAACAAATTTTCGATCATCCCAAAAGTGATCGGTTACGTTCGTTTTTAGGGAAAATCAATCATCGTTAGTTAATGGGAATAAAAAAGGATTCAGGCCATCGGAATTATTTCGATGGCCTGTAATTATAGTGTGACCAAATTCTAGTGAAGATTGGATTATTACTATACAAGAATGTAATGGCTTATGGGAACGTGCGACCAGTACAAACGTTTGATAAACAACGGCGAAGCATAAGATGGCCTTTAATTATGCAGGAGATAGAAACACATATATTACAAAAAAACAGTGGCTGGCCGATTATCGGTCAACCACTGTTTTTTTAGTTGAATGCCAGTAGATGGTTGAGAAGTTACTTACATAATTCCTCAGCAGTCATACCTTCAGGTAACTCTTGTTCAGTGAACCCGAATTCGGAGATTATTTCTAGTAATTCATTTGACTCTTTCAATGCATCTAATTCTTTATTGAATGCTTCACGGAATTCTGTGTCATCTAAACGGAAAGCCGTTGCCCCATATCCACGTACACTTTCCCCATCAATAACCGATTGAGTAACATCCATGACTCTTTCAATCTCTGGTCCTACACCTTCTAAGGAAGATTGAAGTGATGGACCTGTCATTGTAATAGCATCAGCTCGTCCTGCTTGAAGTGCGGCAATAGCGGAAGGCTGATCAGGTACGATAATGATTTGATTATCTGATGCGCCAACTGCTTTTAAATAATCTACTTCTATTGCGCCTCCCATAATTGCCACAGTGGCATCAGGATTTGCCACAATATCTTCATAGCTGTGAATATCTAGAGGGTTGCCGGTCTTAACAGCTATTCCTTCACCGATACTGTATTCAGGGTCAGCGAAAGCAACCTGTTCGCAACGCTCTGGTGTAACGTACATTCCAGCGGTGATCATATCAAAACGTTCAGCTTGCAATCCTGGGATAAGAGAACCGAATTGAGTTAGTACTCCATCCATTTCTTCAATACCCATTCTTTTCAATACAGCTCGAGCAACTTCTACTGCCTCACCAGTAAGTTCACCAGATGGAGTAGCATATGCGTATGGAGCTTCGTTAGCAAATCCTACAGTAATATGTCCTTCACGTTTTACCCGTTCTAAAGTAGTCTCTTCTTTCGTGCCGTTGTTACTATCAGCGGTAGTAGTTGAGCTACAGGCTGCAGCAGTTAATACGAGCAAGATTGACATGAATACTAGTAGAACTTTTTTCATAAATAGTTTTCCCCCTTCGATTCTCTTAATTTATTTTCGGTATTACCCGAATTTTAACTGGGTTCAAATGATTAATGATTAAAATGTTTTTTAATCATTAAGACCCAAATAAAACCAAAAGGAGAGTTTGGTTTAGTTCTATTTACCTTTTCGAGGAACTTAAACTATAACTTTCGGAAAAATCTAAAACCTCGCTAAGTGTTTATTTTATCTCTATTAAGAGTGATTGGTCATTCACAATAATGTATGAATAACTAGCTGTTTTTTCATACAAATGTTTAACACCATAACGGAAATGCTGGGATTTAGTTGAAAATACAAGTTGAAAAAAATGACTGAAAAAAAGCAACGATTATTCATACAATTTGCAGATTGTTTGGAATTATTTAGATGCGTACTATTGTTGCAAGGACCGAGTTCCAAAAGCAATACAAGTAACCAAATAAAATTAAACGACAGAAATGAGGAATAAGAATGACTAACATACCCAATACAGCTGACGTTGTCATCATTGGTGCGGGATTAATGGGGTGCAGTACGGCATATGAGCTGGCTAAAAGGGGAGTTAAACGAATTGTTATATTAGAGAAAAATTTTATTGGTTCAGGGGCAACAGGTCAGTCAAGTGGTGTATTACGTGGACATTACAGCTATGAACTTCTCACCCGTATGGCAGCACAGAGCTTAGAAACTTTTCGACATGCAAAAGAGATTTTAGGAAACGAAGTCGGTTACCAACCGGTTGGATATTTGTTTGGGGTAGACGACAGAAATATTGAGACGTTGAAAAGAAATGTGGAAATGCAAAAGAAAAACGGTGTCAACACAGGATTAGTCACCATGGAAGATGTAAATGAAATTTGGCCGGAACTGGATACGGATCAATTTGGCGCTTTTGCTTATGAGCCTCACGGCGGTTATGGAGATCCAGTTCTCACGAATCAAGCATATGCTGATGCGGCGCGTAGATTGGGTGTAACCATTAAACAATATTGTGGTGTGAAAAGAGTGATTACAAGCCAAGATGGCAGTACGGTTGTAGCCGTTGAAACTACAGATAATCAACTTATATCTACGCCTAAAGTCATTATAGCTGCGGGAATCGGAGCCCATCACTTAATGAAGAATACAGGAGTGGAAGTACCGGTTAAGGGACAGCGCGCCCAACTTATCTATATTTCTCCAGGCGGGTTCAAGCGGAATGTCCCTTCTTTTGGAGATTTCATGCATGACCAATATATCAAGCCCGAAGTGAGCAGTGGTCATTTGTTATTGGGGAATGCCGATCACGCTGATCCTCAATTCATTGATCCAGCAGATTACGATGCAGACAACTATCCTAAGTATGCAACAGATACTGCGATTGAAAAGGCTATCACGAAATTCATGAATTGTTTTCCTTCATTGGAAAATGCCAAGCTGCTAGCAAGCTACTCTGCCGCTTATGAAATTACACCTGATGGGATTCCTTTCATTAGCAGTACCCCCCTTGAAGGTGCTTACCTTTGTACCGGGTTCAGTGGACACGGGTTCAAAATTACTCCTAGTGTAGGGAAATTAACAGCAGATCTAGTTTTGGATGGGGTAAGCATGCAACCAGGAATTGATCTAGCGCCTTTCAGATTAAACCGCTTTGAAGAAAATGATTTACTGAAGCCAGCACATCCATACACTACCACTGTAAATAGTCACGTTTAAAAGTTTTTAATAGATAGGGAGTATAACAGGCGTGGAAATCAAGAATAGGGGGATAACAAAAATGTTGCCATTTGAAAAAATCGAATACCAAGAACGGCTAAGAAAAGTAAAAGCAAGTATGGAAGAACAAGGCATAGAAGTATTGTTAATGACAGATCCAGCGAATATGAATTATGTATCGGGTTATGATGCGATGTCATACTACGTGCCTCAGGGAGTACTAGTGGCATTAGGGTTAGATGAGCCAATATGTATTATCAGAATGCAGGACTTATATTGCGCAACGGAAACTACGTGGATGTCTAGGGAAAATGTAATCCCTTACCCTGATAAATATTTGTGGGAACCTAAACAACTACACGTAATGGACTTTATTGGGGAATTCTTAAAAGAAAAAGGATTTCATAATAAAAAAATTGGCCTCGAATTCGATGCTTACTTTTTTAACGCACACTGGAATAAAAAAATAGAAAGTAGTTTGCCAGATGCAACATTAATTGATGCCACAGGTCTCGTAAACTGGGTAAGATCCCAAAAATCCACTAAAGAAATAGAATACATGGAGATAGCTGCAAGAATAGCAGAAAAGACTATGTACAATGCCATCGGAAATATTGGTGTAGGTGTAAGAGAGTCCCATGTTGCAGCGGAAATATTTAGTGACCTGGTGAAAGGTACTGACGATTACGGTGGTGAATATCCGTCACTGGCTCCGATAATGCCTGCAGGTGATAGGACAGCAGGCGCACACTTTTCGTGGACAACGGAAGGAAAGTATCAAGAAAATCAACTTATGTACATGGAATTGTCCGGAAGTTACAAACGGTATCATGCACCCCTCACAAGAACCATTTTTATAGGGGACCCACCTGATAAAGTAAAAGATACAGCAAAAATAGTGATAGAAGGATTAAATGTAGCATTATCGACAATCAAGCCGGGAGTATCATGTGAAGAGGTAGAAAAAGCGTGGCAAACAACCATCAATAAGTATGGTCTGGAAAAAGAGTCTAGAATGGGGTACACGGTAGGTTTAAGTTATCCACCTGTATGGACGGAGAATACTGCCTATTTTAGACCTGGAGAAAAGACTATCTTAAAACCGAATATGACGTTCCATATTATGCCTGGGATGTGGCTGGACGGTTATGGTGTAGCAATCACAGAGACTTTAAAAGTTACCAAAAACGGTTGTGAAACGATTACGAATTTCCCAAGAGAGTTGTTCGTTAAGCAAAGCCATTTAGTTTGAAAAAACAAATATCGAAGTTGGTGATTAAACATTGATAAAAGAAGCCAGCATAAGTGTTGCAGAACAAATCGTGGAGTGGAGGCGAGATTTTCACAAACATCCCGAACTCTCATTCGAGGAAAATAGAACGTCAAAAATCGTTGCTGAATTTTTGGTAAGTTGCGGTTTGCAGGTAAGGAATAATGTAAATGGCTACGGCGTTGTCGCAGATCTAATCGGTAAGGAAAAAGGACCGACCATTGCTTTTCGAGCAGATATGGATGCCTTGCCAATTCAAGAAGAAACAGACTTACCTTTTGCTTCAGAGGTTCCCGGTATCATGCACGCTTGTGGTCATGACGGTCACACTTCGATATTAATGGGAGTAGCTAAAATTTTGTCTTCACAAAAGGACAAGTTAAAAGGTAATGTGAGATTTATCTTTCAACCTGCAGAAGAAGTAAATCCGGGTGGTGCGTGTGGTATGATCCGGGAAGGAACATTAAATGGTGTAGATGCTGTCTTTGGGTTGCATCTTTGGTCTGAATTGCCTTCGGGAACTTTTCGTACGTGTTCCGGTCCCATGATGGCCGCTACCGATCGGTTTATTATCGAAATAGAAGGCAAAGGCGGACACGGAGCGATGCCTCATAAAACGATTGATTCGATTGTAATTGCATCGAACCTTGTGATGTTGTCTCAACAAATCATTAGCCGCAACATCGATCCTTTGGAATCAGGAGTCATTACTTTCGGAGAATTTAAATCAGGTTCGGCATTTAACATTATCGCAAACAAGGCGGTATTAGAAGGAACCACGAGAAGTTTTACGCCTGAAGTAAGAGAAACACTGCGAAAAAGACTGGAAGAATTAACGGATGGTTTGGCAAAAATCCATGGAGCAACAATCAACATCGATTTTCAAAGCGGCTATCCAGCAGTGGTGAACCATAAGAGTGAAGTGGATGTCATATTAGAAGTGGCAAGAGGTGTATTTGGTCCTGAAAATACGGGAATCATGAAACCGAATATGGTTGGTGAGGATTTCTCTTATTTCTTGAAAGAATGTCCGGGAGCTTTCTGCTTGGTTGGAGCAGGAGATCCGAACAAACCGATGTATCCACATCACCATCCCCGTTTCCAGATTGATGAGAGCGTATTGCCCATAACTGCAGAATGGTTTTGTCAACTTGCGATGAAGTATTTGGGGTGAGTTGAAATTTTTTCTTGCTTTCGTATAAAAAATTAAACTTTAAAAGAACGCAGTAAACTAAATTAAGTATGTGCAAGCAGTCCGAAAATCATTTTAGATTTTCGGGCTTTTTTGATAGCAGTTTAATCGCACTAAGTTCACGAGTCGAATAAATAGTGAAGAAATGGTTAAGATAAGTGCGATTTTTAAAATAAAGAAAGGAGTGAAAACACATGAATTTCAAAGCTTTTTTAATTAAGTGGATCATGATTTTGGCGGTACTTTGGGTTGTTCTAGGCTGGTTTTTTGATGTTTCCTTTACCGATGTTCTCATTACAAGTGTTGTTTTAACCGTTATTGCATATGCTGCAGATAAGTTTATCTTACCCCGTGTCGGGAATGTTTTTGCAGCATTATCTGATTTTGTACTCGTAATGGCAATCATTTGGTTATTGGGTTCGATGTTATATGAGGGACCTCTTGCATTGGGAACCGCCGCCTTTATATCGGCAATAATAATCACGATTGGTGAGTTGATCTTCCATAGAACCATGAAAGATCAAATTGTAGATACAGTTCCGGATAGAGAGAGAGACAATGCACAGTTCAGACCGTCAAACCTCCAAACTGAATTTGGATCGGAAATTGACGTGGATTCTGTAAAAAAAGGAAAAGAAGAAGGCACGATCCATTTTAACCAAGCAAATCGCAAAACTGAGTTTGGTAAAGAACTGAATATCGGTACTGCGAAAAAAGCGACGGATAATGGTAGCAGAGCCTATATTCAACCGACAAACCGTAAGACTGAGTTTGGCAAGGAAATTGATTTTGAGGCTGTAAAAAAAGCCAAAAATCAGAACCAACCAAGTGCTAGAAACAATAAGAAAAAGAAACACAAATAAATCTCACTATTTAATTGAAAAGACTAAAGGCAGGGCGATGAACCTGTCTTTAGTCTTTTTTAGCTAGTTTTAAGTGTGATAAGAAATGCTATATTATATGTATTAAAAGTATTCAGAAAAATAG
>Ga0209013_10000699_pt1 | contig 30310 bp, 30 predicted proteins | sample Cruoilmetagenom2_FD_187291 | JGI IMG/M metagenome (GOLD analysis project Ga0209013, IMG submission 187291) | Oil polluted marine microbial communities from Coal Oil Point, Santa Barbara, California, USA - Sample 2 (SPAdes) (version 2) | ecosystem: Environmental > Aquatic > Marine > Oil seeps ...
CTGTATTTAATGATTCTGCTACCAAAATGAGTCCAATAGCTAATGTCTGGAACATCCATTCGGTAGCAGAAAGATGCATTATAAACCCAATAATTGTCATAACAAACGCTATAATTACTTGGGCTATAATACTATTTTCAGTGGTAATTAAAATCCAAAATCCTTTAGCGGCATATTTAAATGCTTTAATTCGATTGATTATAAATTTACTCACTTTTGTCATTTAAAGTGCTTTTAAAGCTTCTTCGTAGTTAGGTTCATCTACAATTTCTGGAACTTGTTGTGTGTAAGTCACTTTTCCTTCTTCATCCACAATTACAATTGCACGAGAAAGAAGATGAGCAAGTGGTCCGTTTTTTATAGTAGCTCCATAAGATTTTCCAAATTTTCCTTTAGCAAAATCAGATAAGGTAATAACGTTATCTAAACCTTCAGCTCCACAAAAACGAGCTTGAGCAAATGGTAAATCTCTAGAAATACATAGTACTTTTGTGTTTTCTAATTCTCCGGCTTCCTTATTAAAACGTCTTACAGATGCTGCACAAGTACCAGTATCTAAACTTGGAAAAATATTTAAAATTAATTTTGATCCTTTAAAGTCTTTTAATTTTGCTTTAGATAAATCTGCTTTTATTAAATTGAATTTAGGAGCTTTACTTCCTACTTTAGGTAATTTTCCAATAGTTTTAAATGGATTTCCTTTTAAGGTTATTTTAGTCATAATAGTTTTTTTTATTAGAAATCAAAGTTAGTTTAAAAAGTAAAAACTCCCGAATATTTTCGAGAGTTTTTATCATTTTTATTTTTGATTTAATTAGTGTTTTGCTAAATAATCTGCAACTCCTTCGTGTGTGGCTTTTAAACCTTCTTTTTCAGAGTTCCAGTTTGCAGGGCAAGCTTCTCCATGTTCTTCTGTAAATTGTAATGCGTCTACCATTCTAATAGCTTCATCCACATTTCTTCCTAAAGGTAAATCGTTTACAATTTGATGACGAACAATTCCTTCTTTGTCTATTAAAAATAAACCACGATAAGCTATTAATTCTCCTTCAGCTTGTAATTCATCATTATCATCATAAAAATAATCACCTGCTAAAACATCATAATTCTTTGAAATTGTTTTGTTTGTGTCCGCAACAATTGGATAGGTGACACCTTGAATACCTCCTTGGTTTTTAGGCATTTGTAACCATCCCCAGTGAGATTGTTCAGTGTCTGTTGAAGCCGCAACCACTTGTACGTTTCTTTTTTCAAATTCTGCTAATTTTTCTTGAAATGCAAATAACTCAGTTGGGCAAACAAAAGTAAAATCTTTTGGGTAAAAGAATAAAACCACATATTTGTTTCCTTCAAATTGGTCTAAAGAATAATTTTCAACAAATTCATTTCCGTTTACAACTGCTTGTGCATTAAATTTAGGAGCTTTTTTACCTACTAATACTGCCATTTTTTATATTTTTAAAGTGAATATTTATTTTTATGTAAACAAAAGTAAGGAATTAAAAGTGGTTTTAAAATTGAGGTTATTTTTATATTTTATGAAGATATAAGTTTTATTTATGGTAATAGTTTTAAATGAAAATTTCTTTAATTATTCATGTATCTTCGCAAAAAAAAATATTTTTGAAGCTTAAAAATTACACATCCGAATTTAAAAATAATTTAAAATTAGCCACTCCTATTATGATGGGGTCTCTAGGTCATTTATTAGTTGGTTTAATGGATGACGTTATGGTTGGTAGATTAGGTCCAGTACAATTAGCTGCAACTTCTTTAGGAAATAGCTTAGTTTTTATTGCTTTATCTATAGGAATAGGATTTTCATTTGCTATTACACCCTTAATTGCTGAATCGGATGGTGAAAACAATAAGGAAAAAGGTAGGCGTATTTTTCAGCATGGACTAATTTTAATGACTATTATTGGAGTTGTAATGTATGTGTTATTGCTTTTTTTAAAACCTATTTTATATCATTTAGATCAACCAGAAGAAGTAGTAAAATTAGCAATTCCTTATTTTGAAATTGTAGCTATTTCTATGATTCCTTTAATGATTTTTCAAGGTTTAAAACAATTTGCAGATGGTTTATCGCAAACTAAGTATTCCATGTATGCAACTATTTTAACTAACGTGGTTAATATCAGCTTAAATTTTGCTTTAATTTATGGGTTTTGGATTTTTCCAAGATTAGAGCTTGTTGGTGCAGCAATTGGAACGTTGGTTTCTAGAACAGTAATGGTAATTTTTCTTTATTTAGTATTAAAAAATAAATCAAAATTTGCACCTTATATGCATATTTTAAAATTTAAAGAAATTAAACGCAAAGTGTTTAATAAGATTATAAGTTTAGGCTTTCCAACAGCTTTGCAAATGTTGTTTGAAGTTGGTTTATTTACTTCTTCTGTTTTATTAGCGGGAACATTTGGCGCTTTGCCTCAGGCAGCAAATCAAATAGCTTTAAAATTAGCTTCAACTACATTTATGGTAGCGGTTGGTTTAGGGGTGGCTGCAACAATTAGGGTTGGAAACCAAAAAGGATTAGGTAATTTTAGAGAATTAAGACGCATAGCATTTTCAAATTTTTTATTAGTAATGGTAATTATGTTTGGTTTTTCTATAACTTTTATGTTATTAAAAAATGAATTACCATGGATTTTTACTGAAAACTTAGAAGTTATAAAAATTGCTTCTGGTTTATTGGTAATTGCTGGGTTTTTCCAACTCTCTGATGGATTACAAGCTGTAATTTTAGGTGGTTTACGTGGCTTACAAGATGTTAACATTCCTTCTTTTATTACATTTATAGCGTATTGGATAATAGGCTTTCCTATTTGTTATTATCTAGGAACTGTAATTAATTTGGGTGCTTTTGGAATTTGGATTGGCTTACTTTCAGCATTAACGTCATCGGCATTAATGCTATTTTTTAGATTTAATTATTTATCGAATAAATTAATACAAACAAAACATGAACTTACCTAAATTTTTATTGGGAGATAATACTGATTTTACGGATGATATATTTATTATTCATACCGAATTTCCTCGTTTTATAATCAATTTAAAAGATGACGAAATTGAATGGCTTGAAGAATTTAAAAATGAAGATGAAGAAGAATTATCTGTTGAAGTAGCTACGTTAATTGAATTAGCAAGTGGTTTTTATGATAGAGAAATGGAAAGGTACGAAGGTAACTAATTTTGCTTTTTAATATGAAGGCTTATTATAAGATGAAATGCCTGTCCAACCCAATCATCTCGTTCAATTCTTCCAGGGAAAAATTTTAATATTTCGGTAATTTTATTGATATCGGCACTATTAAAATTGTTAATTTGCTCATAAGTGTATATTCCCAAATTATTTAACTTTATTTCTATCGCGGAACCTATTCCTTTAATTTTCTTTAAATTATTTTTATTTTTTTCTTCTGCAATTCCAATTCGGTTAAAATTTAAACCTTTGTCATGTGCATTTTTAGGAGTTGTTTGCACAAATTGTTTTCCGCCGCGTTCAAATGTTTTTGTAGCTCTAATTTTCGGTTTAGAATCGGTTAGTTTTAAATCGTCTTTTTTTATATGAGAAATTTTAGGCATAGTTTCCTTTTTTGAAGGAATAAATTTCCCAAAATACAAGCCAATTAAAAATGCACCCAGCAACCAAATAAAAAGTTCAAATAATTGCCAAAAAGTGGTATTTAAAAAAATAGTTAGTGCCATAATATTTAATTAATTTTTATTTCTATTCTTCGGTTTATTGCTTTGCCTTTTATAGTGTTTTTATCTGCTATAGGTTCTGATTCTCCTTTAGATGAAGTTATTATTTTAGTATTTTCCATTCCATTTTGTTTAAAATAATTTCTAACCAAATTCGCTCGGTTTAATCCAACAATTAAATTGTTTTGATAATAACCAATGTTGTCTGTATGTCCTGTAATATAAATGCTTTTATTGGGATGTTCTTTAATATATTGTTTTAGTAAAGCTGTATAGGTTTTGATGGAATCGTTTAGAATGATTTTATCATCTTTAAAATCAACATAAATTCGTTTATTACTAATAATATGATGAATACTATCTAAAGTTTTATTAGAAATATTCTTTATATTTAATGCTATACCAGTTTTTTTATTAGTGTTTTTAAGTAAATTCTTTTTGGTCTCACCAAAAGTTTTAATCTGGTAATTTGCTATTGTATAATTTAGAAAATAGGCTTTTAATTTATTTGCACGTAACTTTCCTAAGTTTATGGTTTTAAAAGAATTTTTTTCCTTTTCAGAATAGAAGCCAGTAATTACTAATTCTTCTTTATAATGTTTATTTAAATATGATTTTAAAGAATTTAAAAGGGAATTAAAGCTGTCTAAATTTAAAATTACAGAACTATTTTCTTTAATTTTAAATACCTCATTAAAAGTAAATAAAGTATCCTTGTTGTTATGCGTAACAAAGTGACTTATAGTTTTATTTTTTAAAGTAAAAGCCTCTTTATTTGAAGTTTTACTATTAATAATAGGTGAATTGATGAAAAAATGTACAGTTAAAGCAATAAAGGCCCAAATAAAGAAAACCGAAAACGCTTTAAAATAATTTAGCATGATTTTATTTTTAGCATGCTAAATGTAGGTAATATTTAAATTGGTTGCAAGTGTTATTTACTTATAAATTAAAACTTTACGAAATAAATTATTTTTTTGAAGCCTCAACTAGCTCTAATTTATTTAAAGTAGTTTTAGTTGTAAAAATGCCATAATTGATAAAAGCATATTTTTTTTCTATTTTATCAATAGTTCCACAAGAATTGCTATCGGTAATTCGTACTTTATCATTTACTTTAAAATTGTAATTTGCTTTTTGTTTTGCAATTTTTAAGTTTGTTTTTATTTTTTCTTCTTTTACCTTTTTAACTTCAGTTAGCACTTCCTTTTCAACTGTTTTAAGCTTTTCTTCCGTTTTTTTCTTAGTAACTTTAACTTTCTTTTTTTCTGCTTTTGTTTTAGGTTTTTGTGGACTATTTTTTAAATATTTGGTTTTTTCACTTGTCAACCATTTATTTAAATTTTCATTAAATTGTTTTTTGTTGTTTGATTGAAAATAAGTATTCAATAACTCATTTATTTTCCTTCCGTAGGATAACATTTTTTGATTATTGGTATATAATTCATAAAAACTTTCTAGTTTTTCTTGAACTTTAGTGTGTTTTTCACTCAAACTGTCTGCGTGTTCTGCAGCTTTAGATTGTGCTTGTTCTAAATTTTCTGATGTTTTTTGTAATTTATTTCTTTCTTTTTGAAGGTTTGAAATAGTTTTATCCAATCTTATTTTTCCTTTTTCCACTCTTTTTTTTGCCCGATTAATTAAACTAAACGGAATGCCATTTTTTTGGGCGACTTCAAAAGTAAATGAACTTCCGGCCTGACCGATAAATAATTTAAAAAGTGGTTCTAAAGTTTTTTCATTAAATTGCATATTGGCATTAGCAATGTGTTCAATTTCATTGGCCAAAACCTTTAAATTAGCATAATGTGTAGTTATAATTCCAAATGCTTTTTTTTGATAGAACTCTTCTAAAAATATTTCAGCTAAAGCTCCACCTAATTCAGGATCGCTACCTGTACCAAATTCATCAATTAAAAAAAGCGTATTATTATTGCATTTTCTTAAAAAATTACGCATATTTTTTAAACGATAACTATAAGTACTTAATTGGTTTTCAATGGATTGATTATCTCCAATATCTGTTAAAATCTTTTCAAAAAAGTAGGTGGTAGAACGTTCCTGAACAGGAATTAATATACCACTTTGTAACATTAATTGAAGTAATCCAATAGTTTTTAAAGTGATGCTTTTTCCACCCGCATTTGGACCAGAAATTACTATTATTTGTTGGTGATTATTTAATTCTAATGTTTGAGGAACCGTTTCTAAACCTTGATGTTTATTTTTTTCTAATAAAATAGGGTGAAAAGCATTTTTAAAAAATACTTTTTTTTCTTTGGTTATTTTTGGCAAGCAAGCATTTAAATTTTTAGCATATTTTGCTTTTGAACCAATTACATCTAAGTGAATTAAATATTTTTGATAACTCTTTAAATCTGGTATAAATATTCGGATAGCATTAGTTAAATCCTTTAATATTTTAATAATTTCTTGTTGTTCTTCGTAAATTAAATGTTGTAACTCTCTGCTGTGTTGTAAAGTAGCTTCTGGAGCAATATATACAATACTACCAGTTTTAGAGCTACCAAATAAACTACCTTTAATTTTTTTTCGATACATTGCTTGTACCGCTAAAACTCGCTGATTATCTAGTACAGATTCTCTTATATCATCTAAAAAACCTAAACTAGCATATTTATGTAAAGCTTTATTAAAACTCACATTAATTTTACTTCTAACAGAATTAATATCTGCTCTGATGTTTTTTAAAGTTAAAGATGCTTTTTCATCAATTTCACCATAAGGTGTAATCACTTTTTTTATAGTATCTGTTATGGTATTTTGAAACTCTATGGAAGTGGATAACGTGAAAAGAGCAGGATAATAAACTTTAAACGTCTTAAAAAACTTTAAGATTTCAAAAATAGTATTAGAATTGGTTAATATTTTTAAAAATGAATCTGGCTCTAAAAAACTGTTTTCTATTTTAAGTAGATGAATTTCTTTTTCAATATCTTCAAAATAATGATTTGGAATTCTATTTTCATTTTCAAAAGAAGATAAATATTCATTAACATGTTGTAATTCAATGTTTAATTTTTCAACAGTTTCAAACGGTTTAATTTGAAGCGTTGCCTTTTTACCCAAATCAGAAATACAAAACTCACTAATTTGTTGTAAAATAGAATTAAATTCTAAATCATTTAATGTTTTATTTGAAATGATACTCATAAAAAATACTACTTTTGAAAAGTTACACAAAAGTATAAATTTAAGCCAACTAAGCACTAATGAATGTAAAAATAGCTGAAAATTGGAAACCTTTTTTAAAGGAAGAATTTAATAAACCTTATTTTGAAAACCTTTCTAACTTTGTTAAAAACGAGTATTCTTCAAATACTTGTTATCCAAAAAGAAGCGAAATATTTAATGCTTTTAATTTATGTGATTTAACTAATTTAAAAGTGGTAATAATTGGTCAAGACCCATATCATGGAGAAGGTCAGGCGCACGGTTTGTGTTTTTCGGTGCCTGAAGGAATTGCACAACCACCATCATTAATTAATATTTTTAAGGAAATAAATTCAGATTTACATATTTCTGCACCAAAAAGTGGAAATTTAGAACGATGGGCTAAACAAGGTGTTTTATTATTAAATGCAACACTAACTGTTAGAGCGCACCACGCAGGTTCTCATCAAAATAAAGGATGGGAACAATTTACAGATACGGTTATTTCTAAAATATCACAGGAAAAAGAAAAGATAGTTTTTTTACTTTGGGGCGGTTTTGCTAAAAAGAAAGCTACGTTAATAGATAAAACAAAACATTGTATTTTAACGAGTGGGCATCCGTCTCCTTTAAGCGCAAACAGAGGTTATTGGTTTGGTAATAAGCATTTTAGCGAAACAAACGACTTTTTAAAAAAGAATGGTTTAAATACAATTAATTGGTAATTAAAAAAGCACCTTAAGGCGCTTTTTTAATTTACTAACTCAAAATCTATATTATAAAAACAAAGCTTAACTACTTCTTTGTTGACTAGTGTTTTGCAAATCTTATGCCAACGATTTTGAGTTGTTGTTAATTATAAGTTAAAGCTTAATTTACTCTAAATGTTTTTGTGCTTTATATGAGGAGCGAACTAGTGCACTACTTTCTACATGTCTGAATCCCATTTTTAACCCAATTTCTCTATACTTAGCAAATTGTTCAGGGGTTACAAATTCGTGTACAGGTAAGTGTTTTTTACTAGGTTGTAAATATTGACCAATGGTAATTATATCTACTTTAGCATTTGCTAAATCTTGCATGGTTTCTATTACTTCGGCTTCGGTTTCGCCTAAACCAAGCATAATTCCAGATTTAGTTCTATGCTGTCCTTTATCTTTCATGTATTTTAAAACCTCTAAACTTCTATCGTATTTCGCTTGAATTCTAACTTCTCGAGTTAAACGTCTAACGGTTTCTAAATTGTGCGAAATTACTTCAGGTGCTACTTCTAAAATTCGATTAATATTTGTTTTATTTGCTTGAAAGTCTGGAATTAAAGTTTCTAATGTGGTAGTAGGATTTGCTCTTCTAATAGCATTTATAGTTTCTACCCAAATAATAGAACCTCCATCTTTTAAATCGTCTCTATCTACAGATGTAATTACGGCATGTTTTATATTCATTAATTTAATAGAACGCGCAACTTTTTCAGGTTCTTCCCAATCTACAGTTTCTGGTCTACCGGTTTTAACACCACAAAATCCACATGAGCGAGTACAAATATTACCTAAAATCATAAAGGTTGCTGTTCCTTCAGTCCAACATTCGCCCATATTTGGGCAACTTCCACTAGTACAAATAGTATTTAATTTGTATTTGTCTACGATTCCTCTTAATTCCGTATATTTTTTTCCAACTGGTAATTTAACTCGCAACCATTTTGGCTTTTGAATTCTGTTGGTTGTTATAGTATCTTTTGACATTTTTTTATAAAATTGACTGCAAAAATACGAAGAAATTATAAAATAGTAAGATACCAAATACTAAATCCGATTAAAAATAGAATTCCTACCAAACTTAGAACTTTCATTTTAACAGATGGATGCCATTTTTTTGGTGTGTGCTTACTTGAAATTAACACAAAATTTAAAATAGCAAAAAACGGAGCAGTTAAAAAGGATAAAATGGTTGCAATTTTAATTAGACTTCCCATTTCTGACATAAAGAAAACTAAAATGGAAATAGTTCCAATAGCTAAAAAACTAATCCAAAACCAATATATGTTTTTATAAGATTTTACAGTTAATAAATCAAAAGTTTTAGACATTGCTCTAGGGGAAGCATCAAGTGTAGTTATAGTGGTACTAAACATAGTGGTAAAGGCAGCAATACCAATAAAAACACGCATGTTTTCACCTAAATTATTAGTGTATAAGTTTATAAGTTGTTGAGAAAAAGTGATTGCACTTCCGCCAAAGGTTTCTCCAGAATTAAACATAACTAAAGCTCCTAAAGATACAAAACAAACCCCTAAAAATAAGGTTGTAATAAAACCAATATTAAAATCGAAAATAGATTGTTTGGTGTCGAATTCTGTACCGGTTTCTTTTTGTTTTTCTACTGCCCAAAGTGATTGCCAAACAGAAACGTCTAGCGGAGCAGGCATCCAACCTAAAAAAGCAATTAAAAAGCCAATTTCAACGCTTCCTTTTGGTAAAATTTGAGTAATAGATATAGGGTTTTGATTTTTAAAAAGAGCTACAGATACTGCAATTATTGTACTTAAGGTAAGCGTTACTATAATAATTTTCATTAAGCTGTCTAACAATTTGTATTTTCCAATTATTAACAATAAAAAACAAATGATAGTAATTATAATACTCCAGATAACAGGGTTTGTAGTAATGCCAAATAAATTTGCTGCAAGCCCAGCTGTTACAATTGTTACTGCTGCTTGAATGGTGAACATGGTTGCAAATGTTACTATAAAGTATGCTATTAAAACAGGTTTTCCTAGTTTTTTATAACCATCTAATAAGCTTTCTCCAGTGGCTGTTGCATAACGTGGTCCAAATTGAAAAAAGGGGTATTTTACTAGGTGAATAATAAGTAAAGCCCAAAGTAAACCAAAACCAAAATCAGCACCAGATCTTGTGGATTGTACTAAATGTGAAACTCCAATCGCAGCTCCGGCAAATAATAAACCAGGCCCTAATTTTTTAAACCAATTTAAATTCACTTTTATTTTTTTGGATGTTTTTTAATAGTTTGTGCAAGTAGGTTTTTAGCTCGTAATAACTTAACTTTTATATTGCTTAAAGGTTCATTAAGTTCTTTAGACATTTCTTTATAACTCATTTCTCTAAAATATCGAAGATTTATAATTTCTTGATAATGTGGTTTTAATTCTTTTATATAATTTAAAAGTTCTGCTAAATTTTGTTCAATAATTAATTGATCTTCAGCGCTTGGTGTTTCGTCAAATATTTTATATGCTTCTGATTCTTTTTTATTGATAGAAATAGTTTCTGTACGTTGTTTACGAACATGATCTAAAAATATATTTTTTGAAATAGAAATTAACCAGGTTTTAAAATTGTACCTGTCGTTGTATAAATGAATTTTATCGAAAGCTTTTGAAAAAGTTTTTATGGTAATATCTTCAGCTTCATCTTCATTTTCGGTTTTAGAAAACTGAAATCTGTAAATATCGCTCCAGTAAGTGTTTAATAAAGTGTTAAAAGCTTTTTGGTCTTTTTCTTTTGCTTTATTTACTAAATCAGGAATATCAATGTTTTTTTTCACCAATGTGTGGGTTTTGTAACAAGATTTTTTATAAAGATAAACATTTGGATGATAATTAAAAATATTTCTAAAAAAGGAAAAAGCAAAATCAAGTCAGTTTCCTTTAATTTTTTTGCGGAAAAACCAATAATTAAATATTGAATAAATAATCTTGCTACCACAATTACAAGAGTTGTTTGCCAATTATAATTAATAATAATTAAAATAACGGCCATCACCCAAAATATGATTTGTGAACTATAAAACAAACCCAATAAAAGCTTATGAATAGGTTTGTAATAGTTTGCTGTTGAAATATGTCTACTTTTTTGATGAATCCATGCTTTAAAAGATGTTTTTGGTAAGGATTCTGTAAAGCTTTCAGAATTAATGCAGTAGGTAGAGTTTTGTTTAGTAGCAACTTGATTAACAAATAAATCATCGTCACCAGATTTAACTTTTATATGGTTTGTAAAGCCATTTGCGCTATAAAATAAATTTTTAGTATAGGCAATATTTCTGCCAACTCCCATATATGGCAAACCAATTTTTTGATAAGAAAAGTATTGTATTGCCGTAATTAACGTTTCAAATCTTATTAATTTATTTAAAAACGAGTTTTTAATTTTTTTATAAGCGCCGTAACCTAATATAAGTTGTTTGTTGTTAGAAAAATGAATTGTCATTTCTGAAATCCAATTTTTAGATATTGGCTTACAATCTGCATCAGTAAATAATAAATAATTATGTTTTGCAGCTTTTATACCAAGAGTTAAAGCATATTTTTTACTTCCCCAAAACTGTTCGTTTGGTTTTACATCTACTATTTTAATTTTAGAAGAATGCTGTTTTTTAAATTGCTCCATAATTTCTAATGAATTATCGGTAGAGGCATCATTTATTAAGACAATTTCAAAATATTGATAATTTTGGCTAATTAAATAAGGAATAAATGTGGTTAAATTTTCCGCTTCGTTTTTAGCGCAAATGATTACAGAAACAGGTAAGTTTAATTTATTTTTGGTTAATTTATTTTTAGAAAAGGTAAATTGTCCAAAAATAATAAGGTAATAAAATAGCTGAATACTAAAAATTACTATAAAAGCAATAAATACGTACTCAGCCATTAGCTATTTTCTTGTGCATTGGTGATCTGGAATTTTACCGCAATACCCGCAAGCTTCACCAGTTTTATTTAGGTGAGGGCTTTGGCTAGCACATGTTCCAGCAAATTTTCCATGCTTTTTAGCCCATAATTTTATGGATAAACCTGCAATACCAATTGCTAACATTCCTATAGTTATAAAAAAAAGTTTCATATACTAAAATTTAGACTGCAAAGATAAATATTTCTTACAAATTAGTATTTAATTTTTAGTTTTTTGTTTGAATAAGGTAAGTGCAACAAAAATGTTAAAAAAATGATAAAAAAACCGTAAAAATCTAAAAAGTTAATAACATTATTTTTTTTTAACATAAAACTTACTATATTGATAGCCAGTTAATATTAAATTTTTATAATTTAAACCATACTAAAACTTTGTAAGTTATAAAAACATTGAATTAATTTGTATTAACTGAAACTACTAACAGAAAGACTCGTTTGTATTTTAATACAAACGAGTCTTTATTTTAATTAGTAAATTATTCTTATTTTATTGACTTAGTTAACTCTTCTTGTACATTGTTTGGTACTAATTCAAAGTTAGAAAACTTAGTTGTAAAACTTCCTCTACCTTGAGTTATAGAGCGTAAGGTTGTGGAATATTTATACATTTCAGCTAATGGTGTTTTCGCTTTTATAGTTTGGTATTTACCATCGCTATCCATACCTAAAATTATAGATCTTCTTCCCTGTAAGTCAGTCATTACATTTCCTAACATTTCTTCAGGAACTTTAACTATTATTTCATTAATTGGTTCTAATAATTTTGGTTTTGCATTTAAAAAAGCATCTTTAAAAGCATGAGCACCAGCAATTTTAAACGAAATATCATTAGAATCTACCGAGTGCATTTTACCATCAAATAACATCACTCTAATATCACGTGCATAAGAACCGGTTAATGGACCTTCTTCCATTACTTCTAATACTCCTTTTAAAACGGCTGGCAAGTAACGAGTGTCAATGGCGCCACCAACAATACAATTATAAAAAATTAATTTTCCACCCCAATCTAATTCTACTTCTTCTTTTCCTCTAATGTTAAACCCATCAGGTTCTGGCATTCCTTCAAAATATGGTTCAATTTTAATATGAACTTCTCCAAACTGACCAGATCCACCAGATTGTTTTTTGTGTTTGTAGCTTGTAGTTGCGGAGCGTTGAATAGTTTCTCTATAGGCAATTTTTGGTTGTTCAAAAGTTGCATTAATACCATATTCTTTTTTCAATATCCAGTCAATGGTAGCTAAATGTAATTCTCCTTGGCAAGAAAGAATTAGTTGTTTTAATTCTTTGGAATATTTAACTTCAACAGTTGGGTCTTGGCTTTTTATTTTTCGTAAGGCTTCATTTAATTTCTCTTCATCATTTTTATCTTCTGCGCCAACAGACTTATGAATTCTTGGTGTAGGGAAATTAATAGGTTTAATGGTAATTTCAGATCCTTTTGTTCTTAAAGTATCGTTAGTATCTGTATATTTTAATTTTAAAGTAGCACCAATATCTCCTGCAACTAATTTTTCAACAGGTTCACGGTTTTTGCCATCCATTATATATAATTGGTTGATGGTTTCTGTTTCTTCATTTCTTGAATTTTCTAACTTATCATTTTGATTAATTTCGCCAGATTTTACTTTGAAAAAACTAATTTGACCTAAGTTAGGTTCGTACAAGGTTTTAAAAATAAATAATGAAGTTGGAGCATCGGATTTACATTCTAATTCATTGCCTTCAACAGTTTGTTCGGGTTTTAAATCTGCAGATGAAGGTGTAACATTATCAATGAATCCCATCATTCTACCACTTCCCATATCATTTAAAGCAGATATACAAAATACGGGATATAATTCATGATTTAGCATTCCTTTTTTAATTCCTTCACGCATTTCATCTTCATTTAATGTGCCTTTATCAAAATAAAGTTCCATTAAATCTTCATCATTTTCAGCAGCTTTTTCTACCAATTCGTTTTGTAATTGATTTGCTAACTCTTTTTGGTCGTCAGGAATTTCAAGTTTTTCTGGTTTTCCACCGTTTGGACCAAATTTGTACATTTTCATTTTTAAAACGTCAATAATACATTGTGCTCCGTCAACTACAAGTGGATACTGAATTTTAATAGCATTTTTACCAACTAATTCTATAATACTTTTAAAACTTTCATCAAAATCAGCATTTGGGCTGTCTATTTGATTAATAGCAAAAAGTGTTGGTAAAGAAAAACGATCAATATAATTCCATATAATTTCGGTACCTACTTCTGCACCTTGTTGTGCGTTTACAACCATTACCACAGAATCTGCCACACGCATGGTAGATGCAATTTCACCAATAAAATCGTCTAAGCCGGGAGTGTCAATAATGTTTATTTTGTAATTACGCCATTCAGTATGTAATGGTGTTGAATAAATGGAAGTTTCTCTTGTTTGTTCAATTTCGTGATAGTCTGAAACGGTGTTTTTGTTTTCGACACTACCACGACGTTTGAGAAGTCCAGCTTCAAAGAGCATTGTTTCTGCTAATGTGGTTTTTCCACTTTTATTGGCACCTACAAAAGCAACATTTTTAATGTGTTTATCATCATATATTTTCATAATCAAAAAATTTTGTAAAAAGTTGTCTAAAGTTACAAACTTTTTGATATAATTATATGACTAATGTTAGTGTTTTTTTAAGCTTTTTTTATTAATTGAAAAGGGTTTCTATTAAAACTCCTATTTATACTACAATTCAGGTTCTATTTTTTACATTTCAGAGAATAAAAATTTAGTTATTATTGAAGTTTGCCGAGTTTTGTGGTGTTAAGTTGAATTAATAATAACTAAAATGATACATATAATTTTAGCCATTGCAATTTTATTTTCATCAGTTTTTGAAGCAAATGCTCCAAAAATTATAGGGTTTGAAACTTCTATAAATATATTTATAGGTGTATATGTTGTTTGGTTTTTATCTGAAATTATTTTTAACCGGTTGTTACGTTCAAAAAATAATAATTCTAAAGGTAAGGATAAGGGAACTTTAAATTTAATTTGGCTTTTTATTTTTATAGCAATTTTTTTAGCGGTTTACTTAACAAATTATAGTTTATTAATAGCTAAAAATGTAATTATTAGTTATGTTGGACTTTTAATTATAGTTATTGGAATTGTTTTAAGAATAGCAATAATTATAACTTTAGGAAAGTTTTTTACGGTGGATGTTGCTATTAGTCAAAATCATAAACTTAAAACGGATGGATTTTATAAGTATTTAAGGCATCCATCTTATGCAGCATCTCTAGTATCATTTATTGGTTTTGGCATTTCGCTTAATAATTGGGCATCTTTACTAGTTGTATTTTTTATAATTTTAATTGCATTTTTAATTAGAATAAAAACTGAAGAAAATGTACTGTTAAATTATTTTGGAACCCAATATTTGAATTACAAAAAGAATACTAAAAAAATAATTCCATTTATATATTAAAGGAAGTATATTAGTAATAAAATTAGACTTAATTTATATGAAACTTAGTTTGCAAAATATTTTTAAAATATCGTTTATTATAGCATTATTTGTTTTTGTTGTAGAGCGATTGTTTTTTGGAAGAGGTTTTAATCTGCCCTTAAATGATTTGTTAAAAGTTTTTGCAATTCATTATATGTATGCTATTGTATTAACCTTAATAAATTTTTATTTTTTTCAATATCTTGATGAAAAAATATCTTGGAAAAATAGGTCTATAGAAAGGTTGATTTTTGGAGCTGTAGGCTCTATAGTTTTGACAATGATAGGTTTAGCAGTTTTAAGGTTTATAACTTTAGTAGTTATATTGCAAAGCCCAGTTAGTCGGTTTTTACATGACTCAAATGCAGGAACGTATTATCTTTTTGGTTTAATTTTAACCTTAATAGTTAGTTTAGCTTTTCATGCATTCTTTTTTTATAAAGCCTTAACAGAAAAAAAAATTAACGAACAGCAAATTGTTGCAAAAACAGAAACGGCTAAATATGAATCTTTAAAAAGCCAGATTGATCCACATTTTTTGTTTAATAGCTTAAATGTTTTAACCTCATTAATTAGTGAAAATCCTAAGCAAGCAGAAAAATTTACTACTAAATTATCTAAAGTGTATCGATATGTTTTAGAACAAAAAAATAAAGATTTAGTTAGTTTAGATGAAGAGTTACATTTTGCAAAAACCTATATGGAATTGCTAAAAATGCGATTTGAAAACGCAGTATCTTTTGAAATTCCTGAAAAAGCGAATAATCCTGATCTTAAAATAATACCATTATCCTTACAATTGTTACTAGAAAACACCATAAAACATAATGTGGTTACCGAAGAAAATCCATTAAAAGTAAGTATCAAAGAAGAAAATGGTTATTTGGTAATTTCTAATAATTTTAATCCTAAAACTACTTTTGAAAAAAGTACTAAAGTAGGGTTGAAAAATATAATAGACAGGTACAATTTGTTAACCTTTAAAAAAGTGACTATTGATAAATCTTCTGCACTTTTTATTGTAAAGATACCTTTATTAACTCAAAAAATTAAAAAAATGAGAACATCAGAAAATATTGAAAATAATAAATATATGCGTGCTGTTGAACGCGTAGAAGAACTAAAAGGATTTTATGGTAGCTTAATAGCTTATTGTATTGTAATTCCTTTATTAATCTATATTAATTTAAATTATGTACCACAATTTCATTGGTTTTGGTTTCCGGCAATGGGTTGGGGTATAGGTCTTGTTTTTCAAGCATTTAAAGCTTTTGCGTATAATCCATTTTTAGGAAGAGATTGGGAAGATCGTAAAATTCAGGAATATATGAGCGAAGATAATAAACAATATTGGGAGTGAAATTTAGAAAAAAATTAAAATTTTAAAAATGAAAACAATTTATTCAGAAGAAGAAAAATATATTAGAGCAAAGAAAAAAGTAGATAATGTAAAAGGCTTTTATTCAAATTTATTAGCGTACTGTTTAGTAATACCATTTTTATTTTTTATAAACTATATGACTTCTCCTAGTTATTGGTGGTTTTGGTGGCCAGCACTTGGTTGGGGAATAGGAATAGGATTTCACGCATTTGGCGTTTTTGGAAATAATTTAATATTTGGAAAAGATTGGGAAGAGCGTAAAATTAAGGAGTTTATGGATAAAGATAATAGAACTAAATTTTAAAAATCATGAAAAATTATAACTATACAGAAGAACAAAAATATATAAAAGCAAAAAAGAAAGTAAAAGCCATAAAAGGATTTTACGTACATTTAATGGTTTATTTAATAGTAAACGCATTTCTTATACTGTCAAATGCATTATCCTACGGCGGGTGGCACGTGTTTTGGGAATGGCAATCGTATTCTACTTTATTATTTTGGGGAATTGGATTAGCTTTTCACGCTTTTGGAGTTTTTGGATTAGATTTTATTTTAGGTAAAAATTGGGAAGACCGAAAAATAAAAGAATTTATGAATAAGGATAAAAGAGATACTTGGGAATAGAATGTTATGGTAATTCTTAAAGAAGATATTACACTAAAAAATAATAAATTAACAATACATGAAAGTAGTAATAATTGAAGATGAAAAACCTGCTGCGCGAAGATTGAGCAGAATGTTAAATGAAATAGGAATTCAACCAATAGCAATGCTACATTCTGTAGAAGAAGCTGTAAATTGGTTTACTGATAATGAACATCCTGATTTACTGTTATTAGATATTCAACTTTCTGATGGTTTGTCTTTTGAAATTTTTGATGAAATTGAAGTTAAAAGCGCTATAATATTTACTACAGCTTATGATGAATATGCACTAAAAGCCTTTAAATTGAATAGTGTAGATTATTTACTAAAACCTATTGATGCAGATGAACTTAAAAATGCTTTACATAAATTTAAAGAAATTCACACTACCAAAAAATTAAATACTATTACAAATCAACAATTAAAAGAATTAATTTTTCCAAATACAAATTCCTATAAAAAACGATTTACTGTAAAAATTGGGCAACATTTAAAATTAATTTCTACAAGCTCTATTGAATGTTTTTATAGCGAAAATAAGGCAACATACTTCAGTACAAACACTAATAGAAATTATCTGATTGACAGCACTTTGGAAGAACTAGAAACACAACTTTCCCCAGACCTATTTTTTAGAGTTAGCCGTAAATATTATGTAAATATAAATGCCATTAAAGACATAATTTCATACACAAATAGTCGATTAAAAATTATGCTTAATACTTATAATGAATCCGAAATAATAGTAAGTAGAGAACGTGTAAAAGATTTTAAAAACTGGATTGGTTAATTTTGGAATTCTATGTTTTAATTTTTTTGTATAATCACTTCATTTACTTTTTGTTATACTAAAATAAAATCCTTAAATTTGCACTCCTTTTTACGAGAACAGATTTTAAAAGGAATTTATTTGAAATAATGTAAACAATCTCTTTGCGTTAAAATCGTATAAAAATCTGGTTAACAATAAGATACAAAAAACAAATTGACAATATGTCAAAATTACAAGAAAAAATAGAGCTTTATACAAGTGAAGCCGAAAAGTTAGGTTTAGGTTTAAATGCTGAATTATTAGCAGCAGTAACTAAAGGATTAGGTCCTTCTATCTACAAAGAAGACGCTGAAAAAGTATCTAGTTCAGACAAAAAAGAATTAGAAACTGTAAAGAAAAACTTTTTAATTAAAAAATTAGGTTTAGAAGACAGTGAAAAATTAGATGCCGCTATTGCAACTACAATTGAAAAAATTGGTAAATCTAACAGAAATAAATACCGAGCTCTTTTTTACGCAATATTAGTAGAAGAATTAGGTATGCAAGCTGTTTATGAAGCAAAACCAGCTAAAGAAAAAGCAGTGGCTGAAAAAGCAGCTAAAAAAGAAGACGTTAAAGAAGAAGTTGCTAAAAAAGAAAAAGCAACTAAAAAAGTTAAAAAAGAAGTGATAGAAGAAGCAAAAGAAGAAGTGACAGCAGAGGTTAAAGAAGAAGTTGTTGCAGAAACTCCAAAAGAAGAAAAAGTTAGTCCAGAAGAATTTTTAGCAAATTTTAACTGGCATAAATACGAAGAAGGTATTGAAGCAGTTGATGAAGATAATATTAAAGCTTTTGAAGCAGCATTAGAAGGTACTTTAGGATTAGTAAATGAACGTGAAGTAATTGAAGGAACTGTTGTTAGAAAAACAGATCGTGAAGCAATTATTGATATCAATTCAAAATCTGAAGGTGTAATTTCATTAAATGAATTTCGTTACAATCCAAATTTAGCAGTTGGTGATGTTGTTGAGGTTTTAGTAGATAAAAGAGAAGACAGCACAGGTCAATTAGTTTTATCGCATAAAAAAGCTCGTGTAATTAAAGCTTGGGATCGTATTAATGCTGCACATGAAACAGGTGAAGTTGTTAACGGTTATGTAAAATGCAGAACTCGTGGAGGTATGATTGTAGATGTTTTTGGAATTGAAGCATTTTTACCAGGTTCTCAAATTGATGTTAAACCAATTAGAGATTACGATCAATATGTAGATAAAACTATGGAATTTAAAGTGGTAAAAGTTAATCACGAATTTAAAAACGTAGTAGTTTCTCATAAAGCACTTATTGAAGCTGATATTGAAATTCAAAAGAAAGAAATTATTGGCAAATTAGAAAAAGGTCAAGTTTTAGAAGGTGTGGTTAAAAACATTACTTCTTATGGTGTATTTGTTGATTTAGGTGGTGTTGATGGTTTAGTACATATTACCGATTTATCTTGGTCAAGAATTAATCACCCAAGTGAAGTGGTTGAATTAGATCAAACTTTAAATGTAGTTATCCTTGATTTTGATGATGAAAAAACAAGAATTCAATTAGGATTAAAACAATTAAATGCTCATCCTTGGGAAGCTTTAGATGAAAACTTAAAAGTTGGAGATAAAGTAAAAGGTAAAGTAGTTGTTATTGCAGATTACGGTGCATTTATTGAAGTAGCACAAGGTGTTGAAGGATTAATTCACGTTTCTGAAATGTCATGGTCAACACATTTACGTTCTGCACAAGATTTTGTAAAAGTTGGGGATGAAGTAGAAGCTCAAATTTTAACTTTAGATAGAGAAGACCGTAAAATGTCTTTAGGTATTAAACAATTACACCCAGATCCTTGGGCAGATATTGTTAAAAAATATCCTGTTGGTTCTAAACATGTTGGTACCGTTCGTAACTATACAAACTTTGGTGTTTTTGTAGAATTAGAAGAAGGAATAGACGGTTTAGTTTATATTTCTGATTTATCTTGGACTAAAAAAATTAAACACCCATCAGATTTTGTAGCTGTAGGTGATAAATTAGATGTTCAAGTGTTAGAATTAGATGTTGAAGGACGTAAGTTAAACTTAGGTCATAAACAAACTACTGAAAATCCTTGGGATGCTCATGAAACTACATTTACAATTAATTCTGTTCACGAAGGAACTGTAAAAGAAGCTAATGATAAAGGACTTTTAGTTACTTTTGAAGGTGGTGTTGAAGCATTTGTGCCAAACAGATTTACAACTAAAGAAGATGGCGTTAAATTAACAAAAGGAGAAACAAATAAATTTAAAGTTCTTGAATTCAACAAAGAATTTAGAAGAATTGTTGCTTCTCATTCCTCTATTTATAAAGCTCAAGAAGAGAAAAACATTAAAGCAGCTCATAAAAAAGCAGAGTCTGCCGAAAAAACTACTCTTGGTGATTTAGGTGGAGATTTAGCCGCACTTAAGAAAAAAATGGAAGGAAAATAAAATCCTTTAATTTAGATATTAAAAAAGCTGTATTAATTTAATACAGCTTTTTTCGTTTTTATAAGGAATAACAATACTTTTGTAATAAAAATAAAAGATGGCTTTAATAAAATCTATTTCAGGAATAAGAGGAACTATTGGCGGTAAGGTTGGTAACAATTTAACGCCATTAGATACGGTTAAATTTGCTGCGGCTTATGGAATGTGGCTAAAAAAAACAACACATAAAAGTAACTTAATGGTTATTTTAGGTCGCGATGCCCGTATATCTGGCAAAGTAGTTAGTGGCTTAGTAGGAGATACGCTAATTAGTTTAGGAATTAAAGTAATAGACATAGGTCTATCTACTACGCCAACGGTAGAAGTTGCTGTTCAGTTAGATGAAGCAGATGGTGGAATTATAATTACAGCAAGTCATAATCCTAAACAATGGAATGCTTTAAAATTATTAAATAATAAAGGCGAATTTTTAAACGCTGAAGATGGAGAAGAAGTATTAAAAATAGCTGAAAATGAATCTTTTGAATTTGCTGAGGTAAATAATTTAGGTAAATTTAGAAAAAAACAACATTATATTAACCGTCATATTAAAGAAGTACTTAAATTAAAACTGGTTGATGTTGAAGCTATTAAAAATGCCAATTTTAAAGTGGTGGTAGATGGAGTTAATTCAACTGGAGGAATTGCAATTCCTGCTTTATTAGAAAAATTAGGCGTAACATGTGTACCATTATATTGCGAGCCAAATGGTGAGTTTCCTCATAATCCTGAGCCTTTAAAAGAACATTTGACCGATATTTCAAATTTGGTAGTTAAGGAGAATGCAGATTTAGGTATTGTGGTAGATCCTGATGTAGATAGATTAGCTTTAATTTGCGAAGACGGTTCTATGTTTGGCGAAGAATATACCTTGGTTGCTTGTGCAGATTATGTTTTAGGCAAAACTAAAGGAAATACAGTTTCTAATTTATCTTCTTCAAGAGCTTTAAAAGATGTTACCGAAAAGCATGGCGGAAAATATAATGCAAGTGCAGTAGGAGAAGTTAATGTGGTGGCGCTTATGAAATCTTCCAAAGCCATAATTGGTGGAGAAGGAAATGGTGGAATTATTTATCCAGAATCACATTATGGAAGAGATTCGCTAGTTGGCGTGGCATTGTTTTTATCGCATTTAGCACAATCTAAACTATCGTGTAAAAAATTGAGGGAAACCTACCCTAACTACTATATGAGCAAAAATAAAATTCAATTAACACCAGAAATTAATGTTGATGAAATTTTAAATAAAATGGCTTTCAAATATAAAAATAAGGATGTTATTACAATTGATGGAGTTAAAATTAATTTTGATAGTGAATGGGTGCATTTACGAAAATCAAATACCGAACCTATAATTAGAATTTACACGGAAAGTACTTCTCAAAAAAATGCCGATGATTTGGCAAATCGATTTATAAATGAAATAAAAATAATACTATAAATAGTAATTAAAAAAATGAAAAAAATAATTTTGGCCTTTTTTGTGCTTAGCAGTACTTTGGCTTTTTCTCAAAAGGAAGTAAATAATGAAAATCTAAATTTTAATGATGCAGGACCTAATAAAGGAAAGTTTTTTGTGTATTGGGGATGGAATAGAAGCCATTATTCAACTTCCGACATAAAATTTAGTGGGGCAGATTACAACTTTACCCTAAATAATGTGAAAGCAGACGATAAACCAAAACCTTTTGGAATTTACTTTTTAAAATTAGATGAATTAACCATTCCGCAAACCAATTTTAGAGTAGGTTACTTTTTTAAAGAAAATTACACGGTTTCTATTGGGCTTGATCATATGAAATACGTTATGCGTAACGACCAAACCGTAAAAATGAATGGTGTAATAAATACAGGTGGCGCTTTTGATGGAGTTTATAGTAACTCAGATAAGATTTTAACTAGCGATTTTCTGTTATTTGAACATACCGATGGATTAAATTATATAAATGTTGAAGTTAGTAGATTTGATAATTTAGACAATTGGTTGAAATTTTCAGTAAAAAATATAGATATTAATTTAACGGAAGGTATTGGAGCAGGAATATTATATCCAAGAACAAATACAACCTTAATGGGAAAAGAACGGTATGATGAATTCCATGTTTCAGGGTATGGATTTTCTGCACATGCCGGTTTAAACATAACTTTTTTCAAACACTTTTTTATCCAATCTAATTTTAAGGTGGGTTACATAAATATGCAAGATATTAGAACTACAAAAGATAAAAGAGATAAAGCAGCACAACATTTTACTTTTATTGAAAATATGTATGTTTTTGGAGCTAGGTTTAATTTAACAAAATAGGAATAAATTATAATACTTTAAATAACGTATAATAGATAAAGCACCAAATAATTATTATTTTGGTGCTTTATCTTTATGTTTAAAACGTTTATGAGTCCAAAAATAATAAGCGGGTTCTTCGTGAATTTGAGCTTCTAATTTTCTTAAATATATGTCGGTTAGTTCAAAATCGGCATATTTTTTTGCATCACTAGTAATTAAACTAAAAGTACTTTCATAATAACCTCTTTTTAATTTTTTAGTAGCGATATAAACAATGTCAAAACCATTTTTTTTTGCTAACATTTCCGCTCCTGTATGAATAGGGACTTTTACTCCTAGAAAGTTGCCCCAATAATGGGTTTTTTTTATTTGAGGAGATTGATCACTTATAAGACCGTAAAGAGCCTGAATGTTTGTTTTTTTATTCTTTTCAATCTCACTAATTATATTAGAAGAAGATTTTAAGTTAAACCCAAAATGTTCTCTAGATTTTAAAACTTTATTATTAAAGTATTTGTTGTTAACCGTTGTAAAAGCCGCATAACTTTTATAGTTTATGTGTGAGCTTAATCCAAAAAGCCATTCCCAGTTTGCATAATGTGCCCCAACTAATATAATACTTTTTCCGTTTTTATGTAGGTCATTTAAAAAGTTAATGTTGGTATATGTAGCACGTTTATTTATTTCTTTTTTTGAAATTGTAAACGATTTAATCATTTCAATAAAAATATCTACAAAATGGTGATAAAACTTTTTTCGAATATTAAGTATCTCTTTTTCAGATTTATTAGGGAAAGCTAATTTAAGATTATCATAAACTACTTTTTTTCGATAACCAATTACATAATATAACAATAAGTAAAAACCATCAGAAATAATGTATAACACTCTAAATGGAAGTATAGATAACAACCAAATTAATGGATATACTAAAATATAAACTATAAAATTCATCATATTGGTTGCAAATATCGTATTTAATTTTTTTTAAAGCATCTTTTAAATTATGATTTTATTATGATCTATTTTTCATACTTTCGTTTTTAGTTTAAAAATAGAAGTATGGATATGAATATTGTGCTAATAATTATCATTTTAGCAAACGTAATAGCTTCAATTAAAGGGTTTAATGATCGTTCTTTTTTTGAAAAGTATAAATTTCAAATTGGACCAATAAATCGAGGCGAAAAAATTAGATTATTTTCATCCGCTTTTTTACATGTAGATTACATTCATTTGTTGTTAAATATGTATGTACTTTACATTTTTGCACCTTTAATAATTAATCATTTAGGAGAAGTAAAATTTGTAATTATATATGTAGGAAGTTTATTTGCAGGTAATTTTTTATCCTTAAAATATCATAAAGATGAGTTGTATTATAGTGCAGTTGGGGCTTCTGGCGCGGTTGCAGGTATTGTTTATGCTGCAATTTTATTAAGCCCTAATATGACCTTGTTTATGTTTCCTTTACCAATTCCAATACCAGGTTATATATTTGGTATAGGCTATTTGTTATATTCTGTTTATGGTATGAAAAAACAATTAGGTAATGTAGGTCATGCTGCGCATTTAGGCGGTGCAATTGGCGGATATGGATTAATGTTGCTTGTTTATCCTCAAATATTTGAACAAAGTAAAATAACGGTGCTATTATTAGGTATTCCTATTGTATTGTTATTGATTTTTGGAAATCGATTAAAATAAAAAAAAGTCAAACATTTGTTTGACTTTTTTTTGAGCGAGAGACCGGGCTCGAACCGGCGACAGTCAGCTTGGAAGGCTGAAGCTCTACCAACTGAGCTACTCTCGCAATTGGTTTGGCAAATATACAATCCTTTTATATTTTAGCAAGTATTTTTTAAAGAAAATTAAAACTTTTTTAAATAATGATATCCCAGCTTTTTATAGCCTTCATTTTCGTAAAATCGATGCGATTTGGTGTTCTCTATATAAGTATTTAGTTCAGTTGCTTCATAACCAATATTTTGAGCATAATTATAAATCCATTCAAATAATTTTTTGCCAAATCCTTTATTTCTGTATTCTTTAGAAATTATCACATGGTCTGGCTCAATAGTTTTTCCGCAATAATGTCGGGTTAAAAACCAAAGTCCAGAAATTCCTATTAATTGATCCTTTAAAAATATACCAATGCATTTATAATTTTGGGTGCTCATTTCTTGAATTCGTTCCGTTAAAACCTCGTTTGAAGTAGATTTGTTTAGTTGTTTAACTAAAGGTAATATTTGAAGAATATTTTCAGAAGGAATAAACTTAAAATCAATAGTTTCCATAATTATGTTATTTTAGTAAATATTTTATCAATAGTATGAAAATTATATTAAAAACCAAACGATTGTATTTGCGAGAATTTATTTCTTCGGATGGGTTTCATTTTTATCATTTAAATAAGGATGAAAAAGTATTAAAATTTACTGGAGATATACCTTTTAAAACGGAAAAAGAAGCTTATGTATTTATAAAAAATTACACGGAATATAAAAGACATGGATTTGGTAGATGGGCAGTTTGTTTAAACGAAACGGATGAATTTATTGGTTGGTGTGGTTTAAAAAATAGTAATAATGAAATAGATTTAGGATTTCGGTTTTATCAAAAATATTGGAATAAAGGTTATGCAGCCGAAGCAGCAAATGCATGTATAAATTATGGCTTTAATTCGTTAAAAATGCATAAAATTATTGCAAGAGCTTATAAAGAAAATAAAGCATCTATAAGAGTGCTACAAAAATGTTATATGGTATTTCAAAAAAATATTAGTTATGATGGGGTTCCTGCTGTTTTATTAAGTAAATCGAATTCTAATTGATTTTGAAAAATAAAAATATATATATAATTATTAGCTTGTTACTTCTTTTTATTTTGAATAGTAACGCACTAAATGCTCAACAAACTTATTCTAAAAAAGCATTAACAGGTAGGGGAGATTTAGAATTGGTAGGAAATACAATTAAATTACAGCCAGAAGTTTTTAGGCAGTTTAAAAAAATGCAAAAAGAAGCTTTAAAAAGCGGCATAAAAATTCAAATAGTTTCTGGTTATAGAAGTTATCAAAGGCAATTGTACATTTGGAATAATAAATATAATAAATTTGCTTTAGAAGGTTTTACTCCAAAAGAAATTTTTCAAAAAATTATAAATTATACTACTATCCCCGGAACATCAAGACATCATTGGGGAACGGAAATGGATATAATTGATGCAAAAGTAAAAATGCCTTTAAAATTATTAGTAGAAACTAATTATGCTAAAAATGGAGTTTATAATCCTCTAAAAAAATGGATGGATGCTAATTCTGAAAAATTTGGATTCTTTTTAGTATATGATAATTCTATTAATAGAAAAGGGTTTAAATATGAACCTTGGCATTATAGTTATAAAAAAAGAGCTAAACCTATGTTTAAACAGTTTTTAAAATTGAACATAATAAAATCAATTATAAATAAAAATTTAAAAGGAAACCAATTAATGACTTTTAATTTTGTTAATAACTATGTTAATAAAAACATTAAGGATATTAATTTTCAATTAAAATAATTATATTATTATTTTTTATTTAAATAAATAAATGGTAACTTTGATGCAGTAAATAGCATAAAATTATTAATAAAAAGTATTTATTTGTATTTGGTGCTTATCAAAAAAATAATGAAAAAACTCCTAGCACTTATAATTATTATAAGTTTCTCAGTAAGTATTAATGGTCAAAATATAAAAAAAATTGACTCATTAAAACAAGTGTATAACCAGCAAAACGTTGATTCTACAAAAATTAATTTGGCTAATAAAATTGGAAATTTTTATATGTATCATAAATATGATACAGCTATGTTTTATTTTCAAAAAGCAGTAACCCTTTCAAAAAAAATACATAATAAAAATAACGAAGCTATATCGTTATTTAACTTAGCTTTTTTACAATTATTAAAAAGGGAATATGGAAATTCTATCAAAAATTTTGATGCTTCAAAAGTGATTTTTGAAAAGCAACAAAATAAATTAATGATTGCAAAAGTATATAATAATTTAAGTTTTTGTTATTCTAATTTATTTTCAGAGGATATAGCTTTTGAGTATTTAATAAAATCATTAAATATTTTTAAAGAATTAAAAAATAATAATGGTATTTATTTGAATTATAGTGATATAGGTACCTTGTTTTATAATCAAAAAAATTATGATTTTGCAAAAAAATATTATACTAGAGCCTTAAATACAAGTGTTATACTTAAAGATTCCTCAAAAATTGCAATTTGTTATTTGAATTTAGGAAATGCTGTTTCAGATGACGGAAACATAAAAAAAGGTTTAGAATTTTATAAAAAATCATTAGCAATAGCAACCGCATTAAACGATCAAAATAATATTGCAACTAATTATAATAATATTGCAGATACATATAAAGTACTTAAAAATTATAAAAAGTCAAACAAATTATTTGATAAAGCGTTGGTTATAGCCAAACATGAGAATAACTCAGAATTAATAGCAATAATTTATTTAAATAAATCAGAATTAGCTCACTTGCTTAAACTAGAATCTTCTTCAATTGCCTATGCTAAAAAAAGCCAATTATATGGTTATAATAATTTAATGGTTAGATTAGAAAACTTTAAAAATTTATCGGATGCAAATTATAGTCTTGGAAAAATTTTGAAATCCTACCAATATTTAAAAAAGTATACAAGTTTAAAGGATAGTTTAAATGAAATAAATCAACAAAAAACTATTAAACTTTTTAAAACTTTAAATGAATTAGAAACTAGTAATTCAAAAGTAAGTAAGTTATCTAATGAAAATGGTAAAATTAAAAGCAAAAGCGAAAACGAAAAGAAATTTATTTATGGTTTAATTGTAGCCATGGTTATTTTTGGGGTTTTAATAATTTTGTTAAATTTTCAATATGCTAAAAAACAAGAAGCTTTTAATTTATTAAAGTATAAAAACTTTAAAATTAATACCATGAACGATGAAATTGAGGGACAAAAAAATAGCCTAGAAAAACTAAATAGGGCAAAAGATAAACTTTTTTCAATTATTGGTCATGATTTAAAAAACCCGTTTAATTCTATAAAAGGATTTACAGATTTATTAATAGAGAATAGTGATGTTTATACCGAAGATAAAAAAATTAAATTTCTTGAAATTATATCAAAATCTTCTGAAAAGGCATCTGAACTTTTAAATAATTTACTTTTGTGGGCCAAATCGCAATCTGGTACTAGTAAATATTATCCAGAAGAATTAAATTTAAATGAGCAAATTGATAATGTAGCGGCTTTAATAGAAGCTCAAGCCTTAAGCAAAGATATTAAAATTAAAACCAATTTAAAATCTTCATTTTTTGTTAAAGCTGATAAAAATATGCTTAATACTATCCTTAGAAATTTAATGTCAAATGCTGTTAAATTTACTAATGAAAAGGGACTAATTGAAATTACTGCATTAGAAAATGAAAATAAAATAGAAATTGAAGTAAAAGATAACGGTGTTGGAATACCAAAAGAAAATTTTGACAATCTATTTAGTTTAGACACTAAAAAATCTACTCAAGGAACTGGTGGCGAACAAGGCTCTGGTTTAGGATTGTTATTAGTAAAAGAATTTGTTAAAAATAATAATGGAGAATTAACCGTTACTAGTGAAGTAAATAAAGGAAGTAGTTTTAAATTTACTTTACCGAAATTGGACAGAGTAAATCCAAAAATAAAATTAGCGGAACAAAATTATTTGGCATAATAATTTTAACCAATATATCTAAAAATATACCTTAATTAGTTAGAGTTATCTTTTCCATTAAAATTTGATGGATATAAATCTATTCCATTTTTTTCTGCTATTTTTAGTAAAAAGGGGATGAGTATGGTAGCTCCAGGAATTATCATAAAAGGAACACCAACTCCAATAATTTTAAACATGTCTGCAACTCTAGTTTTTAGTTGTTTTTCTTCTTTTTTAGTTATTTTTTGTTCTAATAGAAATTTATAAATAATTCTGGAAGTTTCTTTAGAATCGGTTGCCTCATTTTTTAAGCCAATTAAAAAATCATTTATAGTGTTGCTTGCTTTTTTTTTATTCTTTAAAATTAATTGAGATAATTCAAATTTGTTATAATCCTCAAAAATAGTTAAGTCAAATTCATACTTTTTTTTATTTCCTTTTTTTTTGTGCACCAATAATAAACTTAAAATTTTAGGCTAAAATCGTAAATAATTTTGATGAAGGCAATTTTAAGAAAAAATAAAATTCAAGTTTATAGATAATAAAAATATTGTATTTTTGTTTTGCTATGAAAAACTTTCCACAACAATTTCCAATTATTACATTAAAAAAAGTAATCCATCGAAAAAATATTGTTTTATTATTAGATTTTAAATTTAATCAATATCTAATTTCAAAAGTTAAAAAACTCGGCAATTATAGGTGGAGCAAAACACTTGTTGGTTGGTATACCTTATATACCGAAGAAAATATAGTTCAACTTAAAAAAACTTTAAAAAATGATGCAAAATTTAAGGCAGATGAGTCATTATTTAGACAAATTAAATTAAAACATATCAAAGAGAAAAGAATTATTTCTGAAGAAAATAAGGAAGTTATTCGGGCTTATGTAAAATATTTAAAAGGAAAATGTTATAGTGAAAGCACCGTTAAAACCTATTTTACTTTTATTGCAGATTTTATTAGTTATATAAAAAGGACCCCTTTAAAGGAACTTACAAATAGGCATGTTGAAACATTTATTGAAGACGTTTTTATACCTAGAAAATATAGTGTTAGTACGCACCGGCAATTAATAAGTGCAATAAAATTGTTTAAAGCTTTTTATCCTGAATGTAAAATAGATGATTTGCAATTAAAACGACCAAAAAAAAGTAGAATTTTACCCATTGTTTTATCTAAAGAAGAAATTATTGATTTATTACGCTACACAAAAAATTTAAAACACAGAGCCATATTGGCAATGATATATTCTGCTGGATTAAGAATTAGCGAATTAATAAATTTACAATTAAGCAATATAGATATTGATAGGCGACAAATAGTTGTTAAAAATAGTAAGGGGAGGAGAGATAGAAATATAATATTAGCAAAAAGTTTTATACCCTTAATGCAAAATTATTTGATGAGTTATGAACCGAAATATTATTTTGTTGAAGGAAAAACTGGTCAAAAATATAGTGCAGAAAGTGTTAGGGCATTTTTAAGAAGATCTTGTATTGCAGCTAAAATTACAAAAAGAGTTACACCACATACCTTAAGGCATAGTTATGCAACCCATTTATTAGAAAATGGTATTGATTTACGTTATATACAAGAATTATTAGGACATGCTAAACCAGAAACCACTATGATTTATACGCATGTTAGTAAAAAAGATTTATTAAATATAGAAAGTCCGTTAGATATAGCGGTTAAAAATATAACTCAAAAACAAAACAATAATATACGTTTATCCGGAAACTATTAGTGTTATTTAGTTATCTTTGGATGGATATAACAAGTTAACCACAATAGTGCTAGAGGAAAATTCAGAATTTTAAGAAACTTCTCGAAATAATCAAAATTAGAAGATTTTAAATATAAT
>Ga0209013_10000700_pt1 | contig 30295 bp, 24 predicted proteins | sample Cruoilmetagenom2_FD_187291 | JGI IMG/M metagenome (GOLD analysis project Ga0209013, IMG submission 187291) | Oil polluted marine microbial communities from Coal Oil Point, Santa Barbara, California, USA - Sample 2 (SPAdes) (version 2) | ecosystem: Environmental > Aquatic > Marine > Oil seeps ...
AATCGGCATGGTCTCAAGTATCGAGCTGATTCAGACCATCGCAAAGGCACTGACTGCTGTAAAATCACCGCCGATCGTTCTCGATCCGGTGATGATTTCAAAAAGCGGATATCGCTTGCTCAATCAAGATGCCCAGGATGTTTTGACACACTATCTTTTCCCCCTGGCTGAAGTCGTCACACCCAACATCTACGAAGCTGAAGCGCTCATCGGCAGAAAAATTGCCACTGTGGATGATATGAAACGTGCGGCCCTTGACATCCTGAAGCTGGGCGCCAAAAAAGTGGTGGTCAAAGGGGGGCACCTTGAAGAAGACCGCGCCACTGACATCCTATTTGATGGTCTGGAATTCAAGGAGCTGAAAAGTCATTGGGTGAAAACCAAGAATACCCATGGCACGGGGTGCACATTTTCTTCGGCCATTGCAGCCAATATGGCATTGGGAAAAAGTTTTTTTGAAGCCGTAACCCTCTCCAAGACCTATATCACCGGTGCCATCGAACATTCGCTATCCATTGGGCAAGGCCATGGCCCCACACATCATTTTTTTGATTTATATGATAGAGCCGCATTAAACACTGAATGAGCGTTAACCGAGTTTTCCGAAAGTGGTTTTCACATGCAATCCCTAAACAACTCAGATCATCGTAAACCCTCCTTCTTTGGCCGATTTTTCCGGCAGATGGGGCCTGCTTGGGTTATCAGCGCGGTGGCCTGTGGGCCGGCCACCATGGCTAGTGTATCCATCGCCGGCGCCCATTACGGATACCAGTTGTTGTGGGTCGTGGTTTTAAGCGCTCTTTTAGCCTTTGTGGTGCAATTCATGGCAGCAAAAGTAGGGCTGATCGGTGGAAAAGGGATTATTGCTATCGTGGAGGAGCGCTGGGGCAACGTATGGGCCTGGATCTTGATGATCGATGCGCTTTTGGCGACCTGGCTGGCGGCTGCGGTGTTGATGAAGGCCCTTGTGGGTACCACCGGTCTTGTCACGGGGGTGCTCACGCCCTGGTGGTCTCTGATCTATGTGGTTCTGATCTTTTTCCTGGTCGGCGTGGGAGGGTACCGTTGGGTGGAAAGGGTCTGCAAGACCCTGGTGTGCATTGTGGTGGGCTGCTTTATTGTCACCGTGATCATGATAAAGCCGGACCTGAGCGGGATGGCCGGAGGGCTTGTCCCTACGTTTACCGCTGGTTCCCAAGGCGCACTGATGATGGCCGGAATTATGGGCGGTGCCGTTCACGTTACCATCATCGCCATGCATACCTATAACGTAAACGCCCGAAACTGGGGACCGGACGATATAGGTCTGGCTTGGACGGACACCTTTCTGTCCATGTTCTTAGCCTTCGGTATTTACAGTGTCAGCATATTTGTGGCGGCGGCCTCGGTTCTGCATCCCCAGGGAATCGAAGTCAAAACAGCCTTTGATCTGGCCCGGCCAATCAAACCGGTGTTGGGTGTTTATGCCCATGGTATCTTTCTGGCCGGTTTCTGGGCTGCCGTATTCTCCACGATCATGCCGACCTATCTGGCTGCCGGTTATTTCATTGCCGACAAAATGAAATGGACGATCAGCGTCCGCGATACCCGGTTCAAAGTTGTTGTTTTTTTGGGATGTCTGATTAGCCTTGTGGGACCGTTGGTAAAGGGCAGTTTTTTGATACTGCTGGTGGTCATGCTGGCCCTGGGTCTCTGCGGTACGCCCTTGGTGGTCTTTATTCTGCTTTTCTTGCTCAACCAGAAGGACTGGGCCGAAGAGCATTGCAACGGATGGCTGCTCAATCTCATCGGCGGTGCGGCCCTGTTGATTACGACATTGCTGGCCGTGCGCTTTATCCTGGCCAAAACCGGGGTCTGGTCCGGATAAGCCGAAGCTACCCCATCTTCAGCGTTGCCAAGGGTTCGCAGTAGCATACTGCAGCATCACCCTTGGACGCCTTGAATCTGGGGCATCTTCGACTTTTGCTCAATTAGGGTGCAATAATTTAAGAGAAAAGGGAAAGTTGTGAATAGGGAATAATGGACACCATCGAAGAATATATGGACCGGCGAACCCTCATCGCAGGAGACGTCAACTCCGGTAAGACCGGCCGAACGATGAAGATACTGCAATGCTTCTTAAGGGAAGGGTCTGGGAAAAATATCGCAGTACTCGACCTTGCCCCGGATTCTGTACGCGGCGTCGGCGGGAAAATGGAACCGCCGCCGGATGAACCGCTAGTCTATTTAACGACATCCATCTCAGCGCCCCGTCTTACCGGCAGAAACGAAAATCATATCCGGCAGCTGGCCGAAAATAATTCAACGGCCATCGAAAAACTCTTCGTAAAATTATATCAGCAAAAAAGAGCGATCCTGTTTGTCAACGACGCGACGCTATACCTTCAGGCCGGACATTTTCAGCGATTTGTGGAGATTCTCGACACCGCTTCCACACAGATCATCAATGCCTATTACGGAAATACATTCGCTGATTCCAAACTCACTCAACGAGAAAAAAACCGGACGGAAGATTTGATGAAAATCTGCGACAAAGTCATCAAAATGCCCTGTCGAACACCTTAAAATGGATATGGATTTTTTCAGATTATTGCCGGCATCCGGCGTAAGCTTTAGAAGTGTCCAAATGGGGTGGGTGCCAATGAAGGGAATTTGCTCAATGTCGGATAGGTAATGAACTCTTTAGTATATTTTGATATAAAATGAGTTTGCGAAACCGGAAAATTTAATCTGATAAAACTTTTTTGCGGCCCATTTAGAGAGGAGAATCAATGAATTCCAAGCCATTTTCACGTAAAAAGATAGCCGTCCGTTTACTTTATACCATACTGTTTCTGATTGTATTTGAGATTGTTAAAATTATCATACAGGTTTCTGTTATATTTCAATATGTTTACTTGCTTATTTCAAAAACCAGCAACAATCCAATCAGAAATTTTTCAAACAAGGTGTCTGTTTATGCGTACAGGGTTCTCCGGTATGTTACTTTGAATGAAAATGAAAAACCCTTTCCCTTTAATAATTTCCCAAAGGAAATCGAGTTGCCGGACAAGGAAGTTTTTTTTGAGTGATGTGTCTATCTAGTACGTTTGAACTTTTTCTTCAATTTCTCGTTGACAATGGGCGGCACCATGCCTTTAATATCACCGCCAAACTGTGCAGCCTCCTTTATTATTGACGAGCTGGTGAAGATCCATCGCAAGCTTGTCATCAGGAAGACGGTCTGAACTTCTCTGTTTAGCTTGCGGTTCATGAGCGCTAGCTGAAATTCATATTCAAAATCAGAGACAGCGCGCATCCCCCGCAGTATGGCAATCGAATCTTTCTTGGCCGCATAATCCACAAGGAGCCCGTCAAACGTTCCCACTTCAATATTGGGATATTCTTCAAAGCTTGACTCCAGCATCTCTATCCGCTCTTCGACGGTGAAGAGAAAATCTTTTCCCGGGTTGCTCAAGATGGCGACAATAATTTTGTCAAAGAGTCTGAGTCCTCTTTGCGCAATATCAACATGACCGTTTGTAACAGGATCGAAAGACCCCGGATATATGGCAATTTTTTGCATCAATTATCTTCCTTCTCCGGTGTGATGTATAGCCCCAATTGTACAGAAGCGTAAGCCCAAGGCTGTCTGTTTAGTTGTTATCCGCTAGGCGAATGTCAGACGGACAGTGACGATTTTTAAAAAAGTTTCTCATATCACATAATTTAAGAATGAAACAAGGGTTTTCCCGTATCGTCTCTGATCTGTGAGTTCAAATGCCAAAAGATCCGTGGGAATAGGTTCCAAAGAAGCGTGTTCGACAACGATGCAGGACCCATTTTTCAAAGATTTGCTTTGATCCAAATTAAAAAGGGTCGGTTTTAGCAAATTTTGGTGGTAAGGAGGGTCTATAAATACAAGGCCAAAGACGGTTTTCACCGCTTTTAAGCAATTTAAATTCTTTTCGATGTTCCATTTAATAATGTTGGCCCGGTCATCGAGGGCACACGATTCGACATTGCGCCGTATCACCGATAAAGATCCTCTGCTGTTGTCCACAAACACGGCTGATTCAGCCCCGCGGCTCAGGGCCTCGATACCCAAAGCCCCAGTTCCGGCAAACAGGTCCAGAACAATCGTTCCCGGAACTCGATGGGAAAGGATATTAAACATCGATTCTCGCGTTCGGTCTGCCGTGGGCCGGATGGTTTTACCTCGGACCGAGTAAAGCTTCTTTCCTTTAAATTCGCCTGCGATGATTCTCAATCCCATATCTCTTTCGTATGTTCAGTCTTTCGTCTCCTGTTTCACGGATAGTTTCAGGGTTTTGAGCCGTTTATTCAAATAATTCTTCTCAACCCCCATGGATTTAGCGGTTTTGGGGATATTGTTATGGTTTTGCATCAGCTTTCTTTTTATAAATTCTCTTTCAAAAGTTTTTTTGGCGTCTTTAAAAGAATCGCTTAAAAAAAGCTGTGCTTCAATCGATGCTGTTTCGTCTCTTGAATTGGGGTTATAGGGCGCAGGGATCTCTGTTTGATCGACGACTTCTTTTCCAACCATAATGGCCAGACGCTCAACCAAATTTTTCAACTCCCTGACATTGCCAGGCCATGGATATTTGCACAACAGATCAAGTGCCTCCTGAGTTATATCTTTCTTTTTACTCCGATTCTTTTGGGCACATTCGTTTAAAAAAATTTCTACCAACTGGGGAATATCCTCAAAACGATTTCTTAAGGGTGGCACCTCTATGGGGATCACATTCAGCCGGTAGTAAATATCTTCTCTGAAGGTACCCTTTTCGATCTCTTTTTCAAGATCTTTATTGGTTGATGCAATGACCCGAACATCAACACTCAATGTTCTACTGCCACCGACCCGCTGAAACTGCTGTTCTTGAAGAACCCGAAGAATCTTTGACTGAGTTTTTAAACTCATGTCACCAATCTCATCAAAAAAAATCGTGCCTTTATTGGCCAGTTCGAATTTCCCGATCTTTTTTGCCATGGAGCTGGAAAACGCCCCCTTTTCTTGGCCAAACAGTTCACTTTCAATGAGTTCTTCCGAAATTGCAGCACAGTGAACATCAATTAGGGGATACTCTGCTCTGGAGCTGAGCTGGTGTATGGTGCGTGCAACCAGTTCCTTGCCGGTTCCATTCTCCCCCGTGATCAATATCCATGCCTCTGTCGGTGCTGAAATGGCGATCTGTTTTTTCAATGCGGCAATGGGGGGGCTGTTTCCGGTAATGGAGTTTTTTTCTAAAGTCTTTTTGCGCAGATATCTGTTTTCTTCCTCCAGTCGTCTGAAATTTAATGCATTATTGATCGACACAATGACTTTGTCGATGGACAGTGGTTTTTCGATTAAGTCGAATGCACCTAGTTTTGTGGCTTTCACAGCAGTTTCTATATTTCCGTGTCCGGATATGATGATGACTTGTATGTGCGGATTGTCCTTCTTTATCTCTTTTAATGTTTCAATACCATCGATACCCGGCATCCAAATATCGAGCAACACGAGATCCGGCGATTCGGTATCAACGATCTTCAATGCCTCATATCCATTGGCGGCAGTTGTGACCCCAAAGCCTTCATCTGAAAGGAGCCCACCTAAAGACTGAAGTATGGAAGGCTCGTCATCTACAATTAAAATAGAAGGAAACATATTTTAGCTCCTTGGTTGTTAATTACACGGGCAAATCGATAACAAATTTGGCGCCCTTGGGCTTGTTATCCTGAACACGTATCATTCCGTTATGATCCGTAATAATACTGCTTACGATGGTAAGTCCTAAACCCATCCCGGCTTTTTTCGTTGAAAAATATGGCTCAAAAAGACGTGTCTTGTCGATATCGGAGATGCCCACCCCATCGTCAGCAACTTCTAATCGAACGATTTTCAGAATTGGATCATGGGTGAGTATTATTAAAATATTACCTTCATTCCTTATGGAACCGATGGCATTATCGACAAGATTGATCATCGCCTGCTTTATTTGCTGACGGTCAAGGTTAAGGCGGGGAATATCCTCTGTAATATTGAAATTAAAATTGATCTTCTTATGCCCCTCCTTGTATAATGCCAGTGTCTCTTCAATGATTGGCGGTAAATTACAGGGCTTTGGATTTGCCGTGGGGAATCTTGCAAACAAAGAAAATTCGTCCACAAGATTCCGTATGAGTTCCACATGATCTGTAATGGTCTGCGTACACTCATCGAAAACCGGCTGGTTGATCTGATCCGAATACTTTCGTTTAAGGCGTTGGGCTGAAAGCGATATGGGGGTTAATGGATTCTTAACTTCATGGGCAATCCTTCTTGCAACCTCGCGCCATGCGGCCATACGCTGAGCCTTTTCAAGCTCGGTCAGGTCATCGAACACCATCACGATACCCATATGCTGTCCCATGTCGTCTTTAAGGGCGTTTATATGCATCAAAAAACTCATGGGACGTCCGTCTATGGCAAGCTTTAACGGCAATCTAACCGCATCATTTCGTGACGTTTTCAGCTGCTCCATAACTTCTTCAGCCAGATCCAGCATCTCTCCGCTAAGAATTTTTTTATAACTTTTCTTGATAATATCTTCAGATTTGAGATTCAGCATCTTTTCAGCCGACTTGTTCATGGTTGAAATGAAACCGCCGGCGTCCAGTGTTATAACACCGGCGGACACGTTTTTCAGTACGATCTCCATGTATTGCCGTCTTTTTTCAATCTCGACGTTCTGGTCTCGAAGCAGACGGGCAGAAAGCTCAAGTTGATCCCTGCCGATCCGCAAATCTTTGGTCATTTTGTTAAAAGAGTTGACCAGACTCCCGATTTCATCATCCGCCACCATCTCGATGCTGAAACTCAAATCTCCTTCGGCCACCTTACGGGTTCCTTCAGCAAGCTCCCTGATGGGTATGGTAATGGTTTTGGCAAGATAGAAGCCGAACCATACCGCACAAAATACCACCAGTAACGCCACGATGGAGAGGGTTATGTAGTAGGTAATCTGAATCGGTTTTTTAAGAAGTTTTATCTGCTGGTATTCTTCATAACCCCTTGAAATTGATGCCATGTTTTCTGCGAGATCCGGTGGCATCAGATTGGCCAGCGCCACAAAGGCCTCTGCAGCTGGAGGCGCTACGCCAAAGGGGATGGTTCCGATGGTTCTGATGAGCTCGCCGGAGGATATCCTTTCGGAAACGGTCCTGACACTATTCAGCGGTATATTTTTTTTGAGGTCGTCAGAGGAAATCACCGCAAAGGGCTTATCTTCCAATCCCGGGGCAAGGGCAAATGTCAGACGATCCGCATTCGCTGTATAGATTTCTACCGCATTCAAATTAAACTCACGCTGGACGATTTGTATATAGCGGAAAAGGGCTTTTTTGTTTTTGGGATCTAAAAGCTTCTTCGCTTCTATCTGATACGACATTCTTTCCATAAAGAAGCTGCTGGTCTCTTCAGCATGCCAATATAAACTTCGTCCCACACGCAATGAATTTTCGAGGGCCTGCTCTACAGGAACGTTAAACCAGAATTCGATGCTGGTGGTAATAAAATTTATGGAAAAGAAAAAAAGAACAATGGTCGGCAACAGTGAAAGCGTAATAAAAGCCACGACAAGTTTTGTTCGAAGCTTTGCCCCCATCACCTTTCGTTTTCTGTCATAAAGCAGTTTTACCAGATTTCTGAAGACAAGAAAGATCAACAAAATGAGCAAGAGTAGATTGATGTTTATCAGAATAAACATCAGAATGGTATTGGAAACGGGGATGCCGGCACCAAAGTGCATGATTCGGTTCTCGGCAAAAGTGAGTAGTGCAATTACAGCAATGATGACAACACTGATAATGACTTCGCGCTTTCGCCGGTTCCGCTCTTCTTTCGAGATATAGGATGCTAACTTTTTATATCTGTTGTTACTCATAATAACCGATTGTTTTAGTAGGTAAAATCTATAGTATACCAATCAGTTTCAAAGTCCCAAAGAGAAACAAAAAAGAGGACATAATGTAAATAATAGGGAAGGGTTACTTTGCTGAGTTCGGCTTTGGCTCTTAATTGATAACGTTGATTTTTTTCAAGCTGTTCGAGGGAGACGATTTCCAGACCGTCGATTTCAGTTATTAATTTCTTGGCCTCATCGAAAGATCGCAAAACCCGGGGTCCGTTTTTTTCCCAGGAGCGTTTTATGGTAAACTCTTCTTTAAGATTGTCGTATTTGACGGTATTTGTAACCATTACATCGGTTATCTTTTTGTCGAACCATAGCGTGCGGACTTGATAAAGACTGACAAAAAATGAAAATCTCGTGAGAACACCACTTAAGATCGCCTTTTTCATTTTTTCTTTAAAGGCACCTTCGACACTCAGATAAACAAGAAGCTCGTCCTGTGTATTTGTGACGATGATATCTGTCAACCTGGCATCTTGGGCAAAGCCCGAACTCTGAACAAAAAAAAGGATAACGAGGAGCAGGGCGAGCGTTTTTCGGCTCATGAATGACATGGTTATAATTTTGTATTTCTTTGCGTAACAGATATAAGAGTGGCCATTAATATTCCCAAATCAATACCCGATAACGTGCAATGCCGAATCAAGCTTTCACTCGACGCAGATTTTTCCCCAACATGCAAGTCTCAATGCCTTGGATTAAGGATCGAAATTTTAGCAATTATCTCCAAAGGATACTAAATTTGATTAATAGCGGATACCTTCTTAAATGGCAAGTGATTTTGATTGAACGGAAGGCAATTCGTTTGGATCGTTGATTATGAGGGTTTCCCATGATTCTTTTTGGACAAAGAAATTTTTAAGAAAAGCATGGTTGAAGGCATGACCGGATTTGCTGGCGACCACATGACCTAAAATAGGCATGCCCAGAAGTGAAAAGTCACCGATGCAATCGAGAATTTTATGTCTCACAAATTCATCCTTATACCGCAAGCCCCCCTCATTGAGCACATCCTCAGCATCAATGGCGATTACATTTTCCAGGGAGACGCCACGGGCCAGACCGTAACGTTTTAGATATTCGTATTCATGCACAAAACCAAACGTTCTGGCACGACTTATTTCATTTTCGAAAACATGATCCGAAATGTCCGCAGAATAGGACTGCTTTTTAATGAGCGGGTGATCAAATTCGATGGTACAGGTTATCTTATAACCCGGATGTGGATATATGCCGACCATTTTTTCGTCTTTTTTAATCTCGATCGGCTCTTTGACCACAAAAAAACATTTGGGCGCGTCTTGATCCTCTACCCCCGCTGATTTTATCAATGAAGTAAAAGGACCGGCGCTACCGTCCATGATCGGCATCTCGTACGCATCGATCTCCACCAGGGCATTGTCGATGGAAAGGCCGGCAAAACTGGCCATAAGATGCTCTATTGTTGAAACAATAAAGCCCTCATACCCGATAACAGTTGCCAGGCTTGTATCCACAACCATATTAAAATGTGCGGATATTTCCGGACAATCCAGAAGGTCTGTTCGGATGAACTTGATACCATGATTGCACGGTGCCGGCTTAATGGTTACGTTCACTTTCTTTCCCGAATGGACACCAACACCCGAGCAGTTCACCGGCGCTGCAATCGTTCTTTGTTTAAAATGCATGGAATATAGGCTTTGTTCATTTAAAGATTTGTTTGAATCAATACGAATATTTTGCTAAGATCTTGGGAAATAAATACTAAACAACAAAAATCAAGGTAAAAATTTAAAATTAACCCTAATATAGATCATTCTTTTTTTACAAGAATAATTTTAATGTTACTAAAACTTCACAATTTTGAAAAATATCTCTTTTGCGTGCGCCACTATAATTTTTGGGATTTAAAAAAGGAGGAATCGTGCTTGCAAAGGTTTTAAGTAGCGCTGTCATTGGAATTGATGCGTTTCTGGTGGAAGTGGAAGTTGACATTACTTCAGGGCTCCCCACATTTACGACGGTGGGGCTCCCGGAGGCTTCTGTAAAAGAAAGCAAAGAACGGGTCAAGGCTGCGATTAATAATTCGGGCTATACCTTCCCTGATGACAGAATCACGGTGAATCTCGCTCCGGCTCATATAAAAAAGGAGGGAACCGGTTTCGATCTGCCCATCGCTTTAGGGATACTCACAGCAACCCGGATCATACCTCAGGAGATCATATCCAAATATCTTGTCCTGGGTGAACTCTCTCTGGACGGTCGTATTAAGCCTGTCAAAGGTTCTCTGCCCATGGCTTTGGCCGCCAAAAGTGCCCGTTACACAGGGATAATCGTTCCTTATGACAACCGTCGCGAAGCGTCGGTTGTGGACAATATTATTGTTCTGCCGGTTAAAACACTGTCGCAAATTGTCAGTTTTTTTCGCGGATTTTCTCAAATAAAACCTGAAAAAGCAGATGTTTCGTCCATATTTAAAAATAAAAAAAGCTTTGATGTCGATTTTTCCGAAGTCAAGGGGCAAGAGAACGCAAAACGATCCTTAGAAGTGGCAGCTTCAGGGGGGCATAATCTTATAATGATCGGTCCCCCCGGCTCGGGAAAGACCATGCTGGCAAAACGTCTCCCGACCATCCTTCCGCCGATGACATTCGAAGAAGCCATTGAGACCACTAAAATATTCAGTGTCATCGGAATGCTTCCAAAAGACGAGGCGTTGATTACCAAAAGGCCTTTTAGGTCTCCGCATCACACCATATCAGATGCCGGTTTGATCGGCGGCGGTCATATTCCAAGACCCGGCGAAGTCAGTCTGGCACATAACGGCGTTCTGTTTTTAGATGAACTTTCTGAATTTAAGAAGCATGTGCTTGAAGTTCTCCGACAGCCTTTGGAGGATCTTATGGTCACCATTTCCCGGGCTGCTTTGAGCATAACTTATCCTTCGGGTTTTATGCTGGTGGCAGCAATGAATCCCTGTCCCTGCGGATATTTTTCCGATCCCAAGCATGAGTGCCGGTGCACGTATCCGCAAATTTACCGATATCGATCCAAGATATCCGGTCCTTTGATGGATCGGATCGACATTCACGTTGAAGTTCCGGCGGTTGCCTATAAAGACCTGATCGGAGAGCCCAATGCGGAATCATCGGAAGATATCAAGATGCGCGTTACCGCTGCACGAGAGCGCCAGTTCCGACGATTTAAAAGAACGAAAATCTACTGCAACGCCCAGATGATCAACCGGCATATTAAAAAACACTGCAAAGTTGACGATGCCTCTGCGGAACTTCTTGAAACTGCCATCGACAAGCTCGGCCTTTCGGCAAGAGCCTACAACCGAATCCTGAAAATTGGCCGCACCATTGCCGATCTCGACGATTCACCGGATGTAAAGGTCGACCACATTTCCGAAGCGGTTCAATACCGGAGCCTTGATCGGGGTAAGCGCCTTTAACCCGAATTGCTCACCAGCCAGAGCGTCGCGGGAACTGTGTTATTCAGCCCTCGAAGTAAATGGCTACGTCTTCGGGCTGAAATGCTGTGTTCCCACAACCCTCTGACGGGTGAGCAATCCGGGTCCGGCCGAATTCCTCATGCCTTGCATCTTCGGCAAATTCAACAATCGCTCAACGTAGGTCAAAATAAAAAGATGTGGATAAATTTTATTTAAACGGATTTTAGCATTCATCTCGATTATGGGTCGATGATCTTTGAAGGGTGCTTAAGTTTAATAATTCGGATAGCGATATCAGGATAGATACCGGTCCCAAGGTAGAAATTTTATAGGAACAATTGGAATTTACAAGACATATTGATCTGTTGTTGCACCACATATAGATAACTTATCTTAATAAAATACAATATGTTCTAATTCGACAGAATTATATATAAATTATATGTAATTTGCTTGACATTAATAAATTACAAGCTTATGATATTGTTAATAATTATTCTGATAGGGAATGTTCTTATGAAATTCAGCCAAATGAGCAAAAATACCTTAAAAAAAATTAGAGAATCTCTTATGATGAGCAAGGCCGAACTTGCCAGAAAAGCCAACATATCCCCCATTACCATCACGCGGATCGAAAATGGGATGCCTTGCCGAATGGAAACACAGCGAAAGATTATTTTGGCATTGGGATTTAAAATTTCTGATAAAAACAAGGTGTTCGGCGACTAGAACTACGGCATGAACATTTCCTTGACGCCCTTCTGTATCTGCTTGGTTTCATAAGCGATTCACTGCAAATTATTAAAATTTAAAGGCAGAGTCAAATAACCCTGCCTTTATTTTATCTGCCCCATGAAGCGAGACCTTTGTAAAACGCACCCTCTTGCCCAATTCCTGCGCCTGCCCCGTAGGTCTCCGTTGAAATGCCGGAACAGGCCAGAAGATCGTACTGGGATGGTTAAAATTTTCGCCTTCCCCCGATCAAAGTCCGGGACCTTCGACTTGAACCCCGGTTAAATAATAAATACGAATTTAACTGGGCAGGCAAAAATGAACATTTTTCAAAGGTCTCGAAGCATCGATTCGCTTTTCAAGGACTCACCAAAAGTTTTTGCCCAGGGTGAATGACGTCGCCGTCGGCCAGCTTGTTAAGACGGCGCATTTCTTCCACTGTCAAACCATACTGACGACCGATTTTATACAATGTTTCTGACGGTTTAACGGTGTGAAATTTCTTTTTAGCGGTTTTCTTGGATACGGTTTTGGTTGTCGAGGATTTAGCCTTCCGGGCGCTGGATTTGCCCATCTGTTTTTGTATATTGTCTATATTTTTCGCCATATGATCCATTCTTAACATCAGAGATGCTTCAGAACGATCGAAACGCTCTTTGAATTGTTCAAAAGTTTGGGCCTGCTCCCAGATTTGTGCAACTCTGTCATCGATCGCTTCAAACTTGGCGATGCTTTCTTCAAGCTTTGTCATCCGGTTCTCTAAATCCAGGATTTTGTTTTCTACTGTGGAACTCCGGCTTCTGGTAAACAGAAGTATCAAGATTATGGCCAGAATCAAAAATCCTATCCCGAATATGGACAGCGGGATTCCATCGGGTTTTTTAAATAGATTGGATCCGAACTTTCCCGTCTTTTTCTTTTTCCAAGGTGAATATTCTTCGTCATAATGGTCGTTTTCCGACTCTGCATTAAATTTGCCCCCGGTGTCGGAGTCTCCTGGTCCCATGGCTAACCCCCTAAATTAATGTTTACGTTCTTTTCTGATCCTGAAATAATAAAACCTAACAAAATTTTTCGCAAGATTAAAGAATAAACACCCCATTTAACGGCAAAGGATTCTTTGGGAAGACGGTTTAATCTGAAAGTCATGACCAGTTGTTGAAAAAATTATACTGTAATGATAATAAATATCTTGATGATCCGAACCCTATAAAATTTCAAATGGCTGGAAGTTACGCCTGCAGTTAAACGGATAACTCTCATCGACCGAAACAGAACAGGGGTTAACAAACGCTAAACCATGTTCAAATTGTTTAAACATCTTCGTATTAACCTGGTCTCAAAACTCATCCTTTCCGTGGGTCTGACCTTACTCCTAAGCATATCTACCTGGGCCTACTTCAATATTAAATATCAGACGGAAAAGGTCATGAAAGATATTATGGAGGGAACCGACCGATTGAGCAATACTATTATCCTCGGCGCCCATTATGCAATGATGATCAACTCTAGGAATGATATCAACCATATCATCAACAACATCAGCAAACAGGAAGAGATCGATACCATTCGCATTTACAATAAAAAAGGACAGATAAAATTTTCAAACCGGGCTTCGGAACTCGAGGTGACCACAAACATAAAGGCAGAGGCCTGTGATGTCTGCCATCGGTCGGACCCCCCTCTGCCTGAGCTCAGCCTGGTGCAGAAGGCACGAATATTCCATTCTTCACAAGGGCACCGTCTCCTCGGTATTATCAGTCCGATCCGCAACAATACCGGCTGTTCGTCGGATTCCTGCCATGTGCATCCTGAGGGGAAGAAGATACTGGGAGCCCTCGATGTTGTTGTTTCCTTAAAAGAAATAGATGAAGAAATATCTTTTCTTGAAAACGGTATCATTGTTCTGGCTGTGTTTGCCTTTCTGTTCACCTCCGCAATTATTTTTATTTTTGTTTTAAAATTTGTAAATCAACCCATTAAGAAGCTGATCAGCACAACCGATCTTATTGCCAAAGGCGAGTATTCAAACGATATGGACATTAATCAGAACGATGAAATGGGCCAACTGTTTACTGCCATAAATAAGATGGGCACACGAATTGCTGAAAAGCAAGTTGCACTTAAAAAACAGAGGGATGAATACCAGAACCTGTTCGAGCTTGTGCCTTGTCTGATTACGATTCAGGACAGAGACTATAGGCTGATCGGTTACAATAAAGAGTTTGCGGAGACTTTCAATCCCAATCCAAATGATTTTTGCTATTGTGTTTATAAACAGCGGGATGAAAAATGTAAGATCTGCCCGGTTGAAAAAACATTTAAAGACGGCCTGCCCCATTATGGTGAAGAAACCGGCTTGAGTAAAGGCGGGACGAGAACGTATTGGCTGGCCAGAACGTCTCCAATTTTGGACCAACGCGGTGAAATCACCGCTGTCATGGAAGTTTGCCTTGACATAACCCGAATGAAGCAACTTGAAGAGCGGCTTGAAAAATCGGAGAAAAAATATTACGCCATTTTCAACAATATCCCTAACGCCGTCTTTGTGCTGGACGTGAACACCCTTGACATACTCGACTGCAATAAAAGTGTCACCGATGTTTACGGATATGAAAAGGATGAGATCACAAAAAGGTCCTTTCTGGATTTATTCCTTGATGAGGAAAGAGACCATTATGCTTTCAAAATAATGACATCTGCTTACGTAAACCAAGCGAAACATGTCCATAAAGACGGCAAAACACTTTTTGTGGCCATTCGGATTTCGCCGTCGGAGTATTTGGGACAAAAAGTGCTGCTTGTTACCACCAGCGATATTACCAAGCGGCTTGACGCCGAACATCAACTCATTCATGCCGGCAAAATGGCAACGCTGGGAGAAATGGCCACCGGCATTGCCCATGAATTGAATCAACCGCTCTCGGTCATTAAAACCGCAAGTAATTTCTTTATTAAAAAATTTGATGAAAACAATACCATCGACAAGGATCTTCTTTACAACATGCTTGAGATGATAAACCGCAATGTTGACCGTTCGGCCAAAATTATCAATCATATGAGACAATTTGCCCGAAAATCGGATGTGGTTCTGGGTAAGGTTCAGGTCAACGAAGTGCTGGGAAGAGCTTTTGAAATTTTCAGCCAGCAACTCAAATCCAGAGGAATCGACGTGGTCTGGGATATTGACGAAAAACTGCCGAGGGTAATGGCAGATCCCAGCCGGTTGGAACAGGTTTTTATAAACCTTATTTTAAATGCCAGGGACGCCATCGAGGAGAAGTGGGTGTCTTCCGAGACGCCCTTGGGCACCAAAAAAATCACACTTAAAACAAAACTCGTGGGAGAAACGGTCGTTGTCGAAGTCACCGATACAGGGACAGGGCTTCCTGAAGGTATATCAGACAAGATATTTGAGCCGTTCTTCACCACAAAAGAAGTCGGAAAAGGGACCGGCCTCGGCCTTTCCATCAGTTATGGTATAATTAAAGATTGTGGTGGGGACATAAAAGCGACGACCAATGAAAAAGGAGAAACCTGTTTTAGGTTAACTTTTCCTGTAGAGGATGTAAAATGATGGAAAAAACAATTTTACTGGTGGATGATGAACCGGATATCCGTGAGGTTCTCAATATATCTTTATCTGATATCGGCTACAAAGTTCTTACCGCCGAAAACGGGGCGGATGCCCTGAACATCTTCAAAAATGCCGACATCCCGGTGGTGATTACCGATATTAAAATGCCCGGCATTGACGGTATCGAGCTTCTTCGAAAAATTAAACACGAAAATCCGGAAACAGAGGTCATAATGCTTACCGGCCATGGGGATTTAGATCTGGCCATAAAAAGTTTAAAATTTGAAGCCACCGATTTTATCACAAAGCCAATCAACGATGACGCCTTGGAATTGGCCCTGGTAAGAGCCTTTGAAAAAATTGCAATGAGAAAAAAGCTTAGGGAATACCACCGAAACAGGTCCATGAATGATGTTCTCATCAATGAGCTTATTCAGGAAGATATTATGATAATTGGATCCGACTATCGGATTCTGGATGTCAATGAAACCCTGCTGAACAAATTGGGGCTGGAGAAGGAGGAAACCATCGGTCGGTACTGTTATGAAATAACACACAGGCAAAATACACCATGCTCCGGTGAGAATCATCAATGCCCCCTTGTACAAACGCTCAAGACACATAAATCTTCCAAGGAAACCCATGTCCATAAAGACAAGAACAATAACAATATCTATTATTCAATTTCTGCATATCCTCTGTTTGAAAACGGGCAAGTGATCGGCGCCATTGAGTTGTCCCGAGATATTACTGCCGATATCAATGCACGGCAGGCAATGATGAAACAGGACAAACTGGCATCCATCGGCCGGTTGTCCGCCGGTGTGGCCCATGAGATCAACAACCCTTTAACCACAATTTTAACCAGCACAATGTTGATCCAGGAGGATATGGCCCCGGATGACCCCATTCAAGAGGAGTTGGAAACCATCGCCAATGAAACCCTCCGTTGTCGCAAAATCGTTACCAGTCTTCTGGATTTTGCTCGCCAGACAAAACCCGCCAAAAAGCATTACAATATCAACAAAATTGTTGGTGAATGTATCAAGTTGACTCGAAAACAGGCGACATTCCATGATTTAACCATCGTATCGAACCTTTCCGATGACATGCCGACGGTGCTGATGGATAAAGATCAGATACAACAGGCGGTTATCAATCTCATCCTCAACGCCACAGACGCAACGGATTCTGGAGGAACAATCACGGTTTCAACTCAATTTATTCCACAGGATAAGATTGTTGAAATTGCCATAAGCGACACCGGCAAAGGGATTCTTGGAGAGAACACAGATAAAATTTTTGAACCTTTTTTTACCACCAAGGACAGCGGAACCGGGCTTGGATTGGCAATTACCCATGGCATCATCGGTCAACACGGCGGGACGATAAATGTCAAAAGCAACCAGAGCCAGGGAACAACTTTCACGATCAAACTTCCCCAAAACCAAGGAAAACAAGATGGCAATCCATGATCCCCGTATCCTTATTGTCGATGATGAACCGGCCATCTGTAAGAATTGCGTAAAAATACTGACGAAGATGGACTATGAAGTCAAGTACGCTCTCAATGGTTACGATGCGCTGAAGATGTTGGAGGCGGAACCGTTCGATGTGGTGGTCACCGATCTGAAAATGAGCAACCTGGGGGGCATGGAGGTTTTGCGGCGTCTAAAAGGGACCCACCCGGAAACCATGGTAATTGTAATTACCGGATATGCCAGTGTTTCTTCGGCCGTCGAAGTAATGAAGATGGGCGCTTTTGACTATCTTCCAAAACCGTTTACGCCCCACGAACTGCGCTCCGTTGTCCATCAGTCTCTTGTAGAAAGAGAAATATTGCTTCAAAACCAACGGCTTATGCAGAAAAAAGTGCGGCTTAAATCATTTTCTCATCAGCTCATTGGAGACAGTCCTAAGATAAAAAAGGTTGTCTCCATGGTACAAAAGGTTGCCCCCACCGATTCGACGGTTCTTGTTTACGGCGAAAGCGGAACCGGAAAGGAATTGATTTCAAGGGCGGTCCATGCCAACAGTTCCAGAAAAGACAAGGTGTTTTTTGCGGTAGATTGCGGAACGTTATCGGACAACCTTTTGGAAAGCGAGTTGTTTGGTTATGCCAAAGGCGCTTTTACAGGCGCGTATAACCATAAGGAGGGCATATTCAAGCTGGCGGATGGCGGAACCGTATTTCTGGATGAGATCAGCAACATCAGTCTAAACGTTCAAAGCAAACTGCTTCGGTTTTTAGAAAACCGCGAAATTTTACCATTGGGGAGCACGGTTAATCAAAAAGTGGATGTTCGTTTGATTTTTGCCACCAATAAGGACCTCAAAGAAATGGTGGTCCAAGGTTCCTTCAGAGAAGATTTTTATTATCGAATTTTTGTATATCCGATTTTAGTCCCCCCGCTCAGGGAGAGGAAAACGGATATTTTGCCCATATCCTACCATTTTTTAAAACAGTTCAACCAAAGCTTTGGCAAAAGGATATCCGGATTCGAGGACAAGGCTGTCACTCGATTAACGGAATATAATTGGCCGGGGAACGTTAGACAATTGAGAAATGTCATCGAAAGGGCCGTCATACTGTGCGAGCGGGATAAAATTATGCTCAAAGACCTTCCGCTACTGGGGGACGTCGCTGATATCGAACAGCTCATCGACCATATTCCTTCAACCAATGATGAACTTAAAAGAATCAAAAAAGAGATCCGGCAGAAAGCGGTTGCGAAAGTTGAAAAGAATTTTGTAATGAATGCCCTTATGAAAAACGATTGGAACGTCACCCGTGCAGCAGAAAAAGTAGGGCTGCAAAGAACCAACTTTCAATCGTTAATCAAAAAACACCATATAAAGATCCCCCGACACACCCGGTCAGATTCGTGAACCATCGAATATTTATACGGTGTATATTTTTTTTATACAATCCATATATTTTCATGGCAGCGTCCTGAAAGTGCCTCCTTTTGCCGCTCAAATTTTCTTTGTAAAAATTATTATATAAATAATATCAATAGGTTGAATTGTTTAATCTTTTGAAGCTCAACATAAATTCCAAATTTCCCTCCCTTGTAAATCTGGTTTCATGTCCAACGGGGATGGGTATATTTTTTTTATACACATCCGTTTCAACCTGGACCCTTCTTTGATTTAAATTGTATAATATCAATATGTTGGCGTTAGCCATCTCTTTTGGCACGCAACATGCATAGACGCCGGGTAAGATGCGCTAACCAATAAAACATGAATTTACATAAAAAATAACAGCTACAGTTCATTATTAAGGAGGAAAAAATGGGAACAGCAGCAAAAATTATGGTCGTCGATGATGAAAAACAGATCTGTCAAAATGTGGAAAAAATCCTTTCCAAAAACAATTACGAGGTCATTCGCGCAACCAGCGCCAAAGAGGCCCTGGAAAAAATGGCCAAGGATTCGTTTTCGCTTCTTATCTCCGATATCGTTATGCCCGAGATGAATGGCCTTGAGTTTCTGAAACTGGTTAAAAAGGAATGGCCGCTGACCAAAGCTGTAATGATGACAGCCTATGCGTCCACAGATACGGCGGTTAAAGCCATACGGCTTGGGGCTCTGGACTATTTTTCCAAACCGTTCACTCCTGATGAGTTGAGATCTACGGTTGAACGGGCCCTGTCCGGAGATTTAATTGAAGCGCCGACAACGGAGAAGGAAAAAGAGATCATTGATGTGGATATTCCCTTTGACAGAGATGATGTCGCAAAATATACCGGTGAGGACTTTGTAGACAGGCTGGGTCCTTCGGATATGCCGGTGGTTGAAGCAGCACCGGAAACCCTTGAAAATTACTGTGCTTTAGGAAATATGGTCTGTGACATTTTCAAAAAGCTGGAGAATACATGTAAGGGGGGGATTAAAACCGGAGAATGCCCACAGCTAAAGGCCAAAAAGAAAAAAGCCGCCAAAGCGAAAAGGTTTGACGCTGAAAAACTGATCGGCATCGATTCTCCGTTTAACTACGAAGAAGTGGTTTCAATAACCGGTCCTGAATATGTTTTGAACATGCACCACGAAGGGGTTGCTTTTATGCCCTATGAAGAACTCAAGCAGAACGTTGCGCAGATGATGACAAAAGCGCCCGAACGTCCGGCAAACGTTATAGAGATTCCGAGAGAAACCGTGCCGGCGGGAATTCTGGTGATTGATGACGAAGTCGCTGTCAATAATAATATCCGGAAAATACTCTCCAAAAAAGGTTTCAATGTGGATCAGGCTGTCACCAAAACCGAGGCGCTTGAGAAAATAGAAGAAAGCGCTTACGCCCTTGTTCTGTTGGACCTGAAAATTCCCGAAGTAAAAGATCTGGAGCTTCTAAAAGCAATTCGTGACCGGAGACCGGACACCATGGTCATTATCATTACCGGTTATGCCAGTATTGAGACGGCAGTGGAAGCCTCACGGCTGGGAGCTATCGATTACCTTGCCAAACCGTTTACACCCGACGAAATCCGGAACGCAACTGAAAAAGCTTTCCGTCTCGCCGCTTAAGACAAAAAGAATCTCCCAACCACTTTTTGGTTTGGGAGGTTCTTTAAAATTCAAATTTATTCCCGACTAAGATCTCGTATTATTTTCAAGCGGTCAATTATGACAACCCGCTTTCCCGTTACACTTCTATTCAAAAAGGGCATATCTTTTTAAAAATTCTCCATTATCATCCCCCCGACAAACCTTAGAATTTTATTGACAAACTTTATAATACTTTATAGTTAAACTGCTTGGTTCAATCTAACGTAACGGTAGCGTTACTTTTCAACATATCGCCCTAAAATTGCCCTTTTTTCAAGGAGGATAGAACGATGCCCAAAGATGTAATCGGATCGGTTCTGGTTTTAGGTGGAGGGATTGCCGGAATGCAATCCGCTCTGGATCTTGCCAACTCGGGATATTATGTCTATCTCGTCGAAAAATCCCCGTCCATTGGCGGAGTTATGGCTCAACTGGACAAAACTTTCCCCACCAATGATTGTGCTATGTGAATTATTTCACCCAAACTGGTCGAGGTCGGCCGGCACCTGAATATTGAAATCATCACATACGCGGATCTGGAATCTGTGGAGGGATCTGCCGGAAACTTCAAAGTAAAGGTTAAAAAACGGGCGCGTAGTATCGATATGGATCTCTGTACGGGCTGTGGGAACTGCGTTGAAAACTGCCCGGTTGTAAACATACCGATGCCCAAAAATCAGGTTAAAGCTTAGTATAATTCATGCCAATTCATCTCGTTTCATTAGGGGAGTGAGCATATGAGTCAGGCAGCTCAGATTAAAAGCGTTCAGTTTGAAAGTGTTCCATCCATAGAAATCGATTATATGGAACTTGATAATATCATCGCCAATGAATTTAATAACGACAAAGAAAATCTAATTATGATTCTTCAGGCGATACAACGGCGTTACAATTTTCTACCCCGACCGACCCTCGCTTATCTTTCCACCAAACTTGACGTACCCTACAGCCAGATTTACGGTGTTGCGACATTTTACAGCACTTTCAGCCTTGAGCCCAGAGGCAGAAATATCATATCGATCTGTCTCGGTACGGCCTGCCATGTTAGAGGCGGGGAAAGAGTTCGCGAAAGAATTGAAGGGGCCTTGAACCTCTGTGACGGGGAAACCACCGAGGACCAGCGCTTTACCTTAGAAACGGTGCGTTGTATCGGTTGTTGCAGCCTTGGACCGGTGATAAAGATCAATGAAGACATGCATGGTCATATTTCTTCCGACCAAGTGGAAAAAATTTTAGATCCGTATGAATAAATTTTAAGAGGCCAGCGCCATGAAAATCCAGTCAGTAAAAGACCTAGAACAAATCCGCCAAGATTACAGCCAGAGACTGTACTACCCGGAAGCCGTCAAGGTAAACATCGGAATGGCTTCCTGCGGTATCGCAGCAGGAGCCAAGGCGTCCTTTGATCGAGCGATTCAAGATATTCCCGGCGGAAACGGTATCAGTATCAGCCAAACCGGCTGTCTCGGTTTTTGTGAAGAAGAACCCCTGGTTGAAATCCTCGGTCCCGGTAAACCGCGGGTCATTTATAAAAATATTACCGAGGATAAGATCCTAGAGACCATTCAGGATTATAACGAAGGCAATTTTAACAAAAAATGGATTCTGGGCCAGATGCGCGATCCGCGTTCATTTCTGGAAGATGATATCGAAAACCCTCTGGCGAACGTAACGCCCATTGAAGGGATCCCTTTTTTGGAAGAAATTCCATTTTATCAAAAACAGGTTAAAATCGCCCTGCGTAATTGCGGATATATCGATCCGGACAGCATTGAAGAATACATTGCCAAAGATGGTTATTTGGGCTTTCTTCGGGCACTCAATGAAATGATGCCCAAAGAAATTATCCAGCAGATTAAGGCGTCGGGACTCAGAGGCCGCGGTGGCGGCGGATTTCCCGCCGGGATCAAATGGGAAACCTGTGCCAGACACAACGGTGATAGATATATCATCTGTAATGCCGATGAAGGCGATCCCGGCGCCTACATGGACCGCAGCATACTAGAGGGCGATCCTCACAGCGTTTTGGAGGGGATGTTAATTGCGGCACTGGGCATTGGATCCAATCAAGGCTTTATCTATGTTCGCAACGAATATCCTCTGGCTGTCAAACGTCTGGTATCGGCGATTAAAGCGGCTGTTAAATACGGGTTGCTCGGGGATAACATTGCCGGATCTGATTTTAATTTTAACATTAAAATCTCAACCGGAGCTGGTGCTTTTGTTTGTGGCGAGTCGACTGCATTGATGGCGTCTCTGGAAGGTCAGGTGGGCAGGCCCAGGGCTAAGTATGTCCATACAGTGGAAAAAGGTTTCAGGCAAAATCCTTCAAATTTAAACAATGTGGAAACGTATGCCAATGTTCCTGCCATTCTTTTAAAAGGGGCCGACAATTTCGCCAAGATGGGAACAACCCACAGCAAGGGTACAAAAGTTTTCAGTCTTGTGGGGAAAATTAAGAACACCGGCCTGGTGGAAGTACCCATGGGGATTTCGCTGAAAGACATTGTTTTTGACATCGGCGGCGGCGTTCCTAGAAAGAAAAAATTTAAAGCGGTTCAGACCGGCGGTCCCTCGGGAGGATGTATTCCGGAACAATTTTTAAACTTGGGTGTCGATTTTGATGAGTTGACAAAGGTCGGCTCCATCATGGGTTCCGGCGGTATGATCGTCATGGACCAAGACACCTGTATGGTCGATATCGCCCGTTATTTTCTAGATTTTCTCAAAGAGGAATCATGCGGTCAGTGCAACCCCTGCCGTGAAGGGATTACAGCGATGCTGGATATTCTGACCGATATTTGCACAGGAAACGGTAAAGAAGGCGACATCGAGCTTTTGGAAGAACTGGGTATGATGATCCAGAAATTTTCCCTCTGCGGGCTGGGAACCTCGGCGCCGAATCCTGTTCTGACCACGATACTTTATTTTCGAGATGAATATGAAGCCCACATTAAGGACAAGAAGTGCCCATCGGGCGTCTGTAAACCTTTGTTTCACTATGAAATTGATGAGGAGGCATGCAACGGCTGTACGCTTTGTGCTAAACGATGTCCTGAGGAAGCCATTACAGGTGAAAAGAAAAAACTTCATCATTTAGATTTGGAAAAGTGCATAAAGTGCGGCATCTGTTACGATGCCTGTAAGTTCGATGCAATACTCATCCAATAATCAAAGGATACAATAAGGTTAAAATCCATGATTACGTTTAAGCTTAACGGGAAAAAAGTTCAGGGAGAGGAAGGGCAGTATATTCTTCAAGTTGCTGAAAAATACGGGGTTGAAATTCCGACGCTGTGTCACCATAAAGCGCTAGAACCCGCCGGAATGTGCCGTTTGTGCACCGTGGAGCTTTTTGACGGACGCCGTACACGTTACGTAACCGCCTGTAACTATCCCATCTGGGAAGGAATGGAAATCAGAACCGACACCGATTCAGTTCACGCAGGTCGAAAACTGATCGTGGAGCTGTTGCTTGCCCGCTGTCCGGATGTGGCCATCATTAAGGAACTTGCGGTGCAATACGACTTAAAGGAACCACGCTTTAAGATTAGAGACGACACCTGCATTCTTTGCGGTCTCTGTACCCGTATCTGTGATAAAATGGGCAACAGCGCCATCGGTTTGACCGGGAGGGGTGTGGAAATGAAAGTTGATACTCCCTTTCACATACAAACAGAGGTATGCATGGCCTGTGGTGCGTGTGCTTTTGTGTGTCCCACCGGACATATCAATCTGGATAAAATTAAACAAAATATAACAAAACATACCGTTGAGCAGATTCCATCAGAATACGATGCCGGATTGGCGCCCCGAAAACCGATCTATGTGCCGTATGCCCAGGCGGTTCCCAATACGCCGGCCATTGACCGATCCGTGTGCGTACATTTTAAAACCGGCGGATGTAAAATATGTGCCGAGTTCTGCCCGGTTGAAGCCATCGATCACGGCCAGCAAGATGAAATTATTGAGCTTGATGTGGGGTCCATCGTCCTTGCGCCAGGGTTTGAAGCCTTTGATCCAAGCCGATTTGACAGCTATGGCTACGCCAAGCTGCCCAATGTGTTGACCGCTCTGGAGTTTGAAAGAATTCTGTCTGCCACCGGCCCGTATATGGGGCATCTGGTCAGGCCTTCGGATCAGAAGGCGCCCGAAAAGATCGGCTGGCTGCAGTGTGTCGGTTCCAGAGATCTCAACCGGTGTGATAACGCGTATTGTTCTTCCGTGTGCTGTATGTACGCAATTAAGCAAACTGTCATTTCCAAAGAGCACAGCACCAAACCGCTGGACTGTGCGGTGTTTTATATGGATATGCGCACCCACGGCAAAGACTTTGACAAATATTATGAGAATGCCAAAAAGGAAGGCATCAGATTTGTCCGATCCCGGATTCACTCCATAGATCCGGTGCCCGGAACCGATGACATATCGGTTCGCTACATCCAGGAAGACGGCACAGTCACAGAGGAAAATTTTGACATGTTTGTGCTGTCCGTGGGTCTTGAAATCAATCAGGATGTTGCCGATCTTTCCGGGCGTCTGGGTATCGAACTTGATGACTACCGTTTTACGCAGACCGACAGTTTCCATCCGGTGGCCACTTCAGTGCCGGGAATTTATGCCTGTGGCGCATTTACCGGCCCCAAGGATATCCCGCAGTCGGTTATGGAAGCCAGTGCTTCGGCCTGTGCAGCAACAGAGCATCTGGCCTCGGCACGCAACACGCAGACAAAGATACTCGAGCTGCCTCCGGAGAGAGATGTTGGTGAGGAACCCCCCAAGATCGGGGTCTTTGTATGCAACTGTGGTATTAACATCGGCGGTGTGGTAAGGGTTCCAGAAGTTGCAAAATACGCCAAAACCCTACCGAATGTGGCGTATGTCGAAGAAAATCTGTTCTCCTGCAGCCAAGATACCCAGGAAAAAATGACGGATATCATCAAACAACAGGGCCTCAACCGTGTGGTGGTGGCGGCCTGCACACCCAAGACCCATGAACCGCTGTTCCAGGAAACACTTATCAATGCCTCTTTGAACAAATATCTCTTTGAGATGGCCAACATCAGAAATCATGATTCCTGGGTACATTCGGACGATCCGGATGCAGCCACTCAAAAGGCCAAAGATCTCATACGCATGGCCGTGGCAAAAACCAACCTTTTGACGCCGTTGAAGCAAACCGATCTTGCCGTAACCCACTCGGCGCTGGTGATTGGCGGAGGGATTGCCGGTATGACGGCTGCCGTCTCTCTGGCACATCAGGGATATCCGGTGGACCTCGTTGAACGGTCTGACAAGTTAGGCGGCAATGCGTTGTTGTTGAGTAAAACACATAGAAATGAAGATGTTGGAGCTTTTGTTGCAGAACTTGTAACGGCAGTGGAATCCCAAGACCTAATCTCCGTGCATACCCGAACGAACATATCCAATGTTGAGGGGTTCGTGGGAAACTTCAAGACCGAATTGCGCAATGGGGAATCCGCAAAAGCCGTCGAGCATGGCGTGACCGTAATCGCCACCGGCGCCAAAGAATATAAACCCGATGAATATCTTTACGGAAAACACCCAGCCGCGATGACCCATCTGGAACTCGATGATCTTTTTCAGAATAACGATCCCAGAATCGAACAGGCTAACAATGTCGTTTTTATCCAATGTGTCGGATCCAGAGATGAAGAACGCCCGTATTGTTCAAAGGTTTGTTGTACCCATTCCGTTAAAAGCGCCCTCGATTTTAAACAGAAGAATCCGGATGTAAATGTGTCGATTCTTTTCAGGGATATCCGAACCTATGGAAAAAGGGAAGATCTCTATAGAGAGGCAAGAGCTGCCGGGGTACTCTTTTTTACATATTCGCCGGATCAAAAACCGGAGGTCAGACCTGACGGAGACCGGATCATCGTAGAATTTACAGACCGAATTTTGAACCATAAATTGGCTGTAAGGGCCGATATTCTCTGCCTTGCATCGTCCATTGTCTCTCACTGGGACCATTCGCTGGCCCAGCTTTTCAAGGTCCCCTTGGATTCTGACGGATGGCTTTTGGAAGCCCATCAGAAGTTAAGGCCTGTCGATTTTGCCAATGACGGGATTTTTATGTGCGGCATGGCACACTACCCGAAACCCATCGAGGAGAGTATTGCCCAGGCGCAGGCTGCAGCTGCAAGAGCTTCAACAGTACTGGCCTTGGAGAATATCAAAGTGGGCGGCATCGTCTCGGATATTTGTGCCGAACTCTGTTCGGGTTGCCTGGGATGTATCAATGTCTGTCCGTATGGCGCCATCATTTTTGACAATCAAAAGTTTGTGGCTGAAGTGAACGCAGCCCTGTGCAAAGGTTGTGGGGCCTGTGCTGCAGTATGCCCCTCTGAGGCACCGACTTTGATGGGGTTTGATAACAAACAACTTTACGCCCAGATCAAGAGCGCATTGAGCATATAATCCATTGGAAAGGAGAAGAATGTGAAAGAAGATAGATTTGAGCCCAAAATAATCGCAATTATGTGTAACTGGTGTGCATATGGAGCAGCCGATCTGGCAGGTGTGAGTCGGCTTGCATATCCGCCCAATATTCGGCCCATCCGTGTCATGTGTTCGGCGACCGTATCGCCGCACCACATTTTGAGGGCTTTCCAAAGCGGTGCCGACGGCGTCCTGGTGGGCGGGTGACATGTCGGCGACTGCCATTACCTGTATGGTAATTACATGACAATTAAACGGATTACGTTTCTGCAAGAACTTTTGAGCTTTATTGGATTGGAAGGCCGTTTACACCTGGACTGGATATCCTCGGCAGAGGCCCAGAAGTTCGTTCGGGTGGTCACCGGTTTCACGGAAAAGATTAAATTATTGGGCCCAAGTCCTTTATCCGGCGATTTTGACCTGTCCGCCATCGCGAGTTCATGCGAAGCCGCACAAGATGCCGTGAGCGTAGAGGGAGGATGATATGCAAGAACAAGTTAGAGAGTGGCTTGAACAGGATAAAGTAGACATATTCTTAGGATATAAAAAGGTTCAAGGGCACCCGTTGCCCCATTGCTTTACCAAAGAAAATATCGATGAAATCGACGAGTTGATTGTCGGTAATGCTCGCTATTCCCTCGAAAAGATGGCTACAAAGATCGCAGCTGCGCATCCGGATCTGAAAATAGGGCTTTTGACGCGTGACTGCAATCAACGGGCCTTGAATGTCCTTTATGTTTGGAATCAGTTGAAGCCGGACAATATAGAGACAATCAGCGTTAATTGCTGCCCCTCCAAACTCAAGGAGCATGGGGATTGCTCCTACCTCGAGCCTGAACCGGCAGGATTTTTGAAAAAGATGGTCGGCATGGATAATAACATGGAGGTTGAAGCCGCTGAAGCATTCAGTCAGGAAGATCGCTTTAATCGGTGGATGTATGAATTCCAGAAATGTATAAAATGTTATGGATGTCGTGATATCTGCCCCGTCTGTTTTTGCAAGGAATGCAGCCTTGAGCATTCAGACCTGATCGCCACCGGGACCATCCCCCCCGAAGTCCCGATTTTCCATCTTGTCCGGGCGGTTCATATGGGCGGACGTTGTGTCGACTGTGGCCTGTGCGAGGATGCCTGTCCGGCAAATATTTCTTTGCGACTTCTTTACCGCAAGGTCAACGAAATAGTGTCGGATATATTCGATTATAAAACCGGAATCAGTGGGGATCAATCGCCGTTCAACATGCTCGGCGACGAGGTAACACTGGAACCCAAACCCATTTGATGCTTGTGGCCCTATTCGGGTAACGGCTTAGACGTGTGTTTTAATCTAAATTTTATAATATCAAGGAGCGATAGGTATGGATTATAAAATAATTCCTTCAGTATGTTCATATTGCGGAACGGGTTGTGGTGTCCTTTTTCAGGTGATGGATGGCCGGCTCATCGATACCCTGCCGATGAAGACCCATCCTGTAAATGAAGGGAAGCTATGCATAAAGGGCTGGAATCTCCATGAACATGTGATCAGCGATAAGCGTCTTAAATCTCCGATGATAAGGAAGGATGGTAATTTGCAGGAAGTCACATGGGATGAGGCGATCCAGACCTCGGCTGACAAGCTCAAGACCATCGTAAAAAATCATGGTCCGGACAGTGTCGGTGTGCTGGTTTCCGCAAAAATTACCAATGAAGAAAATTACCTGGCTCAAAAGTTTGCCAGGGCGGTCATCGGAACCAACAATGTCGATCACTGTGCCCGTCTCTGACATTCCTCCACAGTGGCAGGTCTTGCCGCAGCATTTGGAAGTGGAGCCATGACCAATTCAATCGCCGAATTCGAAGATTCGGCCTGTATTTTTATCATCGGTTCGAACACGTCAGCGTGCCATCCTTTGATTGCCAGACGCATATTCAAGGCCAAGGAAAAAGGTGCTAAGCTCATTGTGGCTGATCCGAGAAATATCCAGATGGCCCGTTTTGCGGATGTTGCCGTAACCCATAGACTCGGGAGTGATGTGGCCCTGCTAAACGGCATGATGCATATCATTTTGAAAAATGACTGGCACGACAAACAATATGTCGAGGAGAGAACCGAGAGTTTTGATGAATTCAAAGCGGTGGTTGAAACCTATACTCCGGACAAAGTCAAAACCATCACAGGTGTTTCACAAAGCGACCTTGAAAAAATGGCTGAACTTTATGCCACAAATTCTCCGGCGGCATTGCTGTATACCATGGGGATCACCCAGCACACCACCGGTGTGGATAATGTCAAATCTTGTTGTAATATTGCCATGCTCTGTGGCAACGTCGGCGTGAAGAGCGGCGGCGTCAACCCGCTAAGGGGTCAGAACAATGTTCAGGGGGCCTGTGACATGGGCGGCTTGCCGAATGTTTTCCCGGCCTATCAGCCGGTGACGGTTGAGGCGAATAACGAAAAATTTTCAAAAGCGTGGGGGCAAACACTTTCAGATCAGGTGGGCTACACCATCACAGACATGATTCAGGCCATGATCGACGGAAAATTAAAGGCACTTTATATCATTGGAGAGAATCCAAAATTAAGTGATCCGAACCAGAACCATATCGTGAAGGCAATGGAGAATCTCGATCTTTTGATCTGTCAGGACATTTTCCTGTCTGAAACGGCAGAGAGCGCAGATGTGGTCTTTGCTGCGGTGTCGGTTGCTGAAAAGGACGGCACATTTACCAATACCGAACGTCGTTGTATGAAAGTCAACAAGGCCATTGATCCTATGGGAGATACGTTAAACGACTGGGAAATCATATCCAGATTCTCTACCGCCATGGGCCATGAAATGAACTATCAACATCCTGAAGAAATTTTTAAGGAAATGACCACCGTGACACCGAGTTACGGCGGCATGACCTATGAAAGACTGGGACTGAACGGCCTTCAATGGCCTTGCCCGAATGCCGAGCATCCTGGAACCCAGTTTCTGCATAAGGAACAATTTACCCGAGGCAAAGGTTTGTTCCATGCCATTGAGTATCTTGACCCGGCTGAAATGCCGGATGAAGAGTACCCCTATTTTCTCACCACCGGCCGTCACTTCGCCCATTATCATACCGGCACCATGACACGCGCTTCGCAGCATCTGGATGCCGAACAAAAGACCGGATATGTGCAGATTAATCCTAAAGACGCCGAGAGCCTGGCTGTAAAAGACGGGGATACGGTTAAACTTTCCACGCGCAGGGGTGACATGGAAACCCTTGCCAGGTTAAGCAATATGGTTAACCCTGGCGTGCTTTTCGTGCCGTTTCATTTTGCAGAGAGTCCGGCCAATATACTCACCAATTCAGCCTTTGATCCGATTGCCAAAATCCCGGAGTTTAAGGTCTGTGCCGTAAAAATTGAAAAAGCGGCATAATCCCTGCGAGGATATTTTTTTAAAATAAAGGCCTTTGAAAAATCAACGATTTTTCAAAGGCCTTTATGTGAACGGTGCGGTGAAATTGTTCTGTGCATTTTACCGGTCGAACATGTCTCCGGCTTTTATTCCCTGCTCCGCCGCAAAGTCGGATGCAGCCACTTTTCCGCCTTTAGCCGGCCTGACTTTGCCCACAACAAGT
>Ga0209013_10000701_pt1 | contig 30290 bp, 21 predicted proteins | sample Cruoilmetagenom2_FD_187291 | JGI IMG/M metagenome (GOLD analysis project Ga0209013, IMG submission 187291) | Oil polluted marine microbial communities from Coal Oil Point, Santa Barbara, California, USA - Sample 2 (SPAdes) (version 2) | ecosystem: Environmental > Aquatic > Marine > Oil seeps ...
CCTGAGACCTGCGACTTGATCAAATCGCCCGGGTGGCGCTTCGCCGCCCTCGCTACGAAACCCGGTGATAAGCGGGCTTAGGTGTGCAGATCACGGCCCGTACAGTGAGAGATCGAATGCACGCACGAGAAAGGCCGCCATCTGAGCTCTTGGCAGCTCGACGTCTGGGCAGTACTCGGTCGCGCTGCAGCCTTCGGTAACCCCTTCCGCGGCGATGTAGTGGATGGCCGGACACGCCCAGTTCAGAGGCGAGACGTCCGTGAACACCGAATACCCCCCGGGCGAGCAGTCATAGTCGCCCCAGCCCGGGACGGTGCCGCTCGTGGGGATGGGGTCGGCGCCGGTCATCACACGCGCGAGGAACGCCGCCATCTGCCGCCTAGTGACCGGGTTGTATGGGCAGAACCTCGTGTCGCCGCAACCAAGCGTGACCTGCTCCTTGGCGATGTAGTGGACGGCCGGGCACATGGCGTCAGCCGGCGGCACATCGGAAAAGACCGATGTGCCTCCCGGGGAGCAGTCGTAAGCACCGCGATCCGGGACGGTCCCGGTCGTCGGGATGGGTCCGTTCTCCAACATGGCGCGGGCCAGGAAGGTGGCCATGTGCCAGCGCTTCACCACCAGCAGCGGCGCGTAGTCGGTTGCGTTCCAGCCTACGGTCACGCCGTGGTGGAGGATCGTCTCCACATAGTTGTAGGCCCAGTGACCGGTCGGCATGTCGGAGAAGCTCTCGCCCAGGTGGAGGGTCCACTCGGAATCGCGGTTGACGTTCAACTCCTCCATGGCGAGGAGGTCGACGTGGGTCGCCGGGCGTGTTCCCATGGGGCTGACCCACAGCTCGAAGCAATTGCCCTCGGCGTAACAGTTAGTAATCTCCTCCGGCGCCATCAGTCCGTACGAAGCGCCGTCATCAGGTTTTGAGAGGACCAATCCGGAAGGACCCGTCCACGAGGTCACCTGGCCGGTGACGAACGCCGGCGAACAACCGGCCGGGAACTGCCACGTGGGTGACACCATCACGCGCTCGCCGCGTTCGAGAACACCGTTCAGGTTGGAAACGGTGCTCGGCGAGTCGTGGAGGTCGACGTCGAGGGCCAGCGGCATCATGTTCTGCTCGCACGGGGCGGTGGTTGGGATACCGAGGTGGGCGGCACTCCCCAGGGACGCCTTGACGTAGTTCGTGAAGTACCCCATGTTGAGGTGCTCGCGCCTGTCGTTGACGGTGTGGTAGAAGGCGTTGAAGTCGTCCTGGTCGTCCTCGATCGCGAGGACGGCCGAGTAGCCGCGGGCCCAGAACGCGGCGTGGTCGCTGGCGGTGATCCCGTCGGGGTCGATGATGGGGGAGAGGTCTCCGGACAGGCCGTAGACCGAAACCACGTCGACGAAGGTGTTGGCGATGGCCAGGTCGCCCGAGTTGCCGGGCCGGGTGTGGATGCGCAGGGTCGGGCCGTCGACGGCGTCGTAGCCGATCATGTCCATGTTATAGACGGCGACGATGTTGTCGCCGTCTGCCTGGACCTTTGCGGCGTAGGCTTGCGCGCCCAGAAGCCCCTGCTCCTCGCCGGTGAAGAAGACGAAGCGGATGGTTTTCCTGAACCAGTACTGGTCGAAGAGCTCGGCGGCGAGCATCACGCCGACCGACCCGCTGGCGTTGTCGTCGGCCCCCGGGGCGATGCCTCCGGAGGGCATATCGTCGAGGTGGGCGGTGATGAGAACGATCTCATCGGGGTCGGAGGCGCCGAGCTTCTCACCGATGACGTTGCGTCCCGAACTCCAGGTGTGGAACGACACGCCGAGGGTGAACTGGCTCATGAACTCGAAGACGTACTGGGTGGCCTTCTGGATGGGGACACCCGAGGACGTGTGCCGGGTAACGATGGTGTAGGGCTCGCCGTCTACGGTGACCGGTGTCTCGCCGCTGAGGTTGCCATTGTAGGTGTAGACCGCCGCCTGGGTCACGGCGGCGATGATGGAATCGACCCGCGGGTCGTAAGTGATCTGTGGCGCGGCCGGCTGGGCGCTCGGCTCGGAGAATACCCAGGGTTCTCGACTGAAGAGTCCCAGATCGAAGCCCATCCCGGCGAGAACATCGGCGCGGCCGGGCGCGTCCCGGACCACGATCCTCAAGCCATCGTCGAGGAGCACCGGCATGGCGAGGGCGGCCGCCTCCCGTGCGCCCGGACGGCGTTCGAGGGCGACGAGATAACCGGCGCCCGTCGCGCGCGCATCGAGAACGCGGGCGCCGGAAGCCAGGCCTTCCGTGGCCGGCGCCAGGATCAGGACATAGTCGACGCCTCGGGCGTCGCGCAGCACTGAGTGCACCGGGAACGGCACCTCGCTCGCCGGGCCGACAAGGTCGAGTCGCATCAGGGCGATTCCCGGCTGTGCCTCCTGGGGCGCCGCAATGGCGGTCCCAACTCCGACCAGTCCGAGGCCGAGTGTAGCGATTCCGAGAGTCGTGGCGATGAACCGTTGAAGGCGCATAGTGATTTCCTCTCCTTGCCGGTCGAGCGGTGGCCCAACACACCGTTTCCGATACCGTATCATGATCCCTCAATTGAGCGGTTCGGGCGGATGAATTCGGCCCTTCGTATTGATGAAACGTCGTGACCACAAGGGCACACGGGTTGATGCGCTACACTTGCGCTCCCACGGGCCGCCGTCAGTTGAGGAAAAGATGAAGCTGCTTGATCTCATCCAACCGTCCCGCTCCAGAGAGAGCAAGAACATCGTGGTCTTCGGTGCCGGTCGGAGCGGCACGACGTGGCTTGCCCAGATTATTGCCAGCGCTGGTCTGGAGTTCGTCTTCGAGCCTCTCAACCCCGGCGAGGTCCCGGAGGCCAGGGTGATGAAACCGCTTCCCCTTTACTGCCGGAAGCAGGATGCCTTCGAGTGGGAGGCACTGTTCACGAGAATGATGAATGGCGAGGTTCGGAACTCCTGGACTATCCGCTTGAACCCGGGCGCGGAACGAAAAGTCATCAAGTTCATACGGGCGAATCTGCTGATCGAGTGGATCCTGCACAACTTCGACGTCCATCCGGTCTTCATCACCCGTAACCCACTTGCCGTCGTGGCGTCGATCAAGGAACAGGGATGGGAGTTGAAAGCCGGGTGGGTCCAGAATGTTCTCACCTCACCACGTCTCAACGAGCCGTTCTTCTCGACGATTCCGGAGGTGGCAGAGTGGGTGTCCAGGGATCTCACGGATGCCGAGGTCAAGGCTCTTTATTGGTGTATCCATAACCACGTTCCCAGGAGCAAGGGCCTATTTCGCAAGCTCCACTTCATACGCTACGAAGAGCTCTGTCAGGATCCTGAGAAGGTATTCGGGCAGCTGGCACCCAAGATCGGAATTCCGATGACCTCGAGCACTCGATCGGCGTTTTCCAGGCCCTCGATCATGCGCGGAAAACGACACGACGAGAAGGGCTATGACCCCAGGAGAGCGTGGAGAGACATCCTCACCCCCGAGGATGTCGAGGCGGTCAAGCGGATTGTCGGCGCCTTCGGCCTGGAGGAGTTCGTCGAAGAAGCTTAACACCTCTCGATCAGTGGGGATTTACCACCGGTAGTCGGACTCGTAACCCAACTCGATGAGAAGATCTCCGACCAGCTCCTTGACGACGCCCTTGGCCTCGTCGGTGGTGAGGTGGTTGCTCCAGTCCCCCGCCACTCCCTTGCGGAAGAGGGGCCGGACGGTTTTCGCCAGGTCCAGGTGTTCAGCGAGAGGCCTCGGTTCATCGACCCCGGGCGACTGAACCAGGTCCTGGTCGGTGAGCCCGAGACCGCTGAACTCGAGAACCCGCCGCACGGTAGCCTCAAAATCCTCGATCAGCTGTTCGTATGTCAGGCGCAGATGCGGGATCTTCGCTCTCTGCAACAGCCTTTCGCACTCCAGAGTCGCTCGACAGTTCTTCACCGCATGCCACAGGTGGGACCAGTGCCGCAGATACTCGCTTTCGCCGATCTTCTCGCGTGGCTCCCGATTCTTGAGAACCTGCTGGTGAAAGAACTCGAGCGACACGAAGATGTCCCGTGGGTCCCTGTACATGATGACGATACGGGATTCTCGGAAGATATCGTAGTACCGAGGGAAGGCGAGGACGTTGGATGGCGACTTGTCGATGAGCATCTTGAGGTCGGGGTGTCGCTCCCGCTCGAGACGGTACAGCTCGCTCAGCTTGTCGAGAGGGCTCAGCGTGGTGCTCTCTCGGACTCGAAGAAACTCGGGGTCGTCGGCCGTCTTGCGATTCCACTGTTTCTCGGGCGGGTACTCGAGGAAGAAGATGAAATCGAGCTCGCCCGGGGGCGCAAGGAAGGGCCGGACCGACAGCGCCTTGGCCAGCCAGGTGCTGCCGCATTTCCCTGGATTGAGTATGAAAAGGTAATCGCAGAGGGCGTTGGTCGCCATCTCTTGATCTCAGCCGTCGCCACACACCGGTCGGGCTACGCCGCTCGGACTTGAGTGCCGATCGAAGATCCCGCTCATCGAATCTATGTTCATCTCGAAACCTCCTCCGACGGGCATTTCAATCGAGGTAGCCCAGCGCCCGGAGCTGCTCTTTGGTTTCCTCGGAAAGCTCCACTTCCTTACCGTCATCCTCGCGGGCCGGGAAGTCGCCAAGAGTGAGAACCGCCCCCAGCTGCCGGTGGAGCTTCGAGAAGACCTCCGGATTCTCGAGGCGAAGATCCCGCGTCTGCCCCGGGTCCCCGAGGAGATCGATGAGGATGCATTGGGTCGGATCTCCACGTTTTCGGGCGAGGAAGTCGGCATCGCACTGCGGCAGCTCGTTCACCCGAAAGCTGCCGAGATCTGCGGTGACCGGTTCCGTTTTCACGCCGTTTCCGGATGTGACGAAGAACAGCCCCCGCTTTCCGGAGTAGGCGTTGCGCCACCACTCTACCAGTCGGAGAGTGATCGAAAGCTCGGTTGTCGCCGGCTCGATCGACAACCGGATGGTTTCAACCACGGTCTCGCCGAGCATCCATCGGTGGGTGGGTCTCTGCTCACCACCGATGAACCACGAGAACGTCGTCTCGGACGATTCTTCAGCAGCCGGGCTGCCCGAAAAGCTGATCCTGGCCGCAAACAGTAGGGAAGAGACCGCTTCGGCCTCCCAGAAAAGTGTCAGGTAGACGCCGTCGTCGCCCCTGCAGAGGTCGAAGCCGGCAAGCTGGATCACGCCGCCAAAGCGAACGACGCATCGTTTGGAGGGGGTCAGCCGGTCGAGCACCCGTTTCGATCCCTCATCATCCGCCAGGGCGAGCTCGGCAAGCGCCCTTCGGTGGTACGGGGTCTTCTCCAAGCAGGCGCGAAGACGGTCCCGTTTCTCGGCGTCACCTAGAGCACGCCGAGCGAGCAGAAAATCCAGGTGTCCCTCATCCGGGAAGCGATGTGCCTGGACCTGGATCATCGGGACCTCAGCGGGCCCGGGAAGCCACCCCGGCGGAAACCGAAGGCTCTCGATTCCCAGCTCACGCCGCAGGTGAATGCGCAGATGCTCTGACCGGCTTTCGCTGATCTCGAGGGTCCCCACCGGAACCGGATCCGCGAGGTTGACCACGAGCTCCTCCGAGAAGAGCTCCCGATAGTCGAGAAGACCGACCGCCACGCGATAGGAACCGGGACGCAGCGAGGCCGGAAGCGTCCACCAGAAGGCGTCCTCGAAATCGAGCGAGGCCTGAGAGAAGGTACTCTGTTCGACCTTATTGTTGTCGAGGAGGGGTCGAGGTTTGGCGTTGGGACTCGGATAGTGTTTAAAGAAGCGTCTGGTCTCGCGGATCGTTACCTCGCCGTCGGGCCCGACGAGCTCCACCACGACGCCGATGTCCTTACCCGCGTTCCGATGCGCACGCCAGTGAAGACTGATGTGCACCGATTCGCCGGGGCAGGCCGCCGCCGGCTCCGTCACGCTCCCCCTGATCTCGAGGGCCTTATTCAAGCGTCTGGACTTGAAGACCGGCACCGTGAGGAGATGGCGCCATTCGGGCTCCGGTCGTGTGGGGCCCGCACCGGTCCATGGGGCGGCCTCGACGATGAGCCGCTCCGCGTGCTCCTCTCCGACGTTTTGGATTTCACCTTCGAAATCACCCGCCGCGAAGGGGCCGAGAAGGACCGGCGGCGAACCCGGCGCTCGAACGCGGATGGCAAGTCGAACAGCGTCCCCCGTCGTCCGAAAGGTCCCTGAAAAACGAAGATCCGCCTCGCCGGTCAGCACGTGGGAGTGGAAGGCGAAGCTCTCCAGGGTTGTGCCATCGGCGATTTCGACCGGTCGGCGCAAGGCGATGGAGGGCAGCGGCAGCGGCACCCCGGTCAGGGTGGAGGAATCGGGATTCCCGGATTTCACCTCCATGATGTGCCCGCCGCCGTACCGTGCCCCAGGGTTGTAGACCAGGCGCCAGCGTTCCGAGGTCAGAGCCAGACCACCTTCACCACCGAGCCAGTCTTCCTGGTGGCTCACGATCACCCGCTCACTCGAGTCATCATCGAGCAGAGACTCATTCATCATCCCGATTCGTCGCGGGACCCCTCCCAATTCGAGGATCGTCACGCTGAGATCCAGGTGTGAAACGGGCCGTCCGACGGTGGCCGCAACGGGACGGGCAGTGTCGTGAACGAGAAGAGGCACGTGGAGGATCTCGTCGATCAGGAGCTTGCCGTGGTCGCAGAGAAGCCCGTGCTCGCCGAGACCCTCTCCGTGATCGCCGGTTACGAAGAAGACCGTGCGCCGATGCCCTCGTATCTGCTCCCACACTGCGAAAAAGCCGGCCGCGAGAGAGTCGGCGTAGGCGATGTTGGCTTCGTACCGCTGTTGATAGTCGATGAGATCGTCGCTGAGGGTCCGCTTCGCCTGATACCAGGGAATTTTTCCAAGGACGTTGGCCGCCAGGGAAATTTTCGCCCCACCGCGCTGGTGATGGGGGAGGTGGCCGAGGTCGGACGCCGGCTCGCTCCGAGCCCGCTTAACGAACTCCTCCGGCGGATGGTAGGGCCCGTGGGGTGGATGGAAGTGAATGTAGACGAAGGTGGTTGCATCCTCGCCAAGGGTGCCCAACCAGGCTGCGCAATCCTCCGTCAGCCGGGATCCCCAATGGTAGTCCTTGGCAGCGCCATAATCGACATGGTCGAACTGCGACTCCACACCGAAGCTCTCACCGATTGCCGTGTTGGCGGTGAAGAAACCTGTGTCGTAGCCGGTTTCGCCGAGGCGGCGTGCGAAGCTGGGGTGATCAGCGGGATAGGGGATCTCGAACGGCCCGCCGCGGTGAACCTGCGGCGGGAGCCCCGACAGGATGCTGATGACCGACGGCCGAGTCCAGGTTGCTGCGGCGTAACACCGCTCGAAGAGGGTGGATCGCGTGGCCAGCCCTGCCAGGAAGGGAGCCGTGTTCCGGCTGTGCCCATACATCGGCAGCGACCGCGCGCGGAGGCTGTCGAGAACCAGGACGACGATATCGGGAGGATCGTCGCCATCGATTCCACATCCTGCCAGGCCGAGGCCCACTGCCGACGCGCCGAGGCCTCGGAGAAACCTGCGACGAGAGAGAACTCTGCCGGTCATCACCTCGGACATCCAAACGGTTCCGATACCTGCTCCACCCGGAGATATTAACCCGAGTTCCATCGTCAGGTGCGTCTGGGTCATCGACGGTGGGGGGGAAACCTTCTGTTAGACTCGGCGGTGTCGGCAGCCAAAGACACCTATCCCGAGGAGAAAAGGTCGACGGGGTAAGCGAACGCGATGTCAGCTAGGGTCAGCACAGCCGGGGGATGAGACCACGATGAACAGGAAAAACCTCGTCCTCATCACCGTAGACGCGCTCCGCCACGACGCCCTCGGGTGCACGGGCTCAGCGGTCGCCGTCACTCGCCACCTGGACGCCCTCGCCGGCCGGGGAGTCCTTTTCGACCAGGCGATCTCGAACGGGCCCCGGACCCAAGCCTCCTTCCCATCGATCATGTGCTCGCTCTACCCCCTGGTGGCCGGCGAGCGCAAGGGCCTGCCGGCAAGCGCCGCCACCCTGGCGGAGGCGACCCGCCTCGCCGGGTACGCGACGGCCGGCTTCAATCCCTCCAACCCCTTCCTCACCCGCGAGACCGGGTACGACAGGGGCTTCGAGCTATTCATCGATTTCTGGGACGTGCATGACCGCAAGGGATCACGGGCGAAGAAAAAACCCTGGGCTGCTGCGAAGAAGTCCATCCACGACGCCATGGGGCGGCGAGATCTCGGCTTCCTGATGCTCTTTCAGGCCCTGGTGCTGGCCGAGGGTGGTCAGTACCTCACGGGGAAGCTCATTACCGAGCAGGCGCTGGCCTGGCTCACCGACCAGAGAGCCCCCTTCTTTCTCTGGCTGCACTACATGGACGTTCACTACCCCTATCAACCCCTGCCCGGCGAGCGGACGTGGCGCGACCGGCTGTCCTATCTCTGGGGCATGGCGGGGATGCTTGGGGGACGCCGGGAGCCGGCAACGAGGGCCCTGCGCCCCCTGTACGACCGCCGGGTCGAGCTCGTCGATGGGTTCATCGGGGACTTCCTCGAGGGACTCGGACGGCTCGATTTCGAGAGCGACACCATCGTCGTCGTTACCTCTGACCACGGGGAGCAACTGGGTGAGCACGGCCGCTATGCCCACGGGCCGGATGTCCACGAGGAGCTGCTCCGGGTGCCGCTGATCCTGCAGGATCCCACCCTGGAAGGGTCCGGAGTAGTCCGCGAGCAGGTGGAGCTGCTCGGCCTGGCGCCGACCCTCCTGGACCTGCTCCACATCCCGGTTCCGGAGACCTTCCTGGGATCGAGCTTTCTGCCCCTATTGCGTGGGGACTCCGCCCACGGCGCCGCCCACGTCTTCAGCGAAGCAATGCACGGCGGCGCCCGGCTGAGCCGGACCGGGGTTCCGGATACCCACCGTATCGTCTCCTGTCGAGGAGGCGACTGGAAGTACATCCGGGATGACGAGGGTCCGACCGAGGAGCTCTACGACCTCGAGCACGACCCGGGCGAGCGCATCAACCTTGTCGTCGAGCAACCGCAGAAAGCTGCAGAACTGCGCGGGCTGGTGGAGGACCATGACTCCCTGGTGGCTCGCGAGTCCGCCAGGTACGAGCAGAACGGGGAACCGCCGATGACGACCGACGACGAAGAGATGCGGAGGCGCCTCGCCGCTCTCGGGTATTTGTAAGGCGGGGGCAAGGCGCGAGGCCGGGAAGGGGAAGGGTCTCCCAGACGATGACGAGCGAAATCCAGCCAATCTCAGCATGGCTTCCGGTGGACGATCTGGCGCCGTGGGTGATCGCGGGGCCATGCAGCGCCGAGTCAATACAGCAGGTGTTGTCCATCGCCCGCCAGGTTGCCGAAGTCCCCCACGTCAGGGTATTTCGGGCCGGTCTTTGGAAGCCTCGAACACGCCCGAGCTCTTTTCAGGGGGTAGGAGAAGCCGGGCTGGGTTGGCTGCAGGCGGTCAAAGAGGAGACTTCGCTGAAGACGACCACCGAGGTGGCTTGTGCCAGGCATGTGGAGCTGTGTCTGGAGAGTGGCGTAGACGTTCTCTGGGTTGGAGCAAGAACTACGGTGAACCCGTTCCTTGTACAGGAGATCGCTGAGGCGTTGAGGGGTTGTGACCTACCGGTGATGGTCAAGAATCCCGTCAGTTCGGAGCTGGGCCTGTGGCTCGGAGCGATAGAGCGGTTGTACCAGGCCGGAATAAGGAAGATCGTCGCCATCCACCGGGGATTTTCGATTTACCACGAGACCCAATACAGGAACCAACCAAATTGGCAAATCCCCATTGAACTGAAACGCCGGCTCCCGAGTCTTCCTTTGGTTTGTGACCCGAGCCATATAGCCGGTGATCGGAAGCTCGTGGGGCAAGTTGCTCAAATGGCGCTGGATCTGGGAATTGATGGCCTGATGATCGAGACTCACTGTGATCCTGATCGAGCCCTGAGCGATGCGAAACAACAGATTACCCCTGAATCGCTGGCGACGTTGCTGCGGACTCTGCGGGTGAGAAAGGCCGGAATCGGTGATCGACCGCCCGACGCCGATATCGCGCGGATTCGATCGTTGATTGATGAAGTGGACCGCCGGATTATTCTCGATTTAGCGGAGCGCCTGAGTCTGGTTGAGGATATCGGCCGGATCAAGCGGCAGCATGACATTCCGGTATTGCAGCTCCACCGATGGGAAGACCTTTTGGAGGACCACCTGGCGCATGCCAGGGAGATGGGCCTGGACTCCCAGTTCATCAAGGCGGTGTTCGAACTCATCCATGCCAAGGCGGTCGAGCTACAACTCTGAGGTTGTTGGTCTCTTTTTTCGAGCGACTTGAGATTACCGGATTCTTCCCATGCGCACGGGGTTCAGAGGATGTGCGTGCCATTTTACCGTGGTGCCGGCGTCTTCGTTCCTGAAGTAGACGCTTTCGAATAGATCAGGCTGGGTGATCTTGAAAGTGGAGAACCCCATTTCACTGAGCCGACGAATGTCGTGCATTTTGGGTTTACTTTTTTCTGCAACGCACCATGGCATTTTGGGATTGAAATAGTCGCGTTCCTTGTACGAAATTCCGTATTTCTTGTGGTTATAGAAAGCGATATGATCCTGACCCAAAATATAGTAGTGATGAACGCGATTTTTTCCGCATAGATTGAGGCAAACTGACGTAGCAAAAAGGACTACTTTCTCTGGTCTCTTGAGAGCGAGAAGTTTCTCCTCATTGTCGTTGACCTCCGGGAAGCAACATACTTCGTCGAAAACCTCACAGGCCTCGTTGATTTCATCTGGCTCGAGGAAGTTGTAAATGCATGAAGCACGAAGCTGATATTTGGGATAAGTGTCCCGAATATATTGGGCGATCTGGTCATTCGCCACGATGACGCCGTTCATCGATCGTTCGTAACGCTTCAGGATTTCATTAGTGTGAGGATCTTCCAGATACTCCGTGGCGACGGTAATATTCGTCAGGGTAAAGGAGTATCCTATTCCGATTTCATTCAGTCGATCGATCACCTCCATAGGATACGGATTGCATAGGCCGCGGGGCCGCCCGCCGTTGAGCGGTGACTCGAATAGAGACCCGAATACTCGCTTCAATTGAGGAAGAGCACCGTATTTCTTGAATAGATCAACGATCTCCATAGGGTGGTGATATCTTGCGGATACTGTGAAGTTCATTGAGCTCTCCGGGTGCGACATCATGCCCTGTTCAGCCGGATTGTAAAAGGTCTCGCATCGGTCCAGGGAGATCCCCGTCTTGGATCTCAGGGAGAATCCATCTTACCAGACAGTGGCGGACCTCCGGGACGGCATCCATTGATATGGTAGGGTTGCATGATTGAAGGTACTCCTCGTTTCATCTGCAACCCCCGAACACAGGATCGAGGGTGGTATCGTGACGCACCTGGCCCTTCTCAGACGGGATCTGTCGAGTCGAGGCCATGCCGTTCACACGCTGACAGCAATTCCCTCGGGTGCCGGCGAAACGCTGTCGAACGGGTCCGTCTCCTATGCCCATCCCGCCCTTCACGACGGTGTTCCTTTCAGGTACCACCTCAACCTCCTGGGCGCCTATACGCGGCTGCGTTCGGCTTTCTCTCCCGACGTGGTCCACATTCACTCCCATTCCGGCGCGGCCATTGCGATGAAGGAGCGGCGGATCCCGGTGGTGACGACGGTTCACGCAGCCGATCCACCAGAGATCGACGCGCCAGAAAGCCGGCTGACCAGCCTGTATAGAACTGCGGAAAGAGCGGTCAAGCGTCGGCAGACCTCGGCCCTCCTGAGATTCTCGGACAGGGTCTTTGTGCCGAGCGCAAAGACGGCTCGCGACCTGAGGCAGTTCTGTCCTCAGCTCGATCTTGGTGGCCTGGAAATCCTGCCGGTCGGCGTCGACCTGGATCGGTTTCGTCCGCTGGCCAAGAATGAGGTCAAGGCGCGGCTCGGTTACGAGGGGCGTTTCGTATTTCTCTTCGTGGGGAGAATGACCAGAAGAAAGGGCGCCGATGACCTCGTCCGAGCCGCTCCTGCAGTCCTGTCCGTAATTGAGGATGTGGTCCTGGTCATCATCGGCACGGGTCCCATGCGAGAGGCGCTCATGAAGGAAGCCGCTCGCCTCGGGGTATCCGATCGTGTCCATTTCATAGGGGCGGTGCCGAACCACGAGCTGCCTGCCTACTACAACGCTGCCGATGTATTCATCAACCCCACTCGGGAGAACGAGACCTTCGGATTGACGACGGTTGAAGCCATGGCTTGTGGCCTGCCCGTGGTCATCTCGCGCTCAGGGGCAGAAACTGGAATCGCGTCGCCGCGGGAGGCCAGGTTATTCGACGGTCGCGACGAACTGATTTCGAACATGAAGGAGCTTTGGGCAGATGATGGGCTGCGGGATGCGCTGGCGGCCAGAGGACGTCAACAGGCGAAGCGATTCTCCTTTGACCGGGTAGCCGCGCGCCTCAACGACAGCTACGAGCAGCTGGTCGCGGCAGGAAAGACCCCCTCGGCCGCTACCGCTGACCGGGACTGGGGTTCGTTCTGGTGCGCAAATGTGGCTGATGGGAGGATACGCTGGCTGCGGCGAATGCGAAACCGTGTTTCAGGCTATGGGGAGAGCCAGACCAAATGAGTCAGATCGACAGCCTGAGCCTCACGTTGTCGGCTGTTTGCAGCGCCGACTGCGTTTTCTGCCCGAGGCCCCACGCCCGGAAACATGAGCCACCCTTCATGCCTTTGGACCTCGTCGGGAAGATCCTGAACGAGTCCGCGGTCTACGACATCGTTTCTATCGATGTTGGCGAGAATGGTGATTCCTTCCTGAATCCGCAGGTGTTGGACATCTTGCGCCTCATTCGGTCCAAGAGCCAGGCAACGGTCAGGATGTTCACGAATTTTCGCAGTTTCAAGCCGAACTTGATCGATGCAGTGCTGCAAGAGGGCCTTCTTGACAAGGTGATCACCAATATCGATGGGGCGACGCCGGAGGCTTATCGAGCCGTCAAGGGCCTTGAGTTGGACCGTGTAGAGCCCAATATCCATCATTTTCTGGCTCACAAAGAGGCGCTCCAGAGCCCGACGGAGTTTCGCCTCCAGGCCCTCACTCTGCACCACTACGTTGACACGGTCAGGCGGGTTCTCGACCGAGATCCAATCCACGTTCCCGACCATCTCGTGGATTCGATCGATGATTTTGATCAGATTGTGGAGCGTTGGCGGTCTCACGGCGTGGTTCCGGAGCGCTCAGTCGTCACCCTGTGGGTTGAAGGCCAGAATCCCGTCAGGGAGCGGACCTCCGTTCGGCAGGTTGCTCGGGGGATTCAGCGCCGCGTCTTTCCGAAACCTTGCCGGATGTTTGACAAGATCGAACGCGGCCTGTTCATCGCACCGTCGGGCCAGGTCTATCTTTGTTGCGCGGACTTCGAGTTCGAGATCACCCTTGGAAATCTGAGACAGCAGACCGTGCGGGAGGTCGTGGAAAGCGGAAGACGACGGGAGATTCTGAAGGCGTTGGCGCGCCGCGAGTTCCACAAGATCGGGGGTCCATGCAAGAACCCTGAAATGTGTAGAATCTACCTGTGACCTGAAATGAGCGATATTCAGGTTCCGCAACGAAAACAGAAAGACCTGCAGGCCAAAACATCGACGCTGGCAATCACGGGGGCGAAGTGGGTTGCCATCGGATCGCTGTCGCAAAAGTCGATCCAGATGTTGCTCGTTGTTTTTCTGGCGCGGCTCCTATCGCCCGAAGATTTCGGACTGATTGCCGTAGCCTCGCTGATGCTTATTCTGGCAGGACGAGTCAAGCAGCTCGGGCTCCACGGTGCCCTGGTCCAACGCAAGGAAGACCTGGAAGAAGCTGCCAACGCCTATTTCTTCCTGAACATCGGGCTCGCGGTTTTGACCTTCGGCCTCGTACTTGCGGTTTCTCCCCTCGCGGCCTGGTTTTTCAACGACAACCGGGTCGCGCTGATCATCAACGTCATGGCACTCCGAGTATTAGCCGAGGCGGCAGGGGCCGTGCAGCGCTCCCTCACCGTACGCGCCCTCGACTTTCGACGGCAGACATTTGTTCTGCTCGCCGAGACCATAGTGACCGCTGGTGTGGCGGTCTTCTTGGCCGTCAGGGGACTTGGTGTATGGGCGCTTGTTTATGGGATGGTGGTGGGCGGCGTGTTCGCGGCTGTGCTCTGGTGGGTGACAACCCCTTGGCATCCGACGCGCGCATGGAGTTGGACCGTGGCACGTCAGATGCTCTGGTTCGGAATCGGTCTCTGGTCGGCGTCCAATCTGAGCTATCTCATCGAATCGGCAAGTCGGATTTTCGTGGGGCGTTTCCTGGGAGTCCTTCCGCTTGGTTATTATGAGTTCACGAACCGTGTAGTCCACGGGCCCACCAGCAGCTTGATCGAAACGAGCAACCGCGTTGCCCTGCCGGCCTTCTGCCGGGAACAGGAGAACCTCGGACAACTAGGCGAGTGGTACCTCAAGATGACGGGTTTCGTTTGTCTGCTCACAGCGCCTGTCGCGGCTGCGTTGCTGCTCCTGGGGGACCTCATCATTCCCGTGATCTTCGGTCCCCAGTGGGTAAGCACGATTCCACTCGTCAGAGCACTGGCTCCCTTCGTCTTCATGACTCCGCTGGTCTTCGCGTGGCCTGTCTACGTCTCGACCGGGCGAGCCGACGTGCTCACGCGTTTCACGGCCCTTCGTTTCCTGATCACCGTCCCGCTCCTGTTGGTGGCTGCCCAGGAGAGCCTTCTCGCGGTCTGCGTCGTGGAGTCCCTGACCGCCTGTATCCTGGCGCCTGTCAATCTGTACCTCGTGACACGACAGATCTCCATCCGCTCCTCCGATCTCCTGCGCACCTTGGGACAGCCGCTGATCGGCAGCGGAGTGTTCGCGGTGGTGGTACTGGCGCTGCGGGTCCTCGGTCGTAGTTGGTTCTCAGCACCCACCGCGCTGTCACTTGCGGTCTATCTTCTGCCCGGCCTGCTGGCCTATTTTGTTGCCGTTTCCCTCATGCAACCCCAGCTGTTCTCTGAACTTCGCCAGCTGATCATTATCGCGCTCGGGCGGCATCGAGCCTGAATAACCCGCATATCTCACCACCTCGCTTCCGAGTTCGTTTTCGAAAAGGGTAGAGGTCTGCGGGTCAACCGCCGTTCATTCGCTGGCTCGCCGCCAGGTCCCCGCTGTCCCACGCGAAGCGGACCTTGAACCCGTCCTCTTCGAGCATGAAGGCGGCCCCCTCCAGACTCTGCTTGAACACGGGGAACTGGGATTTGCCCAGCGCGGGCTTCGAGTAGCCGCCGGGCGCGGTGCAGCTCGTCAGGGTCAGCACCACGCCCCCTCCATAGGTGTTGATCAGCTGCCGGTTGAATTCGAAAGTCTCGCGCGTCTGCAGCCAGAGCACCCCGTCGAAGAGCACCCTGTCGAGGGCGATGTTCAGCTCGTACTCCTCGTCGGACACCGCGTGTTCCCTGATCGTCATAGAGCCCAGGAAGCGGCCTTTTACCCGCGGGCTGCCGATGATCGAAAAACCCCTCCCCCAACGAGATTTCAGGTACTGGTCGAAGAGATAGAGGATCACCTCCTCCTTGCGCCAGTCATGAAGCCCCTTCAAAAATGCCCCTGCGACATGCTCGATCCCCGCCTCTTTGGCTCGATCGAAAGAGTCCAACCTGAAGCTCTGGTTTCCCTTCGGGCCGGTGTTCACGTGGAGTCGGGAGTACTGGCCGGGGTTGAAGGTCTCGAGCCAGGCCAGGAAGCAGTCGAGGCCGGAGGCCTTCAGCTCCTCGAATCCCGGGGTGCAGACCGGCGGAATGTTGCTGGTGATCATCCCGCCGCCCGCGTCGGCGAGCCGCCCGCCGAGGATCTCGAAAAACTGTGCGGTCTTGCCGACGTCGAATTGCTGATCGTGCGGATCGGAGGAACTCCTGCGAACGAAGAACTCGGGATCCTGACTGCTCACCAGCTCGATGCTGCGGTAACCCATCTCGAGGAGCGCATCCACCTCCTCACGAAACTCCGCGGGGTCAAGGCGCACTCCGTCGCCCGTGGAGAAATCGCAGTAGGAGCACTTGTTCTCGCAGATGCTCGAAAAATAGAGGGGCGGCAGGAGCAGGATTTCGTCCTCACGTGGTCTCGCATACCCCTTTGAGAACTCCAGCACGGTGCGCGCGTTGGCAGGCTCGGAAAGGCCGTTCAGCAGGGCGACGATTTCCTGACCGGTCAGGCTCTCGCGCCCGCCCGCCTTCTCCAGCAGCCTGAGCGTCTCGCGCTCATCAATCGGGGTGCTCGAGCCGACCTTTGCGGCCTGCTCGACGAACCCGGGGAAAATCTCGCTGAATGCCAATTCGATCTCCGATCGGGGGATTCTAACAGGCGCTCGACGGGTCCGCCACCACCGCCCGCCGCCACAGCGAGACGGGTTAAGATGCACTGAGAAGGAATCTTGGCGGCAGGTGCCCGCCGTCGCGGGCGGCCTCCGGCTTCGAGAGTGAGGGGACGATGCACGGTGTGTTCAGCCTGCTGCGGCTGGCCGGAAGCCAGTGGCGCAGCCGCGACGAGCTCGAGCGGCGACAGCTCGTCACGCTGCGCCGGCTGCTGCGCCACGCCTCCACGAACGTCCCCTTCTACCGCCGCCTCTTCCACGAGGCCGGCATCGCGGTGGATGAGATCGTCGGCCTCGACGACCTTCAGCGCCTGCCCATCGTCAGGCGGGAGGATATTCAGCCGCTGCCGGAAAGTGATCTCGTCGCGCAGGGCGCCGATTTATCGACATGCATCAGGACCCACACCAGTGGGTCCACAGGAGTGCCGCTTCAGATCATCTCCCGCCGCGGCGACCGCTCCGTCTTCAACCCCTCGTTCTTCCGGGTCTACCTTGGGTGGGGTCTGAAACCCTGGCACCGGCTGACCTACTTTCAGGCCAGGCCCGAATCGTTGAGTCAGAGATCCTGGTACGAGCGCCTCGGGATCTTCCGCCGCCAGATGTTGTTCTCCCGCGACGACCCGGAGGTATGGATCGAAGCCCTCCGGCGATGGCGCCCCCACCTGATCCACGGCTACTCCTTGACCTTGAAGCTGCTCGGCGACGCCCTCCGTCGCACCTGCACCGCGGACATCCACGTCCCTCTGGTCATGAGCACCTCCGGAGTGCTCGACGATGTGGCCCGCGAGCTGCTCACCTCGACTCTCGGCTGCCGGGTCGTCGACATCTACGCCTCGGAGGAGGCGGGCGGGGTCATCGCCTGGGAATGTCCGCGGTGCTCCGGATACCACATCGGCCTCGACACGGTGATCCTGGAGTTTCTCAAGGACGGGCGGCCCGCGGCGCCGGGAGAGGACGCCACGGTGCTGGTTACCAACCTCTCGAACTTCACCATGCCGTTCATCCGCTATGACCAGGGTGATGTCGCCCGCATGTCCAACCGACAGCCAATCTGTGGGCGGGGCCTGCCTCTGATGGACTCGATCCAAGGCCGCGCCGGTGACTACGTGGTCCTGCGGTCGGGGCGAAAGCTGACCCCGCACCCCTTCTTCCTGGTCCTGGATCACGCGCTGGGCGTCGGTCGGTGGCAGATCGTCCAGAAATCGCTCGACCGCATCACCGTACGCATGACCATGCCGCGCGGACGCGACCCGGTCGAATGCGAGGCCGTCGGAACCAAGCTCCGCGGCCTGGTGGGGGAGGACATGGTGGTCGACATCGAGGTCGTGGAACGCCTGCGGCGGGATGCGAGCCAGAAGCTCCGGTCGGTGATCTGCACAATCCCCGAGGGACAGAACCCGGGGTGAGGCGGACTGGATTTCGAATTTCGAATTTCGAATTTCGAATTTATCGGCGCGAGGAGGCAACCAGGGTGGGTGGGGCTGGTTACCCGCGTTTGGGCGCGCTGACAGCTCTGCGGTTCCGGTCGGCGCGCGTTCCCAGGCTCCGGGTCAGCGCTGCTGATAGGTTACGCGATTTTCTGTCGTCGCGCTCCCCGAGAGTGCCCCCCTTGAGGGTTCGGGATTCAGCGGTGTTCTCTTTGCGGCGTGGTGACTCCCAAACCCATCAAGGACGGCACGTCCGGTCATCGCGCCCTTGCCCGAACTCAAAACTCAAAACTCAAAACTCAAAACTAAGAACTGCTGTCGCGAAGAGCCCTGACGGCCTCGGGTAGGGAGATCACTCTCCGCAGCAGGAGAAAGAACATGGCGGCGGGCACCTCCAGGAGGCTGAAACCCGCCGCCCGCCGGTGGCGGAGGAGCCGCTGCCAGTCCAGCAGCGTGCGGCCGAGGGTCGCCGCGATCACGCCGGGAACGCCGGCGCGGACGAACGCCGCGTAGCGCATCGAAGGCGCGATCTTGCGCGCTTCGACGAAGCTCCTGCCATAGCGTTTCGCCCTGACCAGCAGGTCCTTCATCTCCACCGACGGCCGGTGGACGACGACGACTGCTGGATCGTAGATCAGCTTCGCGCCCTTCCGGCGCAGCGTCTCGGCGAAGAGCGTGTCCCCGCCGGCGCGGGCGAGCCGCGGATCGAATCGCGCCCCGCCGAGAACCGCTCGCCCCAGGCCCATATTGCAGGTTGGGATGGCGCGAACCTCCCTGATTTGAAGCCCCTGGTACTCACCGAAGTCGGCGATGCCGGTCAGTCGCTGCCAGAAGCTCCCGCGGTGCAGCACCCGGCCGCCGATCACGGGGCCGGGCTCCTCGACCAGGCGCCCGACCATCCGGGTCAGCCAGTCCGGGTTCGCGACGCAGTCCGAGTCGATGAAGGCGATAATCTCGCCGGTGCTTACTACGATTCCGCGGTTCCGCGACACATCCGCGCCCTCGTTGGGCTTGCTGATAACCCTCACGCTCGTATGTTCACGTTGGAGCGCGTCGGCGGTGCCGTCGGTGCTGCCGTCGTCCACCACCACGATCTCGGTAGCGGCCGCGGGGTACTGCTGCGTTGCCAGCGACTGCAGGCAGCCGACGAGGTTGTCGAGATCGTTGTGGGTGACGATGACCACGCTGACGAGGGGCGGGGATGACCGCCGCTCTTCAGGTCCTTGCTCGCCTTGGTGCTCCGGGCGATGCTCGTTCATCGCTCGGCCTGCGTGCTCGAATCGCTGGTGGCCGCAGGGGCATGGCCCAAGATGCTGAGGAAGTCCTCGGCGATCAGCCTGCCGGCAAGCTCCGCACTCTCCTCGACCTCACCGATAACCTCCTGCAAATGCTCGCGGATCTTCGCCTGGTCCCGTGACAACGCCTCGAACCGATCCGTGAGCGTCTGCAGCGAGAGATCCTCGATAGGCACCACGAAGTCCTCGAGACCGAGCGCCGCCATGATGCCCTCGGTCTTCGGCTGGTAGGCAACGGCCAAGGTCGGCACTCCGAGGGACAGGGCGAAAATGTTGGAGTGCATGCGCGTGCCCACGAAAAAACCCATCCGGCCGCACAGCCATTTGATCTCCTTCGCGCCCAGCTCGTCCTCCACAACCCGGACCCGTTCGCGGCGAGCCACTGAGGCGACCACGCTGCGGGCAGCCTCCCGGTCGTCGTCGTGGCCCTCGGCATAGGTGACCTGGGGCAGGATAATGACCTCCGCCTCTCGGTGCTCGACCAGCCAGTCCACGAATGACGCCATAGTTCGCTCATACTCCGCCTGTTGTTCACGATCCCGGAACCACCTCCTGACCGTCATGCCGACGGCGGGGCGGCCGCTCGCCCCGACGATTTGGACTCTCTCTCCCGGCGGGCGAGCCTCGAGGAGAAAGGCGGCATCGGCCGCCTCCTGAACCGGCGTCGGCATCCCCCAGCCGTCCAGCAGCTGCCTCGACACCTTTTCCCGAACCTCTACCAACCTCACCCTGGAGAGCGCCCAGCGCACGAGCCACGCCTGAAGCGAGCCTGCGAAGGGGCCGACGGACTGGGCGTAGAGGGAGACCGGTTTTCCCAGCAGCATGCCGAAGAAGAAGCTGTAGACGGTGATCAGCAGCACCACGTTGCCGTGGATCGCCGAGGTCGTGTAGAGGTAGCCCCCGCCGGCTGCGACTACCAGGTCCGCGCGGGTGTAGGCCTGCATCAGCTCGCGGAGGGAACCGGGGAGCGGAAGGTCGAGCCTCCCCAATCGCCAGGCGACGGCCCACATGAGGCTCATCGGCAGCAACACGACGAGGAAGTACAGAGCGTTGATGCCCGGGCTGCTCGAAAACCTGTTCTTGAGCGAGTGAAAGGACGGGACCACGGGCAAGGGATAGCGTGCCGCGTCGGCGGGATGATCGGCGGAAGAAACCCGGATCTCGGCCTCCCGAAAGACCTCTGTGCGGCGCAGGCTCTCCACCATGCCGAGGATGATCGCGGCATCCCCCCGGTTGCGGGCGCTGTAGGCGTTGGTGATGAGGATGTTAGCCGGCATATCTCACCGCCTCGCTACGCAACCTGGCGATATGCACGGGCTAGACATCGTTGGCCTCGGCCCAGGACGCTCCAGGAGACATGACGAATTCATCACGATCACGAGCTTCTGCGTGAGCGCGGGAGCTTCTGCCTCACGATCTCGGCCAGAGCCCGCGGCAGGTCCTTCTCGATCTCCCAGCGTGTTCGCGTGTACGGGGGGCAGTGCCGGCACTCGGTCTGCAGCAGGTCGCGGGTTCGATACTCGAGGTTGCTCGCGTCGTAGTAGATCTCCTGCGGCGGTCGGTCCCCACAGCTGCCGATCTCCTTGCTGTGCGAGCAGTAGTAGAGCCGGCCGTCGTGGCCCAGGAGCAGACCGCCCATGGCGTAGTAGCAGGACAGGGATCGTGTCTTCCGCCCCTCCGACATGGCAACGAGCTCACGGTACTTTCCCGCCGAGACCGCGGACTGTGAAGGGTCATCCGCGAGGCTGCGCAGGAAATCGATTAGCGGCTTCTGGCCGTCGGGACCAACGAAGGCCTCGTCCAGCCCCTCGGTGCGGAACCTGAGCCTGTGCTCCCCGACGACGAAGCTGAGGGGGATCCCCCGATCTTCCGCCCACTTTCTCAGCTTCTCGGCGCTGATGAGGTTCTCCGACAGCAGCACGCAGTTCATCGAGAAGCTCAGCTGCCCCTCATTGCGAAGCTCCTCCAGAACCCCTATCGTCCTCTCGATCTTCTCGAAAGCCCCTGCAACACCGTAAATTCCGGCCAGGGTCTCGCCCATGCCGTGCACGGAAACCGACACATCGAGAAGCGCGCCGGCGCTTTGGGCGCGCCGGGATATTTCGGGCAGCATGGTGCGCATGCGCTGGGTGAGCAGGCCGTTGGTGGTCAAGCTGAGGCGTTTGATCGTTGGGCATCTCTCCAGAAACACCGTGCCAAGGTCCGCCAGGTCGTCACGCAGGAACGGCTCCCCCCCGCTGATTCCGACAAACTCCATACACGAAAACAGCCGGTCACCCAGAATCCCGCTCAGGGCCTCGGGCGACAGCTCTTCCGTTTGGGTGCCGCTTTCCTTCCAGATGCCGCACATCACGCAGCGCGCATTGCACCGGTGGGTGGAGATGAAGTGCATCGCGCGGGGGAGGCCGGGCTGGGAGCGCAGCGGCTCGACGAGGTTGTACCGAAACCACACCGAGGCCGCCTCGGCGCCCAGGGAGATTGTTTCGCGCGCGGACCGCCGGCGACTCATGCCCCGGCAGCCTCCGCACGCTTCGCCGACCGCCGGCTCCCCGGCAAGAATCTGCGCTTGAGCTTCCTCCACAGCAACGGGCCGCCGATGGCGGGTGGGATGCTGATGAAGTGCGTGCCGAAGTTGATGCAGGCCATGTACATCAGCTCGAAGAACCGGTTGGGCGGGAGCTTGATCAGCAGGCGGATCACGGGCTTCAACCACGGGAACCAGACCACTACGGGGAAGAACTTGTGGAGGTTTTCAATCTGTCGGATTTCTTTCGCGTCCGCGCCCTTCAGGGCGGTGGTGAAGCCGAACCCCCCCCGGGAGATCTTCTCCAGATGGTCGTCCTCCAGGAGGCCGAGATGCTCCGCGATCTCGTGAATCTCGGTTCCGGGAAAGGCCTGGAGGACCGATGCGGAGGCATAGTCGGGGCGGGCACGGATGTTCAGATCCACGGTCTCCCAGTCCTCGCGAACCGAGCCTCCGGGGATGGCCAGGATGTTGGCGGTCACCAGCTTGATCTTGGCTCCGCGGATGATCCTCGCGGCCTCCAGGATCTGCTCTGAGGACATCCGCCTCTTGAGGATCTCCAATCTCAGGCGGTCGTTGCCCGCCTCGATCCCCATCATGATGCGGTGGCAGCCCGCCTGCTGGAGGCTCCTGACGATCTCCTCGGTGACCAGGTTGGCCCTGACCAGGCACGTGAACGGGAGGCTGATCTCCTCCCGATACCGGCGAGCGAACTCTTGCACCCATTCCGGCTGAAGGATGAAGAGGTCGTCCATGAAGCGGAAGAACCCGCAGCCGTCCTCCTTGAGCTGTCGCAGCTCGCGCATCACATGATCGACACTGCGCCGGCGGACCAGGTTGCCTTTGCCGGCGTAGAGCTTGTGATAGACATGGTTGTAGCAGTAGCTGCAGTGGTAAGGACACCCGCGGCCGGTCATGACAATGGCGTGGGCGATCGCCTGGTCGGTGGCGCGACGAAAGATGCTGCGGTCCGGGATCGGAATTGCGTCGAGGTCCTCGATCAGGGGGCGAACGGGGTTGCGGTGGATGGTGCCGTTATCCTTGATCCACCAGTTTCCGAGTGAGTTGACGGACCGGCCTGCGGCACGAGCCTTGACCAGCTCGAGCATCGGATACTCGCCCTCCCCGACACAGACGCCGTCGACGCCTTCCTCCTCGACCATCTCGGGAAAGTAGGTCGGATGGGTCCCTCCAAAGACCGAAAACACCTGGGGGTGCCTCCGCTTGAGCTGCCGGTTGAGCCCGACGTAGATCGTCGCGTGGGCGGACGGGGTGCTGTACGCGAGGATGACCTCCCCTTCGCGCTCGATCCTCTCCGAGATGCGCTCGACCTCGTTCGGCACGACCTCCGTCGAGATGCCGTGCTCCTTGAGCACGGCCGAAATCGTCATGATCCCCAGATACTGGCTGTGATCCATCTCGAGCTGATGAACCGGCCACAGAACGAGCATCACTTCTCCAAGACGGCAACGAGGCGCGTCACCACGTACTCACGCAGGAACGAGGAGCGGGTCAGAATGGACCCTAGACCCCCGGGGGTCTTGAGGCGCAGCAGCCTTGCCCTGAACGGTGTTTCCCAAACGAGGCGCAGGAACTCAGCGATCGTCATTCGATTGAGGTCCCACAGCTCGGCGACGGTTTCCGCATTCATGATACATCGGGCCCGCTTCTCGCTGCAGTAGGTCTCACCTCGTGCGAGCTTGTCCTCGTGATGGGCGCGCCATACCTCCAAAATCTCTCGTTCCGGAAAGACGACGTGTGCCCAGGGAACCCGGATGTGGGTGAAGAGATGAGCCCCCCACGGCGAGAAGTACGGCGGAAAGCCGACCAGGGCCGTTCCCTCGGGCCGGAGAACCCGGGCGCACTCGAGGAGCGCCCCCAGCGGGTCGTCCAGGTGCTCGATCACGTCCGTCAGCAGGACGAGGTCGAAATGGCCCTCGGGAAAACCGAGAAGGGAGACCGACTGGACCGTGAATGACGCGTTCCAGACTCCGGCGTCGGCCGCCAGGGTTCGCGCCCAGTGAATTTTCTCGGGATCGGTGTCGACGCCCACCACCTCCGCAGCCCCGGAGGCGGCCATGGCAACCGTCTTGCCGCCCAGTCCACAACCCACGTCCAGGACTCGCCGGCCTTCGATCTCGTTCAGGGGCGCGAAGTCGTCGAGGAACCCGGTGCCGCTCGCGAGGCTCCGATTCAGGAAACCGAGCATGTCCGTTCGGTCATCCACGGCGGGGGTGGGAGCGATCCGGTTCAAAGGAGGAACGGAAAACAGTCTATTTACAGTACGGCACAACATGACGCCGGATCATCCCCTGCGTTGACGGCCCGGTAGATCGAGAGAAGCCGATCCACGTGGCCTTCGGCCGCATAGGTCTCGTTAAAGGCCGCCGAAGCACGACGGCCCATCTCTTCCACCCTGGCCGGTTCACCAAGGAGAGAGCCGAGCCTCCGGGCAAGGTCCCGGTGGTCCCCGCGCTGGACGAGGCACCCGGTCACTCCGTCCTCGATCAGCTCTGGCACCCCCCCTATCCTGGTGGCCACCACCGCCCGACCGTGCGCGAGCGCCTCCAGGACGGCCACCGGGCAGTTCTCCATCCACAGTGTCGGCAGCAGGCAAATGCCGGCCCGGCGGTACTGCTCCTCGAGATCGCCCACTCCCAGCGAGCCCACGAACTCCACGGCGTCCTCCAGGCCGAGGTTCGAGGCAAGCTGCTCGAGAGCCTTTCGTTCCGGGCCGTCGCCGGCGATGGACAGGAAGGCGTGCGGATGCTCCTCGAGGAGGAGGGACATGGCGCGAAGCAGGACGTCCACCCCTTTCTCACGGCTCAAGCGTCCGGCGAAGAGCATGCGGTGCGGGTTGATCACCGGCGTGGGTCCGTCCGCCGGGCGGCGGGTGAAGTTCGCCAGGTGAAGGACTTTTTCGACGCCCAGATTGCGTTGCATCCAGGAGCCCAGGTGGCGGGACGGGCACACGAAAACATCGACGAAGGCCCGCAGCATCCGTCGGTGCAGCGCCGCCTTCAGCCATCGCAAATCGTTGTAGGGAAGCCAGCCCCACCCCTCATGGGAACCACGGCAGTTGGAAAGCAGGCAGCGGGCGCCAAAGCCCGACTCGCACGGCCTCCCGTCGGCGGTGATCATCCACTTACGGGGGCACACGGAGTCGTAGTCGTGGACGGTCATGACGACCGGGATCCCGGCCTCCTTCGCGGCGCGGAGCGGCAGCGGCGAGAGCCGCATCCACAGATTGTGGGCGTGTACGATCGCCGGCCGGTCGCGCTCGAGCCGGGACGAAAACTCGCGCTCGTAACCGCGCCCGGCCCATCGCGTGAGGTGGTCGGCCACGCGACCGGTGTTCCGGGGCGGGCTCCACACCTCGCAATCCCCCCCCGCCTCGGGCAAGACCTCGCAGAGGTCCCTGAGGTAGGTCTGCACCCCGCCGACGCTGCCGGTGTCATCGGTGATGTGCAGGATCCTCACCCGGACACCGTTGGGCGATCGGCCTCAGCGGCGGATCCGGGTCTCGGGGCGTCGCGGCAGCTGGAAAAGAGCTCTTCGAGCTTCCCGCCGATCCGGGACCAGCTGAACTCGGTCTCGACCAGACGCCGCCCCTCCTCGGTGGTGCGCCTTCTCAGCTCCTCGTCTTGCAGCATCCTCAAACACTTCTGGGCCAGATCTTCGGGATCCTGGCTGCGGCAAAGGAGACCGGTCTCGCCGTCACGGACGATGTCTGGGATCCCGCCGACGTCCGTTCCGACCACCGCGGTGCCGCTGGCGAGCGCCTCGAGGAGCACCACACCGAGGCCCTCGATTCTGATCGAGGGCAGGACCAGGAGGTCGGCCGAGGCCATGTAGGTCGGGATCTCGGCTCGGGACACGCGGCCGAGGAGCTTCACCTCCGCTTCCAGTCTTCGTGAGGCGATGCCGCGGCGGATGGTCTCTTCCTCGGGCCCATACCCGACCAATGCCAACCGGGCTCCGCTCATCTCGGTCAAGATGGTCTTCATGGAGGCGACCAGGTCGGAGACGCCCTTGTTCGTGGAGAAGCGGCCGACGAAGAGAAGCTGGGGCTTGCCGTCGCCCATCTGTTCGCGCACTGCGGCCGAGGCCAGGTGTTTTCCGTACTTCGAGGGATAAACGCCCATCGGAACGGGCTCGATCCGGGTCGCCGGGTTGATCCTGGAAACCAGCTCACCGCTGCGTCTGCTGTTGACTGTACAGGTGCAGCACCGGCCGAGCACGAAGCGGTCCAGCGACTTGAAAAGAGCGTTTTCGGTGAAGACGTCGCTGCCGTGGGCGGTTACCACCAGAGGGGCATCCCCGAGACCCGCGAAGAGCGCTCCCATCAGGCCGCTGGTGATCAACCAGTGGCAGTGGATGAGATCGTACTGCTTGCGGGCCGCCATCCGCGCTACGGCGAGTGCCTGTGCGAGAACGAAGAACGGGAGGTTGATCCGAGCCCACCAGCTCCGTCGCAGGTTCGGCAGGATGCCGCCGTTGTAGCAGAGCCTCTGCAGCGAGGTGGGGAGAAAGTAGCGGAACCTTTCGATCCGCACGCCGTCCACGATCTCGGAAACCGCAGCCCCTCTCGCATGCGGAAGCAACGCGGTCACCTGATGACCGAGACCGACAAGCTCACGGTTCACCGCGAGCACGTACGACGGCTCTGAGTCGCCCGCGAATCGCGGGTGCGTGGTTGCGACGCTGAGGATCTTCACGAGTTGCCGGCGCTCCCTCCGGTCGGATAGTACGCGGGCCTCATGGTATCAGTCCGTATTGCCCAATTTGGCCGGGTTAGCGCAGGCGGCCGGTGTCGGAGCAATCGACGAATCCGACCTCTCTGACGACGTATCGATCCTTGTCGAGGCTCCACAGCGAGAACCTCATTCGAGGGGTACGACCGTGCAACCACAGCTCTACGAGGCTCCCGGGCGAGCCAGGGTCGGCATCTTCGCCGAGAATCACCGTCTGCTTCCATGTTTGCCCCGGGACGAGCTTGTCAGACGCGAGTTGACGACCATCGACTCGAACCTCGAAATCGAGGCGGTGACCGGCGTTCGAGGCGACCCACAGCTCGATGTCGAGGCAGTCGTGACCCCCGCGCTCGAGGAGGAAGCCTGAGACACTCTTCGAGTAGCGGCCATTGGGTGCGATCCGTCCGAGCCCCCCCACGTAGGGGTAGTCGTGCTCGCGTGGGACATACCGCGCAGACAAGTCCCCGGACCCGTCGGGCGTCGGCATTTGAGGGTAGGGTAGAACCCTCTCCAGCCGGTAGAGGCTGCAGTTTCCTTTGTGAACAACGAGGCTGTGCTCCGTGCACTCGAGGATCTCCTGAAACTCCTTCGGTTTGAACGTGCGAAAGTGATTGTCGACCACGAAATAGGTGTGTTTCAGGTCCTCGCCGTATCTGGAGACCGGGAACTCGTTGAAGTCCTTCAACTCCCTTCCGGAGAGCAGAGCCAAGACCGGCGCCTGGTACCAGCCCTTGCCGTAGAAGACCGCGTCGGTCGCACGTGTTCGCATGATCGCGGCAACGGTTTCGATCGCGCGGCGCTTGATGTAGGGCTCGGTTCTCCACTCGATCTGCGGCGAATTGAGCACGAGGAGTGCACTGACGTTCAGGAGCAGGAGTCCCGCCAGGGAGGCGCCCGCGATCAGTCGCAACCGAACTCGACGTGTCCCGGACCGCAAGTCCTGACGAGAATCGAGAAGCCACCGGATTACCCAAAAAAGAACGATCGACGCCAAGAGCTCCTGCAACAGCAACCCGTTGAGAACCCGCCGCGGCCATGCACGGCTGGTCGGAGTCAACAATAGCCACCAGGCGAGATACGAGCATGCGGCGAGCCAAAGCGCAACCACGGAGGCGGAAAAGGATGCCGATGTCTTCGCGACCCGTTCGTGACGCCACGACAAAAGGAAGAGAAGGGTCGGCACGATCAGCAGCAGAAGGACCGACCACGCCGGAACGCCGATCATTTCACTCAAGATTCTGAGATGGCTGGTCGCTTTCGGGATCATCCCGGGTGTATCCGCTATCCCAAGCGGCAGCCCCTGGCCTGCGATCCTCCGAACCATCACCGCCCACCACTCCACCCAGATCGCGGGCCCGAGGGCCGATAGCTTCACGGCCTCGAATACGGCAATTGGAGTTACCAGGCCTGCCGCCATGCCGGTCCAGTGGCGTAGGCGGATGGGTCGTCCGGAGATGGAGGTGAAGAAGACCACGAGCAACACGGAGAAGGCGGGAATGAGCATCACGATCTTGGTCAGGATCGTGAGCCCGAGGAGGAGCCCGGCCCCGTACGCCGCTCGGATGGTCGAATCAGCTTCCAACTTATCGACCACCAACAGACCACCTATGAAAAACACGAGAGACGGAATCTCCCCGTAGAAACCGAGTCCGAGCGGACCGAGCCCCGGGGTCTGGGCCAGAAGCAGGGTGGTCAGAAAGGCGCATGCCGCCCCGCCGTGTCGATTTACGAACGACACAGCGACGACGAAAAAGAGCACGAAGTACACCAGATTGGCGAGCTGGGCGGTGTCGTTGTCAACGCCGAAGAGCCAGAAGCTCAGCGCTGCCGGGAGAAGGACGGTGGGACCAGTTTGCAGCCGATGGTCGAAGTCCTGGAACTCATGAAGGCCTATGCTGTAGCGTCCATGCTCCAGCAGATTCATCGCTGCCTGCGCGTTGAGCGCCCCGTCGAATGACAGGGCCCGCGTCCTCATCGCGCTGATCCCCAGGGCGGTCGCCACAATCACCGCGATGACCAGCACCAGAATTGATGCCTTTTTTCCGGCTCCAAGCCGGTTGTTTGTGTCCGTCATAAAGATCGTATTTCCGATCACCGGCTATTTTCGCGATTTCGATTGTACCTGCCCTGGACCGGCGGTCGAAGGCGCCGCCGACCGCCACGACTTCGGCGGAGCTGATGCAGTAGACTTTGTCCCTACAGGTTGCGGGCGAGCTCCTCACTCGCCCCGGCGTCGATCGGCAAGCCTCGAGGTGTAGGAAGGAGCCAATGGCCAAAGTCCTCTTTCTCCAGCAGACCCACGAGGAGTGGCTGGGGGTTATGTACCTCTCGGCGATGCTCAAGGCTCGCGGTCACCAGTGCGACATCCTCGTGGAGCCGCTCGAAAAAGACGATCTCGCCTCCGCCGTCCCGAGGATGAGACCCGACATCCTCGCCGTCTCCTGCCTCACCAGTGACTACCACTGGGCGACCGCTCAGGTCAAGAAGATCAAACGCGCGTCAGACCCCCTCGTTGTATTTGGGGGTACCCACGTGACGCTCGATCCCGAGGAGAGCATCGCCGACCCCAGCGTGGACGTGATCTGCAGGGGCGAGGGCGAGCTACCCCTGGCGGAGCTGGCCGATGCGGTGGACAGGGGAGGGGACTACACCTCCATCGCCAACCTGTGGGTCAAGACCGAAACAGGCGTCATCAGGAATGAGATGGGGAACCTGGTGGAGGACCTGGACTCTCTGCCATTCCCGGATCGCGGGCTCTACACCAGGTACGAGTTCTTCCAGCGAAGAGGCAAGCGATCCCTGGCCCTGGGCAGGGGGTGCCCTTACGCCTGCGCGCACTGCCACAACTCTGCAAAGCGGGCGGTCTTCAAGGACAAGGGCCGGTACGTCCGGTGGCGCAGCCGCGAGAACATCCTGGACGAGATCGACGCTCTTCTGGAAACCGAGTTCGTGACGGTACTCCACTTCATCGACGACAGCTTTGGCGCCAACCAGGGATGGCTGGTCGAGCTCGTCCGGGACCTCGTCGCCCGGAGGGGAAGCTCGGTAGCCCTGCAGGCGAACATGAGGGCGGATCTGGTTACCGAGGAGCTGTGCGCGGCCCTCGGAGAGTACGGCGCCGACAAGCTGCGCCTGAGAATCGCCGTCGAGACCGGCAACGAGGACTACCGCCGCCGGATCCTCAAGAAGAACATCTCGGACGACGAGCTGGTTGGCGCCGCGGACACCCTCAACCGGTACGGAATCGATTTCGTCACCTACAACATGCTCGGTCTTCCCGGTGAGTCCTACGCGGAGGCGCTCGAGACCCTGCGGTTCAACTGCCGGATGAAACCGGCCCTCGCCCTGTGCTTCGTCTTTCAGCCCTTCCCTGGAACCGAGCTCGCACGGTTCGCGGTGGAGAAGGGTTTCCTACCACCCGAAAACCTCGGCAGGATGGGCACGGCGGAGTACGGCGGGTTCTTTCACTCGCGGAGCCCTCTGATACAGCCGGAGATCGAAAAGATCGAGAACCTGCACGCGGTTTTCGGATTTGTGGCAAGTCACCCGATCTTCGTCCCGCTCGCCGGGGCTTTCTGCCGGATCACGGTCCTGGCGCCGCTTTTTCGCCTCTTCTACCGCGCCTATCTCCGCTGGATACTGTGGCGCCGAAAGAGCAGGGACGCGTACTAGCCCGCTTAGTCACCGGGTTTCGTAGCGAGGGCGGCGAAGCGCTTCTCGGGGGGTCTCAGGCTTCAGGTCTCAGGTCCCAGGCTTCAGGTATCAGGTCTCAGGTCACAGGTTTCAGGTCTAACCCGCATATCTCACCGGGTTTCGTATCGAGGGCGGCGAAGCGCAAGTATCCGCTGGGATTGTCGCGAATCGGGCGACGCAGTCGTAGTTGCGCTACGTC
>Ga0209013_10000702_pt1 | contig 30275 bp, 24 predicted proteins | sample Cruoilmetagenom2_FD_187291 | JGI IMG/M metagenome (GOLD analysis project Ga0209013, IMG submission 187291) | Oil polluted marine microbial communities from Coal Oil Point, Santa Barbara, California, USA - Sample 2 (SPAdes) (version 2) | ecosystem: Environmental > Aquatic > Marine > Oil seeps ...
CGCTCTTTATACAACTTCGCCATATCCGAAGTCTACTTCGCACATACATCCCTTCAGTTGGACCTTCTCACTCATTTTTTACAACCTGAATTTTGTAATAATAGATGTAAATACATATATAACTTACGCATTTTTTTGCAATGACGCACAACGTCCCGCAAATAAAAACGGCAGATATATCTGAGCCCCCTTTATCCGCCACCACATGACTCGAAGGGTGACAGCAACACAACCACATTTCAGACCTTATATACCTTACACAACGACGACTTCAGCGCGGAGGATCATTTTCGACCCGAGCTCAGCTTTCGCATCGAACGTGACATCTGCTGGCACACCACATTTTTTGCGCCGCCGATCCTCTGCCCAGTCCTTCGGAGTATAGGGTCCGCTATTGCAGCGAGAACAGAATTAGCGCTGGCATCAGCCCCGTCATCTGACAGAGTAAAATCGGGTAGGGGCGGGTCGGCGTTGTAATCACGGTCTATCAGGTCTTTAACCACATGAGACTCTGGTGCACAATCGGCCACAATTCCTGTTGGGAACCCGCCGTCACTACCGCCAGACGCGGCGAACGTAAAAATTATGATTACTTCAATAAGCAAAACAGATCGCGTTCGTGGAATATAGCATGTACCACTGTCAACATGCCATTTAGGCATGCTGCCATACCTGCATCCACTTTCCATCTGCTGTGCCTGCCTTTTCGGGATATCTACACCACCATGAACGCCATTTTTCAGATTAGACGGCTGTCTACGCGGTCTGTTTCGTGACATCTCACATCAAACATCCTTGCAATTTCATATCTAAACCTTTATCGCTGCATCAATATAAACATGTCGTTGTCATCACCTCACCAAACAATCACCCCATCCAACGCAACCCCGGTATCATCGATGCTACAGAGATGCAACAGTGGCTGCAGGCGGTGAGTTTGTAGCTGGATCACGCTTTGCAGATGCGTTTTGTTAGCACTGATGCGATGAGAGATGAGAGGATCACCGCCCCAATGATTGATGCGTAGACGCCTTCCTGAAATATCCCAAGTTCATATCCTACGGTTGCTGCCACTATGCCCAGACTCAGGCGTGAGTTGAAGATTGTTGCGATGTAGGCTGCTTGTTCGGGAAGGTATCTTTTTGTTGCGATGTAAGTTCCGATATATTTTGATATGAAGCATGTTATTACGAATAATACGATTAAGATGCTATTTTCATAGAGTGCTACAAGGTTTACTGCTGTTCCCACCTTGAAGAAGAAGATTGGTGCAAGGAAGCCGAATGTGATTCCCCTCAGCTTGTCCCATAATTTTATGTGCCCCACAACGACACCGGATGTGATTACGCCAAGAATAAAGGCAAAAAGAACCGTTTCAATTCCGATTGCTTCGCCGGCGATGCCTATACCGAGTATCACGAATAGTATTATCTTGAACTCAAACTCTACTGCGTTACCTTTGTAATGACTGAATATTTTTTTGCCAAGAGAGGGCACAAAATATGAGAATATAGTGAATGTCAGAATGAAGCCGATCGCAAGGGTTGTCAGGTCTGAAAATAATAGGCTTATTGCTATCATGCTCAACAAGTCCACAACCATCGCTGCCGAGAGTATTTTTTTCCCGGTGTCGTCGAGCCGTTCTTTCGATCTCAAGAGCATGGGATATACGATGGCTATCGATGTTGTCGAGAGTGCGATGCCTGCCAGGAGCGCCTGCTCGGATGAGAAGTCCAGAAAGTATAGTGTGATGAGATACACTGCGAGGAATGGGCTCAAGAAGGATACACTTCCTACTACCATGCTGCTTTTTGCGTTCTTTTTTAATACATCAAAGTCTATCTCGAGACCTGCAAAGAACATCAGGGCAAGGATTCCGAAGTCTGCCAGCACGGTGATCACTTCTGCACTACTGAAATTGAAAAAGTTGGCTGCTATAAATCCGGCAACAATCTCGAATATTGCGCTTGTGATCTTTAGTTCTATTGCCACCAGTCCGGCAAAGAGTATCAGTCCGATTGCTATGAAGATCTCGTCCATGTAGATGTTAGTTACTAAAGTATGACCGGTTTAAGAAATGTGGTGCTCCACCTTCACAAAAAGGATTTCCTGACTTTACGCAAGTTGTATGTTCAGACATCTTCCAATCTTCATTTGTTTATTTTTCGTATTTCGTCAAACGTTCTTACGCATATATGACGTTTTGCCGTAGCGACCAACGGGAGCGAGGCATATATGTGTTGTTGTGCAATGGCAGAACACCTCTTCCGGTTTGAGCAGTTCGTAACTCCACCTCCCTTCTACCGGAACACCGGACGTGAAATGGCGGTTTTCTTAATCTTTTCTCTCACTCTTTTCCATCAAATGACGCGCCATTGGTTGGGAATTACCATATTGACGCTCATTCAAGTGCTTGATGTTGGTTTTTCAAGCAGTGTGGGGTCCTGCCACCGCACGCTATTGATTATCTTGGAATATATATAAGTATAATTAGTGCCCCAAATCTGGACTGGTCCCAATATATTTCACATAATCACGCGTCTCGCAGGACCTTCCTTTTAAATCCGCGTGCGTCCAGAATCTCCCGGATCCGCCCCCAGACCACGACCGGAGCCGCATTCATAGCAGAAATATCGGCGCACCCACAGAGAAACATTGCAATCTCAAGCTCAGAGATCATGCACGAGAGCCGGTCGAAGACCGCATCAGCACCCTTCATCGCAGGTGCAACCAGCGGTAGAGCGGTTCCGCATACCGATGCGCCGAGCGCAAGCGACTTTGCAATGTCGAGTCCTGTGCGAACTCCGCCTGTTGCGATGATCGGCACTCCGCAATCCGAGCATTCCACGATGCTCGCCGCCGTTGGTATCCCCCAGTCCCAGAACAATTTCCCTATGTGTGCGGACCTGAAATCTCTGCGCTGAATAGCCCGATAATACTCAACACCAGACCAGCTCGTGCCGCCTGCGCCGCTGACATCGATTGCAGCAACACCAGCCCCCGCAAGCGCTGCCGCAACCTCATGCGAGATGCCTGCGCCAGTCTCCCTCACAATCACAGGAATCTTGGTCGCGTTGCAGACCTCCCTTATCGCGTCCAGGCACCCGCATGCCTGCGTGCAACCCTCTGGCTGCACAGCCTCCTGCAGGAAATTGAGGTGGATTGCGATCGCATCAGCATCGATCATCTCGATTGCACGCTCCACGCCCGCAATTCCGTACTCCGCCAACTGCACAACCCCTATATTGGCGTGAATGAACGAATCGGGGGCGCAGTTGCGCACCACCCGAAACGACTCCTCCTGCTTCGGATCCTCAAGCGCAGCCCGCTGGCTTCCCACACCGATCCCAATTCCGAGCTGGTCCGCTGCAAGCGCAAGCGACTTGTTGATCGCGTATGTGTCGGGGTGCCCCCCTGTCATCGATGCGATCATAATCGGCGCACTCAATCGCCTGTTGAACAGTTCCGTTGTCAGATCGATTGCATCCCTATCGATCTCGGGGAGTGCGCAATGAATAAGATTGATGTCGTCGAACCCGGCTGAGACATGCGCTTCGACTGGTTTGGTGGCGCATATCTGTAGATGCTCGATCTTCCGCTGAGATGTGGTCATCAGTAGAATATTGGCTGTATTGTATTTAATGATGAGTGTGCGGATTATGAGTCTCGATTTAGGGATTCGGGGGGGGCACGTATCACGTTTGCATTGCACACGAAGTCCTTTTCCAGTTTAGTTGTGGCAAAATAAGGTTCACGATGACTTCATGACCTACCGAGGGGTTTGCCCTTCTGGTTTTGAGTTACGAAAGCGAAGAGTCTGTATTTGATCTTGTTCCATTTGCTCATACCCGGTGAAAAATGGCAGATTCATGTCTCCAGTCCGGTTTCGTCCCCCAATTTCTGCAATTCAACCTTCCACAACCTTGTCCGACTGACTATGACACATCTTTTGAAAACCACAGAATCTGTCAGAATCAGATTCATTCAATCGGCGTCACCTTTCACCCCCGCCTTTACCCACAATCATCTGGCAATCGGGCATATCTGCACGTCCAGCACGACGTTGGACTGATGCGGCGAGTACGATCTGACGATTCGCTCGTCGAGCACCCGTGCAGTCATGCCGCAGGTGTTTGCAGCGTGCTTGATTGTCTCGTGCGCACCTAAAAAGAGGTCGTCCTCCTCCCTGATGTCGTAATAATGGATGATTCCGCCCGGTTTCACGATGTCCATCGCACAGTCAAGAAACTCGTCTGCCGAATGTGGCAGATTCATGATCACGTGGTCTGCAATATGCCACAGACCGTGCGCAACCCCCCGCACGTCACAACAGATGATCTCCATGTTCCCGACTTTGTTCAGCGGCGCATTCCTCTCCAGATACTTGATTGCCACCGGATTCTTGTCGATTGCAACCACCCGTTTGGCTGATTTTGCGATCGGGATTGCGAATGGACCCACTCCCGCAAACATATCGACGACGAGATCGCTGCTTCTGATCTGGTCTGCGATGCGCTTGCGTTCGGTTCCGAGCCGTGGCGTGAAGTAGACGCGTGCAAGATCGATCTCGTAGCGGCAACCGTACTCCTTGTGCACGGTGTGCGTCTTCGGCTCGCCTGCGAGCACGCAAAAATCCCGGATCCTGAACTCACCTTGAACCGGTCCGAGCATCCCGAGAACGGTCGTTATGTTCTTGTGCATCAGAAGAATGGCGTCTGCAATTTCTTTCGCATCAGGGTCCTCTGAATCGATGACCGCAATATCCCCGATCATCTCGTAGGACGGAGTGAATCCAAGGATGTTCTCGAATGTTTGTCGCTCTGTGTACTCGAAGTCCCTCTGCAGGAGTTTTACATCGGAAAATCCATCTTCTGCCAACTCGCCCACATTGATCTCACCTGTGATCGGGAAATACAGGTAATCCCCACCTCTCTGAACCGCTGCATCCCTCTGAAAGACGCCCATCTCAACAAGCGCACCACGAACCGACTCGCCGCGCTCTTTTGGAACCCGTACACACCAGAATCGTCTGCATCTCATATTCAATATCCTGTATTCAGTAACATCTGTTCAGTAGCTTATATCAAGAATCTTCTATCCTATCGGCGTCTCTGCCCAGTCTCGCAAGCACGCAATCAGGGATGTCCACAACAGACACAACCTCGTCGATTACATGTCCGTCGCCCGTCGCAACGACCGAGTTACAGTGCTTCAGATCAAAATCAACGTGTCGGGATGTTCTCGCATCTCCTGAAATCGAATATTCGGGGAGCATTTCGCGGATGTGCCGTGCGAGAACCCCGCTCTTGCTGATCTGAGAATCAAAGAGAAAGATAACGGAGTTTGGTTCGTGTTCGGATATGGTCTCGAGAATCTGTCTGCAGACGCCCATGTCCGGATTTCTGTAATTTCTGAAAACGCCCCTGATGTCCCTTATAAATCCATCATCGCACAAAAATACCGGCTCTCCGGAAACAATGCTTTCTGTTGCGATTATGACATTGTATCCATCGACCACGAGGTCTTTACCACGGATATCAGCGCACGGCATCTTCTTCCTGAATCGGGATTTTGCAATTCCGGGCTCAATTACAACCCGCATCAGTATATGCCGGTTGCGGTCCGCCAGCCTGTAATGATCGCACACGAACCGTATTGCGCCGGTTCTGGGGTACCCCCTGAGTAACAGGTGACGTATGTCCTGCGCCGCACGGTGCATCACAGATTCCGGGTCGGTCATGATTGTTTTATTGATCGGTGTGCGGCACAACGAATGTAACGATTATCCGCTTAATTTCATGATCGCATCGGCGAGATCCCCGCCCGATTCCTCCAGCGCAGCACGCACCGCATCCTCACTTGCTCCGGTCTGCTCGGTTACCAATTGCACATCCTCGTTGGGGATTACCAGCTCCCGCACACGCTCGCGCTCCTGCGGCGTGCCTGTCAACTGGTATGTTGTTACGCCTGACGCAACCATCACCGAGACTGCGGCATCCTCAAAGACGATCTCCGTGTCAGCGGTCCGGATGATTACCTCCTCCACGTCCGGAATCTCGGTTACGCTGATGCCCATCTGCTTCATCATCTGCTTCATCTTTCGTGGGTTCATACCCTTTCCAAGTCCAGGAAACATTATTTCACCTCTCCATGCGGTTATCTGGTTTCAGTTGTGTTTCTGTAGCATATATACACTTTGTTTCCGGGGCATAATCAAAGTATTCAGCGAAATACGCTCAGATTTTGTGGCAGTAGCAAACGTGTTGATTTATGTTAAAATCACAAATCGACGAATGCCGCGTCTCAATCAAGTTGTGGCATAGCATCACAGAGCGGACTGGACATTCCACTGGAACCAGTAGCCAATTGGTAAGCTTATTTATGCTACTACAATAATCGAAAGTTTTAAGTCATGAGTGTATTAGCTACATCTTGCATGTATCACATATCATGCATCATGCATAGAATCACATACAGTAGGAAGACACTATAAGAAGGTATTATACAATGAATATGAATACGATACTGGTTGGAACAACCATGCTACTATTGCTGGCACTGCCCGCTGCAGCATCCGATTTCACGCTCGGCGTCTTCGGAAACGCAAACGAGGACGACACCGTGAACATGCAGGATGTGACGTACACAGAACTGATCATCCTCGAATACAGAGACGAGACAGAACTTGCAGATGCGAAGCACGACGGCAAGATCAACATGCAGGACGTGACGCAGATCGAGCTCGTCATTCTGGGAAGAGAGAAGGAGATAACGCTCCTCGATGGTGCGGACCGGGTTGTCACCGCAAAGACGCCCGTGGAGCGGATACTCGTTCCGAATGGTGATTGCGTACCGCTATTGCGTGCGCTTGGTGCGTCTGATAAGATCGTAGGCGTGAGCAAGTATACAATCGAAGACACACTATTCTACCCCGAGTTTGGCGATTGTACGAATATTGGTTCTGTCTGGTCGCCTGACTACGAGGCGATGCTGGGATGTAGTCCGGATACCGTCATTCTGTATGCGTCATTCTCCCAAACCAAGTGTGAAGCAATCGAGGAGACGCTCTCTGACGCAATCCCCGGGGTTGCATGTATCCGAATCGACGGCTACAAACCATCGAGCCAGGCAGAGGATGCGAGAATACTTGGATATCTCCTCGGAAAGACGGATGAGGCAGATGCGTGGATCGATTTCTATGAGGGATTCATGAACCGGGTTTACGACGGGGCTGCGGAGATTCCCATGGACGAGAGGACAACGGTCTTCATTGAATGCTGGAGACCGTACCATACCGCTGCAGGGAGTTCCGGATGGCATGAGAAGGTCGAACTCGCAGGTGGCTACAACATCTTTCACGATCTCACGGTTGACTACCCTGATGTGAGTGAGGAAGACGTGATCGACCGAAACCCTGATGCGATAATCAGAGCTACGAAGGATGAGGGTGGGTATGACTGTGGTGATCTGACCGAGTTGAGTGGTGTCAGAGATGAGGTTATGAATCGCACGGAACTGGCTCATATCTCCGCAGTAGAGAAGGATCGGGTTTTCGTGATCAACAACGACGTCTTCGGCGGAACAGCCCACTTCGTAGGCATGGGATATATTGCAAAGTGGCTATATCCTGACCGTTTCACGGATCTGGATCCGGAAGCGGCTCACCGGGAGTATCTGACAGGGTTTCAGGGGCTTGACGAGAGTCTTGTCGATAACGGTGTCTTTGTGTATCCGCAATCAAAGAGTTAATCTGCAGATTGGTTGGATATCCGCATTAAAACCACCAGTTATTGAGCAGGTATTTGCAGAATGCGTGGGTGGTAACGTCCACGGGAGTCAAGCCTGCAAAACAACGTTGAAAATCAGAAAGTTCGGGTTCTGGATCAACTGTCAGGATATGAACAATGCGAAACGCATTCATAGTCTGTGGAATGCGCAAAAATCTTCATGAGACCGGGCGCTATTATGCAACCCCGATCTCTCTCATCTTGCCACAGTTCACTTCCTGCTGAGCCGCTGTACCATCTTCACAGCAGCCTCGACGGCACGCTTCGCATAATCCACACGCTGGTGAGCCTCCATGCGGGTCATCCCGGGACCTGATATGCCAAGTGTCACAGGTTTGTCGAATTCAAGCGAGATGTCTATGATCTTCCTTGCCGCATGCTGCACCACAATATCATCGTGTCCGGTTGCGCCCTCAATCACGCAGCCGATCGTAACAACGGCATCGATCTCTGTGTCGGATGCGAGTTTCTTGATCGCAAGCGGCATGTCATATACTCCCGGAACCATGATCATCTCAACGACCTCTGCGCCGAGAAATTCGGCGTGCTCCCGCCCGAGCATCTCCATCTGGTACGTCAGGTCCCGATTAAATTCGGATACTACAAAGCCCAATCGAATAGTCATGTGTCAATCTCCATCTGATCTAAATTAAAAAAAGGAATTCGAGAATATCTGCATCGAGGGGATGGATGGCTGAATGAAAACAAACAACCTGTGTTTGACCTCTCGAATTCCATATACCTCTTTTGGAATTGATAATAAATAAGGTTTGTGCATGATCGCTGCCACGATCATATCGTGACGACCATCGTCGCAGCCTCTTTCCACGCCCGCACGAAACCACCGGTCGGAACACCCATGAATGCGTCGATCAGACAGAGGTCGCAGCGACCGATCGTTGCAGCAAGATCGACAAGGTCGCTGTGATACACCAAAAGGTCGCATGAACCGGATGCTGTTGCAACCAGCACCGGCGTATCTGCGATCATCTCGAGTTCTGCGGGATCGGTGTGGATCTCTAGCTCTGCCGGGTCGAGACCGAGCGCCGATGCGTTCGCCCTGATATTTATGAGCGTGTTCTTGACTGCGGGAAGGAATGCATCGTTTAATATCACCTCTCGCGCACCTGCAAGAACCGATACAAGCCCTAGCGTTCCTGCACCGCAGCATACGTCCGCGACGCGCCCCTCCAGCTTTCTCTGATAGTAAAGCGATTCGAGCACCGCAATCTTGTCAGACCCGGAACGTGAGAACTCGATATGCGTGTCGGACTGGGTTTTATAGATGCAGAGTTCCCCGAATGCCGATGACACGATATCCGCACGCACGTCGCAGCCAGAGAGCAGATCGTAGGTGTGTGGCGCACTCGCACAATCGCCCCCTGTGTTCAGAATCCCGACTGGCTGATCAGCTCTTCCCTTTCGCTGAATTACTCCTTTTACCTCAGAAACTTCGTTTGTTATCATCTCAGCGGTCTTTTTGTCGATTGCATCCATGATCAGGATCAGCATGTTCCTGCCAAGTCTCGGCGGAAACGGCACCGGGTACCCGATTGCAATCATCGGAGTCCCAACGTCGAAGAGCGTCGCGCAATCGTCGCGCAAACCCTCCCGGATCAGTATGCTGAGCACGTGCGCGATTGCAATGTCGAGACTGCGCTTTTCACATCCCGGGCACCGCATGGTCGCATCATCGATATCTCTAAAGATCGGGTTAAATCGAGCCAATTGATCGAATGGCATCTGCTTGCTGACGCTCATCTCTGGCATGCATGATCGGCATGCGCTGTACATGAAAGGCAGCGATTCGAAGACATCCTCTGAGGGCATAACGCATTCCTCGCTTTCGCACCGCGGGCAGACGATCGTGGCATTCGCAGTATTCGCGGCGTTCATGGCAGCCTCCATAGAATCGCCCTGCATGGCGCGCCGTCGGCGCGATGGACTTTGATCGGGAGGCAGACCAACTGGTACCGCCCCGGTTCGACAGCGCGCAGATCAATGTCCTCCAGTATCAGCGCGCCCGCGCCGAGCAGCGTGCGGTGCACGGGAAAATCCGCATCACCATAGCGCTCAACAGAAAGATAATCGATTCCGACAAGCGAGACCCCCATCTTGAGTAGCCATTGCGCCACCTCGGCTTCGATGTAGACAAAGTCCTCGTAGAACCGTTCACGTGAGAGGTCGCTGTTTCTGGTCTTGAACAGGATTGCCTGCCCCTTTCCGGGCTCGATTGGATAGTTGTCCAGCTCCGCCATTGTGACAGCCACGTGCGACTCGATCGCAACCACATCGCAATCGAGAATGAACCGCTCGACCGGAACCTCATCGATTGATTCGCGCATTCCGAAGAAGTGCAGCGGTGCATCGATATGCGTTCCTGAGTGGCTGCTCATCACCAGTTCGGAGAGTGTACAACCGTCTGAAAACGCAGGCGAAGCCAGAAAGTCAGTGTCGCCAGGGAAATTGACCGTGTCCAGTCCAAGGGTGCGAGTGATGTCGATCATCGTGTCTCTCATGGCTCTCATGAAGGGTATATGTGACCTGATCGGGTATATGTGTATTAACGCAGATTGAACCCAACTCGCATCATCACTGAATTATACAATGGATCATGCGGAAGGTTTAAATAGTACCGCATTGTAGTAATCTGCATGCGGGCGGGTTTCTAAAACCTCTTTTTTAACCACACTAACCCCCACTCCCCACTCCCCACACTCCCGCTCGCATAACCCCTTCATACTAAGTTGGTGATTCACGGGTACGTGTGTGAAATGACACCATCTTTAGAAATCAGTAAGAACCAACCTTATGTGTAGGTCACATCTCTGAATTCGAATCGGCATTTTCGTACGTACTTGATGTTGTGTGGATATTCACACATCGAACATGAGATTGCACAAGATTGACACAGAAATCTTGTGAAACTTTGTATGCTCTTGTGGTTCCTACCATGGTATTGAGCACATCCCCATCTATAAAGCAAAGTCGTTGGCAGCGGCATGGGATAAAAGTCTACCCTGTATTGCAGCAATATTTATATGTTAGACCGCCATAGCACGTTACACATGGGAAATATTCGACCGTCGTATATCAAAAAGATCGCATTCGAGCTGATTGCAAAGCGCGGGTACGCATTCGGGACCGATTTCGAGGTTAACAAGGCACAAGTCTCTGAACACACCGACATCACCAGCAAAACCGTACGAAATCGGGTCGCTGGCTATATCACGCGCAGAAACGTGATTGCGAAACGTGCACAGATATTATAGGTGGTACTTATGGACTTCAGAGGCGCTATGCCTGCGTTGATAACTCCGTTCACGCCGGATAACCTGATCGATGAAGCCGGTTTTCGGGAGAACATCGGATATGTAATCGAAAACGGAGTCTCTGGACTCGTTCCGTGTGGCACCACAGGCGAATCAGCCACGATGACGATCGATGAGCACAAGCAACTGATCAACATCGCAGTTGACGCCTCCACAGTCCCGGTAATTTCCGGAACCGGATCGAACAACACAGAAGAGGCGATCGAACTCACAAGGCATGCGGCAGATGCTGGCGTTGACGCGGTACTGCTGATCACGCCATACTACAACAAGCCGAATAGAAATGGGATCATCGCGCACTTCGACGCGATCACCAGTGCCGCTGACATACCGGTGATAATGTACAACATCAAGTCCAGAACAGGAATCAACCTTGATTATGGGTTGATGGCGGAGCTTGCAGAGAATCCATCGATTATCGGCGTCAAAGAGGCGAGCGGTGATCTGGAGCAGGTGTCACACATCATCGAACTGACTCAGGACTCGGAATTCATAGTGATATCGGGCGATGACTCTCTGACGCTGCCGATCATGTCGCTCGGAGGCGTTGGCGTAATCTCGGTCATCGCAAACATCGTTCCCGAAGCGACTGCCCACCTTGCAGACGCGATACTGAAGAAGGACTATGACAATGCGAGACGCCTCCATTACCAGCTTGCACCGCTTGTGCGAGCGATGTTTATCGAGACAAATCCGATACCTGTGAAGACCGCTGCAAACATGATCGGTATTGCAGCCGGACATCTGAGACTTCCGCTCGCACCAATGGGCACACAGAACGAGCAGAAACTGAAAAACGCGCTGATCGCTGCCGGATTGCTCAGCTAATCACTCATTAACAATTACTCCACAACACGTCTGAACTTTTCTTCCTCGCCAAGCGGAATCGTTGCATCGACGCCGACTTTTGTGGTCGTTCCATCAGGTGCGCAGATCGGATCGAGTGAACTTCCGCGCACATTCTTGATCACCAGCAGATCTCTGTTGGCGAGCACTCTTGTTGCAATCGCGAACTCAACATCGTTCGGATCGTAGATATCGATGTCAGGATCGACCACGACCACGTTCTTGAGGCTCGGATGCGCTGCAAACGCAGCGAGTATTGCGTTCTTCGGATCACCTTCTGTTTGCTTTTTGATCTGCACCACGGAATTGAGGTAGCAGCACCCGCCATCCGTCATAACAACATTTCTCACATCCGCAACTCCGCCGACTGCGCTGAATATCCTCGGTTCATACGGAACACCCATCAGAAGTTTATGTTCCCTGCCGGACGGTATGATTGCGTGATATATCGGATCCTCGCGGTGGGAAATCTTCGTAATCTCAATCACCGGCTCGTTTCGCACCTTGTCGTATGTTCCGGTGATGTCCACGAACGGACCTTCCGGTGCAGTCTCGTCCCCGATGTAACCCTCGAGCACGATCTCGCAGTGTGGTACTCTTATTCCGTTTTCGCACTCGAAGACCTCGAGTGGTTCTCCGATCAGCGCGGACGCATACTCTAGTTCCATTCCCTCAGGAACGCGTGTAGAGACTGCAAAGATAACTCTCGGATCGAGTCCGATCGCAATCGCAACAGGGAGCGTCTCTCCTCGCTCCAGCGCTTTTTTGTGCATGAGGTATGTGTGCCGCGGGGCAACGAGTCTTGCTGCGAGCCGGTCCTTGCCCACAACCATCATCCGGTGGATGGACGCGTTCGTTATTCCATCCATCTCGGTTATCACGACGCCCGCGGTTATATATGGTGCAGGATCTTCCTTGAAATATGTGAGAATCGGCAACTTTGAAAGATCTGGCTTCTCTGTAATTTCTTTTGTGGGAGAGTCGTTCACGAGTTTCACCTCCCCTGTAACTCCTGTTGATGCGAGATACTTCACTAAACCGTCCCTTGTGGTGTGCAACGCTGTGCAGAGGGCGCCTCTGGATGATAGAACGTTCGCAGCGACGCGATGACCGTTGATGTCATGGAATAGAATTGGTCTGTTCTGCCCGGCGATTCTCGTAACATCGTATTTTTGGGATACCGGTTCCTGAACTTCAGTTAACTGGTTATCGGTTAGTAGCTGGTCTATTATGCTTCTGAATGACATCTATTACCCTCCGCCAATATTGATCTGTGATGTGATACTCTTTTCTGTGCTATGGGCTGGATAAAAAAACGTGGTGTATGTGTTATCTGAGGCGAAAAAAACCACGAGATCAACACAGAAATCTTGTGAAGATGGCTGTGCCGCTGCTTCGCAGACTGTGTAACCTCATGGTTAGCTAAACACGTACATGTAGGCAGATGACACGCATCAAGGACCCACGATCTCGCGCAACCGATCAACCGAAATCTTCTCCGGCTTCGTCACCTGCTCTGGCTCGTATGGCAGTGGGAGTTTTGCAATAGCGTTGCTGATTGCCGGAAGCAGCTTAAACTCCTTATTGATCGAGTAAAAACCGGGACGTGCACCTCCGCCACGATCCGCACGGCATCTTCTCGGGTCTCCCGGAACAAAACCCCGCTCCTTGATGAACGCGCCCGGATCGATCTTCCTGATGGTATTGACGAGCGCCCGAACGATGGACTCTTCTCCATATATGAGCATTCCGAAGCACGTCTCCTTGATTGTAACATCAGCGTGCAGCTCGTAGATCATCAGATGCATCTCGCTCGGAAGTTCGGATGATAGTACAACCAGTCTGGTTATTTTGCCCAAGGTTCACACCTCCGTCACATAGACGACATCTCCATCCCCGATCTTGTCCAGTTTCTCGAGATCGACGACCTTGCCTATGATATTCGTGTACGCGAATTTCTCGCCGGACGGACCATATCGCGTATCATCAGTGAGCTTCACGCCGATCATCTGGGCGTATTTTGCAGCCTGATTGGTAACCCCGATCTCGCCGGCTGATACTTTGTCGGATGGCATGTTCTCAGGCATAATCTCTTTCTTTACCTCGGGCACCTTGAATAGTCTGGTACCCTCGTACGCTGCAAAGACCGGAAGCACGCCAACAGGCGATTTGAGAAGTCCGAGGGCATGCCTGAAGAAACCGATCGTAGTCGGAGCGATATCGTCATAGAGTTTGATTTTTATGAGATTCTTCTCAGAGACGCCGCGTACAGTAACCTCCCCTGCCCCCACAATCTGTATTGTGGTCTCAGGAGTCTGCTGCACGACCATGTCATTGTCCTCGACCTCTCCGTAGCGACGCATGGTTATGCCGCGAGTTGCGAGCTCTTCTTCTGCGGCTTTGAGCGTTTTTCCGAGCAGCATGATCCGCACTGGATTGATATCCAGCGCAATCTCCTGATCTTTCTCCACGAGCTGGATCAACTCCATGCCGCGCGTCACCATGCCAACCACCGAATGGCTCGGAGATGAGGTCTTGTCGAGTTTGGATATGTATACTCGACCCACTCCGGCACCACTTGCTCTAACCGACACTACCCCTGCCATTCTCGGCTCTTTCCGCTCGAAGATACACTCCTCTCCCTGCAGTGATTCCTTGGATGCAAACGAATGTGAGATAGTACTAAATGCAAGTTTGTTATCCTCTGCCGCCGCTAAAAAGTGTTCTGCGCCATAAGGGGTGTCTGACGAGAGTTCAATTACGGAATGTGTGAATATGCGCATTCCTGGCTCGATTTTGGTCGAGAGATCCGATGTCACGATCTTGTTTATAACGGTCTCCCACCGCTCGACCGGAGTAACCCCTGTGATCGAATCGCCTGTTGTGAGTGAGTCGACCACGCCTCGCCCGCTCACGACCCTACCGATGACGCCACCATCTGCTGGTGCTCCGTGCACCGCGGTGTGCATCTGCTTCGAGAGTATGAGATACGTGTGGCTGGAATCATAGCCGCCTGTGCCGAGTAGTACGTCCCAGCGCGTGTATTCATGGTCGCGGTGGGACGGGACGACCGTAGTTTTAAACGGGCCGAATGCGAGCGCCTCCCTTCCAACCCATCTGATTCCGGAATCTGCGATCTTCGGTTGCGCATCCCGCCAGACATCCTGATACGCTGACAGCTCAATCCCGATATCGCCTTTTGTCGTACTGACTATATACTCTGCAGTCGCCTCTCGCGACTCCGCAACCCCCTTGATGATTGCGATTGTGGTTCCCCTGTATGGAAACTCCGCGTCCTCAACCACATCTGCGAGCGTGAAATTATCAGGCACGGTGATGGGTTTGTTATCGAGTTCGATCTCAACCATAGATTTATTCTCACTTATGGATTATGATCAATCATACATCTCGCCGCGTTCGCCCTCATCGAGTTTTGTGACCACGGTAGTCACGTCACCGATCTCAATCAGCTTACCGTTTCGCATAAGCGCTGCACGATCACAGACATCCTCAACAAAGTCCATGTCATGCGACACGATTATGAAGGTCTCGCCAAGCTCCTCTCTCGCCTCAAGGATCGATTTTGTCACATCTACCCGGGTTACCGGGTCCATGGTTCCGGTCGGTTCATCGAGTATGATGATCCTCGGCTCCTTGATCAGTACCTGCGCCAGAGCAACACGGTGCGATTCACCAACGCTCAGTTCGTCAGGCATCTTGTCAAGAACCTCGCGGGCTCTCTCTTCGTTGAAACCAGCTGTTTTCAGAACCATAATCGCCTTACGCTCACCCAGTTCTCCAGGGAGCTCCAGTCCTATCGACTCAGTCAGGTTATCGAGCACATTCCTGTGCGGGTAGAGCGAATACTCCTGGTGCAGCAGCCCTATGTGTTTCACTGCCCGTCCAGCCAGTTCGGCACCTCGTTCGGTCAGATCGATCCAATCATCGCCAATTCTGATATCGACATTGCCTGCTGTTGCGTTCACCGAGCCATTGAGAATCTTTGATGCCGTTGTCTTTCCTGCGCCGCTGACACCGACGAGACCGAATATCTCACCCTCATTCACCTCGAATGAGACGTTGTCCACGGCACGCACAACACCACGGTCGACCGATATGTAGGTCTTCTTCATGTCATTGACCTTGATTATCGGCTCTCCGATCTCGGCATTGAAGGAACCGACGGTTCCGACCATGCTCATGAACCGCTCAACAACCTCCTTCGGATCGCCCTGTTCAATGATCTCACCTTCCTCGAGAAGAATTGCTCGATCAGCCAGTTCTTCTATGACGCCTGACCAGTGCGAGGTGATCGCAAGTGTCATGCCATACTCCTCCTTCGCATGTGTGATGCTATCGTGCACGGCGTCAGCGGTCCTTCTGTCCAGTGTTCCTGTGGGCTCATCAGCAAGGAGCACCATCGGAGCCTTGGCAAGCTGCCGTGCAAGCACGACGCGCTGTTTCTCGCCGCCACTGAGTTCTCGTGCAACATGCATCATCCTGTGCGAGAGATTCACCTGCTCGATTAAATCGGCAGCCTCATCGATGGCGTCCGTTGCCGGGCGACCGATCTCGACGAGCGCGTTGATCACGTTTGTTATCACACGTTCGTCTCCGTACAGTGCAAAGGTGCGCTGGAGCATGATCGCAATCCGGCTCGCAATACTTCTGCGCAACGGACTATACTTGTCAAGCGATACAAAATCAGCGTCCATCGGTGTGAGTTTGGTACCGCACTTCGGACACGAAACACCCACCTTGCTCGGCGGTTCGACATACGCACAGTTCTCACAGTACGCAACGTGATAAATGACCTCTCCGGAACTGGTTTCGTGCTCCTTGATACCCCGGAGAAGGTGCATCAGCACAGTCTTTCCGGCGGCACTACGCCCGAGGATTCCAATACACTCACCTTCTTCTATCGTCAAATTGATATTTTTTAGAACCTTCGTGCCCTTAAATTCCATGTTCAGGTTCTTGATGTCTATCAGGGCTGTCATATACATCCTCCTATACTTCAGCAAGTGGAAATACTGTTGATCCGATTTGCTTACAAACCACTACATCAATTGTAGTATATTAATCTTTCACACACTTGATGCACCTGCAGCGTAATATGGCTTTCGCAGGGCAACTGCCCTCTCGAGCAACGCGTGCATCTCTTCCTCGGATGCGTTCGATATGTCCACGAGACCGTTGTTACTGAGCAGACACCCTTTTAATTTTCCATCAGAGGTCACGCGCAGCCGATTACAGTGTGCACAGAACTCAGAGTTGTCGATTGGTTGCACCAGTTCGACTTCTGCCCCGTTGATCATGTATTTTTTACGTCGGTGCATGTCTCGCGTGATGATTTTGGATGCGCGTGCGCGCAGTGCGCGCTCGATTGCGCCCATATCGACATCGGCACCGCCAGTGCCCCTGTCAGGCTTCATCAGTTCGATGATCTGGAGTATGACGTCCCCGGACTCCCGTGCAAAATCTGCCAGATTCCATATCTCATCAACGTTCGTACCACTCAGTAGCACCATATTCAGCTTGACTGGCGTGAGCTCCGCATCCACAGCAGCAGCGACGCCGTCCAGCACCGAATCCAGCATATCGTGCCCGGTGATACTCTGGTATCGATTATGGTGTAGTGTGTCAAGCGATATGTTCACGCGATTCAAGCCCGCGTCTGCGAGATCGTGGGCACACTTATCCAGAAGCGTTCCGTTGGTCGTTGCCGAGATATCATCGAGCATGGGGACGTTGCTTATGATCTCTGCAAAATCATCGCGCATGAGCGGTTCACCTCCTGTGAACTTGAGTTTACGCACGCCGTGTGCGGTTGCGGCACGCACAAGTGATCCAATGGTCTCAATTGTAATCTCGTTCTCCGCGTGCGTGTGCGCGGGTACCAACTCCCCCTCGTGGTGGCAGTAGATGCAGTTCAGGTTACACCGCTGAGTTACGGATATGCGCAGGCTTCGTATCCTGCGGTTGTACGAGTCGATTAGTGGGGGGTACCTTTGCATAGCAGTCATCACTCGCTAATCAACCAATATCTTTTTGATTGTGTCCATGCTGATACATCTCAATGAGTTCTGTCAATGTCGAGTGGTCTGAGAAGTACAGACCGAAATTGCTCTCTGAGATCGTGGGGAACGCCAAACCGGTAAGCGAACTCTCTGCATGGGCAAAAGGGTGGCAGCAGGGCACGCCGAGCAAGAGGGCAGCGATCCTCTATGGCAAGCCTGGAATCGGCAAGACGACAGCGGCGCATGCGCTTGCGCGCGATCTTGGCTGGGATTTGATCGAGCTGAATGCGAGCGACCAGCGAACAGCGGCATCGATTCAGAAGGTTGCCGGATTAGCCTCCACGACATCAGCGCTATGCGGCGGCATCAGGCTGATCGTGCTCGACGAGGCGGACAACATTCATGGCACTGCTGACAGAGGCGGGGCGCAGGCGCTTGCTAAAATAATCAAGAATACATCGCAACCGATTCTTCTGACTGCAAACGACTTGTACGGGGTGTCCCAGGGGATCAAGAGTCTGTGCGTCCAGATACCTTTCCGTTCGTTGCAGAGTAGATCAATAGCAACAGCACTCAGGAAGCTATGCAGTAACGAAGGGATCGCATGCGAACCGGATGCTCTTATAAAGATTGCAGAGGGCGCGCACGGCGATATCAGAAGCGCGATCAATGACCTGCAGGCAGTAGCAGAGGGGAAAAGCGAACTGCACGTCGCAGATGTGGTAATTTCGTCAAGAGACCCACGAGATACGATATTTGATGTTCTGAAGAAGATATTCCGCGGAAAGAACATCAAAGAGGCGTTGGATGCGACTTATAACATAGATGAGACTCCTGACAGCCTTATCGCGTGGGTCGATGAGAACCTGCCTACCCAGTACCGTGGCGATGATGTGGTATATGCAATGCATGCACTCTCACGCGCCGACCTGTTTCTTGGCAGGGTCCAGCGGCGCCAGAACTACCGGATGTGGCGGTATGCGGGTGCGATGATGACAACGGGCGTTGTGGTCGCAAGGTCCCGCGAATACCAGGGCGCGCGGTTCATGCCGCCCTCACGATGGCGCATGCTCAGGAGCACCAGAACCAGCCGCCAGACTATAGATGCGATATCTGGAAAAATCGGAGGTATGTGCCAGGTTTCCCAGAGCTATGCGCGTCTGAACCTTCTTCCTTTTGTAAGAATCCTGTTTGCGGATCGCAACTATGCGGTACGCCTTGCCGCGGTGATGAATCTCGATTCCGATGAGATCGCGCATATACTCGGAAGCACTAAGGGTACCAATAAAGTCAAGACAATTTATCAGGATGCACAGGAATCGATCGAATCCGGGATATCAGCGGATATCGAGTTATTTGGTAAATTCAGCGGCAGTGAGGCGGATGTGCAAGTAGAGGTGCCTGTTCCAACGAAAAAGCCAGAAAAAGAGCCGGAGACGCGTGAGAAAAAGCCGCAGACATCACTCTTTGATTTTTAATCTTTTCTTTGTAATAGCAGTCTTTCAGAGATGCAAAGCGTCTGTAATCCCTGCATTTTTTTATACCTACGTACTGAGGAACTGTAGATGACGCGAATGGCTCAAATAATTCTAATTATTATATACTTTTGTACTGGCGTATATCTATGACGATTCGACATCAAAAACTGTTTCAGATCATCAGATAGTTAACTTTTTATACCCAACAGCGTTCGTGTGGTATGCGCGGAACATCCGCGAACGACACATCTGCCCCATTGAGTGTATGCGATACTGCACAATCCGGGGCTGATATGGGAGGTATAGCTTATCAATGCGGACGACAATCTGCCCACCCCCGCATCAATCAGCACAAGACTACGCTGCATAACCCGCGATGCACGGACGAGGCTACTAGCCATCACCATGCTACTGACAATCTACGTGGTGCTCGCCTCAATCGGATGCAGCCCAATGGCTGTCGCTACACATGAAGGACTGAACGTAATCGGCGTGGACTCACAGATCGCGGGTGCAACTGTCGCAGGCAGGGTGACCTATTGCCATATATTCCTGCTCATTGACGGCAAAGCTTATGAGCCACGATATCTCGGCATGTACCGACAGCCAAATATCGACTATGACCACCCCTATTTCATATACGCGTCCACAGCGGATTATCTGAACGCGGGGTACACGTTATTTCCATCATCCGGATTGGTTGCAGTCGCTATCAAGGAAACGCTGGGCATGACGTGAGACTCGGCGGGGGGTCGTTTCGGTTCACTGTGTACTATCTGTACTCACCCACTATTGTATGGATATCCGTATACAATACCACGAGATTTCACGAGATCAAGACAGAAATCTTGCGGATATGGCTGGGTCGCTGTTTCGCAGACTGTGTAAATCGCGTGGTTCCTACCACACGTTATTGAGCAGGTGCTAATAGTCATGAAGAGTCCGGGTCAGAGTCACAATCACCGACCCGTAAAACACGCGCCCGCACCGAGCGGGACCACCTGCCCGTGAACCTGATCCCCCTCGACGACCAGTTCCATTACTGACCGATCAGCAAGCCTCGGAACAGTTGGGCTGCCCGGGCATGCGATCAGCACATCAGACTTCTCGATAAACGGGGTGTGCACATGCCCGACAATCATCACATCTACTGCGAGCTCCTTTGCAAGATACCATAGCCCGGTGGTCCCGTCCAGGGACAACTGCCCGTCATGAACGACCCCAATTGTGATATCACTCACATCGAATGTAATTCGCTCAGGAAGACGCATTTTAAGCTCTGTGCAGTCGGAATTGCCATGAACCGCGTGAATATCGTTTATGCCCGCCAGATACTCGTAGCACGCAACCGATGTAAAATCTCCCGCATGCACGAGCATATCCGCATTTTTGAGCATGGGAATCAGGTTCTCTGGCAGCCTGTGGTCGTGTGTGTCCGAGATTACGAGGATGCGGGTGCGGGTCATTGTCATGTAGTCAGATGTCCGACTAATATTAAGATGCTGGTATGTGTTTGGCTGAGGCGAAAAACCACGATATTTCACGAGATCAACACAAGATACTGGTTGGGTTTGCATTTTATATCTTACCACCTCATACTTTCTCGTGGAAATCTGTGCAATCCCGTGTTTAGATAGACACGTACGGATGCTGCGAAGGGGCTGTAAAGATGACGATACGGAAGATAAAGCTGATCAAGATCGGTACGCTTGCATTCGAGTCGTTTGAGATACCCGACCCGAGGGTGAGAGCCATGAAATACTTCTGCGGGATCGGCGCGGGATCAAACGTAGTATACATAGAGACGGACGACAGAAAGATTCTCGTTGACACGGGCTTTGACTATGAGGAGAACTCTGCCGAAGAAAACAGGAAACGAAACCGAAGACGCCTGATAAACGCACTGGACGATCACGGACTCCGTCCTGAAGACATCGATTCCGTCTTCATCACGCACTGGCATGGCGATCACTTCGGAAATCTGGATCTCTTTGATGGGGCTGAGATTCTGGCGCTCCGATCGCGTAAGGGGCTCGCATTCGAGTGCCAGGAGATCGGCGACCTGGAGGACATAACAGAGGGGGTCATGGTGATGGCAACGCCGGGACACACCAGAGACCACGCATCGCTTGTTCTCTTGCCAGACGAGATCACACAGCAGATGAGGGGTGTGTTTGGCGAATGGGCGGTCAAAATTGAAGATCCCTGCATCGTCGTTGCAGGGGATGCCATTGTGTCACAGTCCTACTATCTGGAGGAAAAGTTCTGGGATTACAACGCTGATTTCTTTTCTATTGAGCAATCCCGCAGAAGCCAGCAAGCGATAACCGAAATTGCTGACTACATCATTCCGGGGCATGGAACAATCTTTCAGAACATCCGTAAACCTGTGCCGTAACAGAGAAGAAAAGGGAGGGGACGTTGCCCGCGCCCCATAATCAAAACTGCGCCGAAGGTGTCAAGAATCCGCAGTGAAGGAGAGGCGCAACCGGGCATCATTCCAACGACGTATCCACTTCAAAAAGTATGGTGAGACTCATCTTCAGTCTTTCTGGAAGATATACCTAAAAACCTCAATCTGTGGAAATCAGTGTTAATCTGTGGCTAAAAGCCATATTAGTCACAAATTAACACGAATTTCACTGATTTAAGGCAACATCTGCATAAATGTATGAAATCTGCATTTACGACAATTATCATAAATCACCGATTTTTTAGATAGTGCCTCGGTTACCGCTTAATTTGAAGCGGATATCCAAAATATTTAAATCGATCTCGCCCCCATCATCATCAGATGCGGAATGCCTGTCAAAGAGAATGCGGAGAATGCGATGAGTGAGTCGAGCGAGATCGTAGTGGTTTCGAAGAAGGAGCTGGACGAGAAGGACGAGTTAATTGCATCGCTGAAAGCTAAAGCCGAGAAGATGAAATCCGACTTCGCACGATATAAAGATCGGACGCAGAATGAAGAAGAGGCGATACGAAGGAAAACATCCGGCGAATTAGCCAGGCAATTGCTCAACGTCGCTGATACGCTCGAACGTGCAATATACAGCTATGGCAGAGGAGATGGGGCGGGAGATAGAGATGGGGATGTGGATGTGGGTGAATGGGGCTGCGAGGTCGTGGACCGGATGGCAGAGGGGACGCGGAGCAACATGGAGATGACCTACAACCAGTTGCTGGACGCATCAGGGATAACTCCGATTGTGCCATCAGTAGGCGAACGTTTCAACGATGAACTGCACACAGCAATAGAGGTTACGCATGACCCTCTTCTTCCTGACAAGACTATTCTGTCCCTTGTGCGAAATGGGTATATGCTGAAAGGCGAGCTGATCAGACCGGCTGAGGTAATAATCTCCAAGGGCGGCGGCGAACCTGCGAAAGAAGAGGTGAAAACTATAGAAGAGAAGCCTAAAACGATGGTATCGAGATTTCTGAGGCGTTTTGGAAAAGGGTCGCTCGAACAGGAGTTAATAGAGCTAAAGGAGCGGGAACAGAAGCTGGAGGAACGAGCACGCGAATTGGTCCAAAACGAGGAAACGCTCCGGAATTCAGTTAAAGAACTCGATCTGCGAGAGAAAGAATTCAAAAAAAGGGACGAAGAGTGGACAAAAAGAAAAGAAGAGGCAGAACCCGCGGTTATTGGACTTGAGCAACGTAAAGAGGCGTTGGCAGCCGAGACAGAAGAATCGAAGAGGCAATTATCTGCCATCAATGAGAATTATGCTGAAATGAGTGTTAAAAAGGATAAGATTGTTGTCGAGAGTATTGCACTGAGCAAGTATAACAAAGAGCTGTCAGAAGAGCGAGAAAAGCTATCAAACGAGATAAGCGAGATTGCGGGGGAAAAGGAAGCATTGAATTATGAATTGACGACCATGGATGAAAAAAGGGCATGGAATATCGAGGAACAATCAAGAATAGAGCAGAAGATAGCAGAGCGCGGTGACGAGTTGTCCATGGTAGACAGGGAGTTACAAGAGGCAAAGAGACTGGTAGATGCGGAATCAGAGGAGATTCGCGGGCTTGTGCAACGCAGAGAAGTACTGGCAGGTGAGATCGAAGAAGCAGAGAGAGAGCTAAAGCTTGCTCGCGAGAATCTGGATGAACTGAGGGCTACAAAGGATAAAGTGGCAATCGAGAGCCTCGCACTGAGCAGGTACAACACAGAACTGTTAGAAGAGCGGGAAAAACTGCTGCATAAGCTTGAGAGTGGCGGGGCGGGCGCGGGAGAAGAAACGGTGATTGACAGAGAGGAGGGTGGGGAAGATGACACAGAAGAAGAAAAGAGCAAAAAATCCCCATTTACAGTATCTACGGAATTCTGGGTTTGACAACAGGTGAATAGAAAATGCAAAGAGAAGTGATCGGAATTGATTTTGGCACGACCAACTCGGGAGCGGCGTTCATCGAATTCGACGAGCCAACAATCATAGAGAACAGCGAAAACGAGCGTGTTACGCCGTCTGTTGTGTATTTTAAGGATGCAAAAGACGTAGTGATAGGAAGTGCTGCAAAGCGCAACATCATAGCGAACCCTGATCGAACTGTTGCGTCGATCAAGAGGCACATGGGCACCGACCATACGGTGCGGATCGGCAATGAGTCGTATCCGCCGGAGTATGTGGCAGCCCACATCATCAAGAAACTTGTTTCCGATGCTGAGACGCGGATCGGAACCCCCATTACTGACGTCATAATAACGGTGCCTGCATATTTCATGGACTCGCAGCGGCAGGCGGTCAAGGATGCAGGCGAGATTGCGGGCTTGAACGTGCGCGGGATATTGAATGAGCCAACAGCCGCCGCACTGGCGTTCGGGTTTCAGGAGGACGATGAGCGGAAAATCCTTGTCTACGACTTTGGAGGTGGCACGTTCGATGTCTCAGTCCTCACCATCGGCGGCGGGTTCTTTGATGTCGATGCAACGAGTGGGGACAACCACCTTGGCGGCGACGACATCGATTCCCGGCTCGAGGAGTTTATCGTCGATAAGATAAAGGAAAAGCATAAAATAGACCTTAAAAAGAAGAAGGGTGGGAACAGGGCATTGCTTCAGTCGCTCAGGGAAGAAGTTGAGCGCGTGAAGATAGAACTGTCAGATAAGGAACGCGCGACCGTCAATTTACCATACCTGAGCAAGAGCGGGCGGGGTACGCCAATTGCGTTCAGTTACACACTCACAAGGCAGGAATTTAACGAACTCATCTATGATTTCATTGAACGGACAAGAAAGCCGATGCAACAGGCATTGGACGATGCTGCGCTCGCAACAGATGAGATTGATGATATACTTCTGGTCGGCGGAACCACGTATATACCTGCTGTGCAGGAGTTTGTGCGCGACTTCTTTGACAAAGAACCGGAGCACCGGATCGATCCGATCGAGGTAGTCGCACTCGGAGCCGCGGTTGCCACCCTGAATGACGATATGGGGGAGAAGGAGAAATCCGAAAAGATAAGGCGACCTGTAGAGATAAGCGACGTAATCTCCCGTTCCATCGGAGTTTCAATCGCAGACGGGACTGTTTCAAAGATCATCACAAGGAATACAAAGATCCCGATCCTGCAGACGAAACCATTTACGAATGCAGGAGCTTATGCGGACGAGGTGATAATCGAGGTGTATCAGGGAGAAAGCCTGTATCCGGAAGATGGAGGCTATCTTGGCGAGTTCTGGATCGATATAGAGCCAAAACCCGTAGGTGAATCAAGGATCGATGTTACTTTCGAAATTGGAGAGGAGTTTGGTATTCTGCACGTGACTGCGAAGGATCACGACTCAGGCAATGAGCGGACCGTGAAGATGGAGGCTGTCGGCAGGCTTACGACGGGGGAAAAGAACAAGTGGATGCGAAAGATGCTGAAGACACACGCAATAGAGGTGATGGTTGAAAATATGGATACACGGGATATCCTGAACTGTCATCTCAACCCGAGTGTATCTATCGGAGATGTGAGGAAGGATCTTATGAACAAAGGCATCTTGAGCGAAGGGATGGGCATCTTCTACGATGATTATGAGCTTGACGATGAAACTCTGGTCAGAGGTGCGGGTATAGTGGACGGTTCGACACTGGAGTTGAGATGAACGATTTTTTCACAAAAAATCGAGTAAAAATTGCCCATCGGGTGGGGTTGGCTATATACTTTTTCGTAAATGAAAATGGTGCGTAGAATGACTGGACGTTAAGTGCATATTACCATGAAAAAAAGAGAAAAACCGAAAGCGAAGAAGACTGCGAAAACCGAAGTCTCAGAGGAGAAGCGGGCTTATGACGAATGGATGCAGCTCTTCGCATGTGACGACCCTCTCTGGAAACTCCCGAAACGGTACGTGGACTTCCTGAGATTGATGGGGCATGGAAAAAAATTTGCGGAATTTGAAAAACGCTATCCGGACTGTATAGATAACCTAATGTCAGGAGTCCCAACCTACTATTGCGTACTCTGTGTCTCAAAGAATGATCCACCGGATATGATCAAGAAGGCGTATCAACGAAAGAAAGTGCCAACAACGTATCCTGATAGTGTACTCGAGAGAGCCTGCGAGATGTTGAGCGACAGACGAAAGCGTTCCGACTACGAGGAAATTTTACGTCTTTTCTTAAAGATCATGCAGGGATACACTGCAAAAGAGAAGCGGGAACTGACAGAAGAGCACAGTGAATGGATAGAAGACGAGAGAGAGCGTGCTACAGAGTATTATCTCTCAAAGAATCGCAGCGCATGGTTTAATCTCTGCTATATAGGCGCACCTACATTCTACGAGCTTCTCGGCGTGGACAGAGCGAAATTAAAGGAAGGGGAAGAAGTAAAATGTGAAAATAATGGCGTGGATAAGAGATTGGCAGAAGAGGTCTGCAGAATACTGAACAATCCACAACTGAAGTTCGAATACGATTCTGTGCTCGGCATGGTGGGGGAAATTTTACCTGACGACTATCGGGCGGAGGTTAAAAGCGGAAAAACGACGTGGGACGGAGATGATATTGGGTATCTGGTGGCACTCAGACACTACAATGATGTGGCGAAGTATGACCGGATCTGGAATCTACACGAGGATTGGGGTGAATACCTGGGTGATAGAACATTTTATGATGTGCTAACCATTGACAGGGCTTTGGTTCCGGAGGATAAGCGAGAGGCAGAGGGATTTATCAGGCACGTATACCGGAGTATGAAACGGACTCCGGAAGTCAATCTTGCCTACAGCGTTTTAAAGAATTTTAGGGAGAGGGGGGATTATGATTGGCTATTGAAGAACCAGAAATTGGTGGATATTCTGATCAAGATCGGTGCGGGCGAGATGGATGATAAAACGAGAGATGAGCTGATAGCAATTATGGATGCGCTCGGAGGGTAACTGTCTGGTGTGCTTTGCGGTTGCGGATAATGCGATAATCCGAAAACGAATCGTGGAATTTGTGTTATATATTTTGTTTAAGATCAGTAATAGTAGAACACGTTTGAGACGCATGCGCACGGATTGTACAACTATCCCTCATGATAGTGAATAGCACAGAATTTTTGATTTCTTGAGTGTGAACTCCGATGTTCGGTGGCAGGTCGTGAAATCCATGACGCCGCCACAAATCGCATCGTGGGTCAATCATTATACTTTGACTTTTCACATCTCAAACCGAAATCTATTTATGCCAGTTCTTTCATGGACACCATGATTCACCAGATGCGATGGTGACTCAAAAGGAGGTAGACCGAAATGCGAAAATGTGCGATACTAACAATGCTGCTATTCATTGCAGTGATTGGCTTGGCGGTGCCTGCATTGGCAGCGACGACAGAGGTGAACATAACAAAGTACGCCTCGGATGAAACAACGATACTTGATGAAACGACAGTAACATACCGATGTATGGAGACGAATCTAACCGTGCAGGGCGATTACACAACCGAGTACTTCCACCAGGGACCCGTATTTGATGGGGACCCATGGGACCCGGATGAAACATTGAACCTCAAGAGTAAAGGAATTGTGAAGGGAACCGATGTCAAAGACCTGTGCGAACTGGTTGGCGGGATGTCCCCGGGCGATGAGATAGGAATTATCGCATCTGATGGATTCAGCAAGCGGTTTGGCTACGAGAATGTCTATAATCCAAAATCCAGGCAGGGACCGATGGTTGTCTGCTGGTATAAGGATGATGAGCACGTTCCCGACTACACAGATGGGATGCAACTCGTCTTCTTTGCTGATGACAATGTCTTCGGCAACTGGGACATGCACGAATGCATGGCTCCCGAATATCGGTACAATTACAGCGAGGATTACCCGTCCTCAAACGGACTATCCGTAAGGGACATCTCGGATATAGCAATATACAGCAACGAGACCGCAGAAACCACGTGGAGTCTTGAACTCATCGGGGCGATAAACGAGACGATGAGTAAAGCAACGTTTGAAGATGGTGTGGCATGCCATGACGGCTTTTCGTACACCGACTCCGAAGGCAGGACATGGACTGGAATTCCGCTCTGGTACTTAATGGCAAGAGTAGATGACACCAATACTCATGGCAGCGGTTCGTTCAATGATGCGCTTGCAGACGACGACTACGACGTCATAATCACAGCGTGCGACGGATACAGCAAGACCTTCAGTTCAGCAGACCTGGCAGGAAACGATGACTACATCGTGGCATGCTACCTGAACGGCTCGGATCTGCCCGAACTAACCGACAGTGGAAAGCCACTGGCGCCGCTCAAGCTCGTTGGATCCTGCCTTACCAGTGGACAGATGATCGGAAACATCGCAAAGATCGTGCTGGACGTGAAAACTGCCCCTGCCACAGCAGATCTCACATTGATCGGCAATGAAACGAAGACGTACGCCCTTGACGAGATCCGGGCGATGCCATCATACACTGCAGGCGGCGGATTCAAGAAATCGACAGGTGTGGTAGTTGGACCATTCAATTATACCGGCGTCAACATCACGTATCTCGCGGATCTCGTCGGCGGGATCACGCCTTCGGAGAGCATGAAGATAACAGCCTCTGATGGCTATTCGATGACCTACACGTACGAGCAGGCGATGGGCGAGATTGCCACGTACGAGGGAACCACCGGACATATAACAATGGTCATAGCGTACGAGGAGGATGGAAATCCGATATCGTCTGACTGCGGCGGACCTCTCAGGATCGCTTTTGTGGGATCCGATTCGCCGATAACGGACGGGCACTTCTGGTGCAAATATATAAACAAAATCGAGATTCTGGGTGGTGTTTCTGACTGGAACCTGACGCTGACAGGCGCGATCCGAGACATACCTGACCGATCAACAATTGAGTCCTGCGTTGGATGCCACAGAACCAGCTGGACCGATTCCAGCAGTCAAGAATGGGGCGGGATACCGCTCTGGTTGCTCGTTGGCGTTGTGGACGATAGTATGAATGAGACCGCGAAGCACTACTTCAACGACACGGTCGCGGAGATCGGATATAATGTGACAGTCGCGGCGGGCGATGGGTACTGTAAGACATTCAACAGCACAATTGTTGCACGCAACGATTACCTCATCATCGCAAACGAACTGAATGGAACAGCGCTTCCTGAGAAGTATTCGCCACTCAAACTCGTCGGACCCAATCTTACGAAGAGTGAGATGGTGGGCGGCGTTGCTGAGATACGCATCTCTGAACTGATGGTGCATGGTGACGCCAATCACGACGGGATACTCACAACTGTTGATGCGGTGCTTGCCATGCAGATTGCGGTCGGCGGCATTGCGACCGATCTTGTTGCTGACATGAGCGGAGACGGGCGGGTCACCTCGATTGATGCGCTGATGATTCTGCGAACCGTGCACCTGCGGGGGTCGAGTTAGGGGCGTTAGAGGAGTCAGGAGCGACAGGGATGAAACGAGCGATGTTGGCAATACCGGTGCAGTTGATACTGTGCATCGGTATTGCGCTCCTGCTCTCGATCTCAACGCTTCCGCTCCCGGCACAGGCAGCAGAGCCAACAACCGATGTCAGAGTGGTAAAGTACGCATCTGATGAGACGACCGTTCTCGGGAATGCGACTGTGGCATACGACTGGATGGAGACGAATCTGCCAGTTTACGGGGATGGTGTTACACATTACTTCCATCAGGGACCGATCTTTGACTCGCCGCCCGGACCGTGGGACGAGAACGAGACCGCGAACCACAAGGACAAAGGTGCCGTGAAAGGGACTGACGTGAGGGACCTCTGCGATCTGGTTGACGGGATGTCCCCGGGCGATGAGATAAAAATCAGAGCCTCTGACGGATTTAGCAAGCGGTTCGGCTACGAGAATGTCTATGACCCCCCATCGGAACAGGGACCGATCGTTCTCTGCTGGTATAGGGATGGAAATTATGTTCCTGATTACGATTGTGGGATGCAGATCGTCTTCTTCGCCGATGACCACATATTCGGCAACTGGGACATGCACGAATGCATGGCTTCCGAATACCGGTACAATTACAGCAGCGAATATCCTTCCGCAAACGGATTGTCTGTGAGATACGTCTCCGATATAGTGGTGTACAGCACGATTGCACCGCCGGAACTGCACTCAATTAAGGTCTCGCCAGCCAGTGTGACTCTGGATATCGGTTGCGAGCAGCAGTTTGCAGGAACCGCTTATGATCAACACGGAAGCAAGATTACGGGAATCGCCTTAATGTGGACAAGCAGCAGCGAGACTGTCGGGACTATCGATGGGGCAGGTTTCTTTACCGCGATCACTGCTGGTGGGGCTGTAATAACGGCAGAGAGTGGGGGCGTAACAGGAACCGCAGATGTGACTGTGGAG
>Ga0209013_10000703_pt1 | contig 30272 bp, 25 predicted proteins | sample Cruoilmetagenom2_FD_187291 | JGI IMG/M metagenome (GOLD analysis project Ga0209013, IMG submission 187291) | Oil polluted marine microbial communities from Coal Oil Point, Santa Barbara, California, USA - Sample 2 (SPAdes) (version 2) | ecosystem: Environmental > Aquatic > Marine > Oil seeps ...
CCGCTCGCTGGGGTCGCCGTGAGGGTGATACTGGTGCCAGACGCGAAGTTCGCACTGCACGTATTGCCGCAGTTGATACCCGAGGGACTGCTGGTAACCATGCCGCTGCCCGATCCGGTTTTAGACACGGAAAGGGTGTAGTTGGTGGTGGTCATGATGTTCGCCAGCACTTCGAACCAGTTTTCCGCCACCCACGCCTCACCGACTCGATTATGATGGAGACCATCATGCGTCATGCTTCCGATATTAAATCCCGTGTAATGATCTACCAGGATAACCCGTGACTCGGTAGTGTCGAGGTCCGAAGCAACGGTAGCAATAGTATCATTAAGCGGCCCAATCAATTCTGAATTTTGGCCCTGATAAGGATTCATCAGACCTAGCAAAATCGTAACTCCGGGAACACGTTCCTGGATGCCCTCAATGATATCGCGGAGACCAAAGCGGGCATTTGTAACACCAACATTACCTTGAATCCAAATGTCATTGACACCCGCCAGCAGCAGCACGATATCCGGCTGAAGAGATGCTGACACGGACTTGGCTTGTCCTACTATCTCATGTGTCTGATAGCCCCAATAACCCGAATGATCTCGATCAAATGTGGTCAAATACTTTGGATACCAATCCAGGTTCGGTTCATGGTAAGTGTTGTTTAAGTTGCCTACGAAGTCGACGTCGAAACCTGAGTCAATCAGGTCGAACCAGAGATCGTAGCGATAGGATACATAACCCCTGTGGCCAGAGGTCAAGGAATCTCCCAGGGGCATGATCTTCACGGCCTGTCCGTGTACGGATTGGGTAATCGCTAAAAGGATGAACAAAATCGACCACACGACAATCGTGCCAAATGACTTTGCTGGTACTCTTCGCATGACATACTCCTCACCAACACTTGAGTGTTGGTTAATATCTGTGAAGTGTCATAACTCTCCGCTTTTTGGTTGGGAACTTGGATGGAAAGGGGTGAATTGCGGAAGGAAAGCAATTGACCCGTTTACATTCTTGCTCAATGCATCCGTGCCAATTGTCTATTGTTAGTACTGTATTTCCACTATACGCCTATAGTTCATGCATTGCTTGAGTATGAATGGTCAGTATTTACAGAACCGCAAATCCGGCGAGTGGTTACGCTGCGCTTGCAAGACGCACCGCCGTCACCCTTTTTCTCCTTCAGTTTGAACGTATTACCCTGGACAATGTGCCATTGTGATATTTGCTCGGTAACCAGAAATTGGGGTCACCCATAGCGAAGACAACCATCAAGTTCAGCAGAAATCCCTGTGGATTTGCAGGCGATCAGCGTTAGTTCTTACTGGACGCTTTTCTCCAGGATTGATGCCAGTTCCCACAGAAATTATTTCTTGATTTGGGTCATGGCACAGATCCCATTTTGGGCGTGCAATGAACTGATGGCTTTTTGCTGACATGGAGCAGAGGAGAAAGCATCGAAGGTTGCGGTGTTAATCTGGTGCCATCTGCCTGGAGACGTCGAATTCGCGCACGTTTTAGTGAAGAGATAACAGCAGCAATTAAAGTACATGGCCAAAATTATGGTGAGAAATGTTGCGCTCACAGTCGCGGTGGCTACGGTTGTGATGCTGCCTGCTGGTTTGGCGGCCCAGGTCATTGAGCGAATTAGCCTGGACAGCCATGAACAGCAGGGTACCGGCGCCAGCTGGGTTCCTCAGTCCACTCGAGTGGTAGGCGCCAACGGGCGTTTTGTCGTGTTTTCTTCCGATGCCGCTGACCTCGTGCCAAATGACGGCAATGGCGTCAGCGATGTGTTTCTCCGCGATCGCCAACTGGGCATTACGACCCGAATCAGCGTTAACAAAGAAGACGGCGGTGATGCATCGGGAGAAAGCCACACACCGTCCATCAACAGCAGCGGTCGATTCATCGCATTCACATCGCTCGCCGGCGACCTGGTTGAGGGCGATGAGAACGGTTTTCTGGATGTCTACGTTTACGACAGGATCGCTGACGAAATGGTCCGTGCCAGTGTTGCGGCATCAATAGGCGAACCGAATGGCGACAGCAAAGATCCGTACATCAGTGGTGACGGCCGATACGTAACCTTCAGCTCTGCGGCGACAAACATCGTGGCGGAAGGCGCCAACGTCAATGTCGATATTTATGTTCGCGATCTTTTTCTGGGCGAAACAACCAAGGTCAGTGTTCGCCCGGCCGGAGTGTTTACAGAATTGAACTCATGGAACCCGGCAATCAGCGCGGACGGTAGCCACGTGGTGTTTACCTCAGGCGACAGCGGTCTGGTTCCCGGTGACATTGAAGGACCACAAGATGTCTTTGTTCGCAACCTGGGCAACTGGGACATCGAGCGGGTTAGTGTCAGCACCGGTGGCGGCGAGAGCAATGAGCGCAACGGCGTCGCCGCCATCAACTCCGACGGCAGCGTGGTCGCATGGTGGTCCCGCGCTGACAACCTGGTAGAAAACGATGACAACGGTCAGGACGACATCTTCGTACGTGACCGCGTGGCCGACACTACGAGCCGGATTAATCTATCGTCGGCGGGAGAACAAGCGAGCAACGGAGGAAGCTACCATGTTTCTATCACCGACAACGGTCGATTTGTGGTCTTCCTGTCAGATGCCAATAATCTCGTCGATAACGATTTCAATGAACGTGGTGACATTTTCTCGCACGACCGTGTCACCGGAATTACCCGGCGCCATAGCCTGACTCCGAGCGGAGCCGGCGGCAACGAATACAGCAGAACCCCATCGGTTTCACCCGATGGGATGTACATCGCTTTCGAATCACTCGCGTCCGATTTTGTCAGTGACGATGACAACCTTGCGCAGGATGTCTTTCTCGCTTGGGGCCCGGAAGTGATCAAGGTGGACGGGTTTGAGTCAACCAGGGCTGACGAACGACTGCTCTCTGGCGAGAAGCAGAACAAGGGTGGCAGTGATCGGCAATAGACGGTTCCGACCAGTTGCTGCCCCTCAAGGGTTTCATCAAAAAAGCCGGACAAATAGACTCGCTACCAGTTGGGGTTGATGATTATCCCGGAGCTCTTTCGCGTCAGGTCTACTGCAAAATAAATTCCTTTTCGAAAAAGTGGGATCAGGTTTTTCTTGTCGTAAGCCAGCTTTCCTTTCCAGTTAAGAAGCTGTTGAACTCCATTGCGATAGAAAAAATATCGTTGATTTTGAACAGCAAAATCAGCGGATAACAACTCAAAATAACTTCTCAATTCTTTCTTTGAAAATTCTTTCCAGTGCGGCGCATAAGTCCTCTTGCGAAGAATGTCCGAAACTGAAATTCCGCTCCCCCAGCCTGATAGAAATCTGGGGATTGATAGAAAGATACTCTTCGGAAAATAATAATTTGGCGTGGTGATGATGATCCTGCCACCGGGCCTCAGGACACGGTAGATCGCCTTCCACATATCTACTGGATTGAAGGTAATATGCTCCAATATCTCGCAAAAAAGGATCACATCCATTGAGTCATCATCCAGCTCATCAAATACTCTTTCAGAGCTAAGATCTTCGTATACCAGTAAATTTATATTGTGGTTTGAAGCAATTCTCCTTACTGCCGGGTCGTCCAAAGGGTTTGAAAAATCCGCTGCTGTGACTTTATGGCCATCCAAGGCATAAAGGACTGACTGGTGTAGCCAATGCGCTCCGACATCCAGAATGTCTGCACGCTCCCATTTCCATTGCTCATATTCATCCAACAGTTGTCGTATCCAGGATTTCGCCACAAGGGCGGTCAGACACAAATGAAAAGTATTTTTTAATTCAACCAGTGGTCAGTGTGCCAGACGATTCTAAAATGCGCTATAACACTGAAATTCGAGGCAGGAAAAATCTATTACTATATTGGTACGTTCAAGATTGGTGTATACGCGGGACGGGAAAAGTTTAAGTAAATGCCAGAAGACTGGGCAAAATCCGATTTGGAATTTTGAAGTCGCTAGTTCTGATCCTGTTAAGTATTATTCGACGCCTGCCATAAGCGACGCTGAAATTTGCACCTATAGTATGGCCGCTTTGTGGACAGAACCGGAACGTTACCCCTTGCAATAGCCAATGGCAGCTCGCAACCCTTTTCAGAAGTTGGTGTGGTAAAGTTTTGAGAGGCGGCAAATGACCCATTCCAAACTGTCAGCCAACTGGTCCCCGCACGGAGAATCAACACTTATGGAGCCTCGCCAGATCGTTGAAAAATGGGTCTCGTGTTTCAACCAAGCAGACGCGGACGCCATTGCTGATTTTTATGCCGAAGATGCGACGAACCACCAGGTTGTTCGAGATCCTGTAGTCGGCCGAGATGCGATAAGAAAGATGTTTGCGGGGGAATTTGCCCAAGCGACAATGGTTTGCCAGATCGAGAACATTTTTCAGGATGGCGATTGGGCAATCCTTGAATGGACAGACCCGAATGGGCTACGCGGGTGTGGTTTCTTCAATATTCAGAATGACAAGATCGTATTTCAACGGGGCTACTTCAACGAACTGTCGTTCCTTGGACTTCAAGGGTTGCCGTTACCCACTGAATAGCTCGCTGATGTCTGCTTCTGGCCAAGACTGTGTGAAAACTATTTGAATTTTTTCTCAGGTGGGGTAGCGCTGCATTACAGGTCTTACTAGTACCTGCACCTGAATCCCCTCTGATCTTGCCTCCGCTTACTGGTTCAGAGCGGTGATTAACTTGCATGGAACATCTTTGGCTGCTGTCGACCCGTGTGCGGCTAGTGCACAAGTAAGGGTTCGATGATGCTCGGGTTGCCATCATTGGGCGCTGCTTTTATATTAAGCAGCGAAACCAGCAAATTGTATACTTGAACACTCTCGAATCGATCCACCAGGATGCCCTTCTTGAGAGCAGGCCCGGAAGCATAAAAAATGCCATGCATCGACAGGTGTTTTGGGTCATGTCCATGGTCGCCGCGTAAAAATTGCGGTTGCATCTTGTTCTCGATCGAGCGTGTCGCAATAATCCATCCGTCGTCAGGGATTCCGACCAGCGGGGTAACCCGCGAGTTATGTTTCAGGTGTAATCGCTCGGGTAAATCAGCTCGCCGATAGATCTTCATATGGGGACTCGCGTGCTCCAGTTTCGAGAAGATTTGATCTTCCAGGCCTGGTTTCGGTATGAGCTGAAGCACAGCGCCTGCTTGAAGCACTCTGCAATGATCGAGGTCGATGAAATCGTCGAGAAACACAACGCGACTTTCATCCATCTCAGCCATGCCGTGATCGGAGACGATGACGAGATTGACGGAGTGGTTCATGTTGCGTTCTGCGAGGCCGGACAAGAGCTTTCCCAAAAGCCGGTCTACTTGCTCTACTGCTTGGATAACTTCGGGAGAATCGGGCCCATAACGATGCCCAATGGTGTTGACCTCCTCAATGTAGAGCGTAAGAAACCTCGGCCGCTGCTCCACTGGAAGGTCCAGCCAAACCAGGATCTGATCAACCCTGGATTCATAGTTCATACTGTCGTCCATCTTTCGCCAGTGAGACGGGCGTATTCCTTGCACCGCTGCTTCAGAACCCGGCCAGAAGAGAGTGGCTGTTGTCAGGCCTTGCTTCTCCGCGGTTACCCAAATTGGCTCGCCACCCCACCAGTGTGAATTTCCATGTTCTTCGCGATTGCCTTGGGTAAAGACTGCATCGATTTCGGGGTCATAGATGACATTTGAGACGATCCCGTGATTTTCTGGATACAAACCCGTAACAATGCTGTAGTGATTGGGAAAGGTCTTGCTCGGAAAGACCGGGATGAGCCCCTTGGCATGAACGCCTGCGGCTGCGATTGAGTCGAGCGCTGGAGTCGCGGCTCGCTCGGCATAGTCCCAGCGGAATGCATCCAGCGAGACGAGGATTACCGTGGGCCCGACTCCCGCCGAGTGACCAATATTTGATAACAGGCAAGCAGTCAGCAGAACGGACACAATCCACAGGCGTCTCAGCATTGGAACTCCTTAAATTGATTATTTCTCAAAGCCCGATGGCTTCCAGCATTCTCACAGCGACTGAGTTTAAGCAAAACAAACACCATGTTGCCAGAAATTCCAGAGTATTGAACGGCCATTCAGCTCGTTTTCTGCCCTTGTTGCTACGATAGTTGGTGAACTCTAACGTCAGCTCCTGGCCGATTGTGAACTAAATCGCACTGAAATATGGGTCTGGTGACGTTCTGCTTTGTGGCCGCAACCGGCGATCACCTACGAAGCCATCTTCTATCCCTTAACGATTGCCGAGAAAAGTGGCGCTGAATATTTTACTTTGCCTGTAGCCGCTTACTGAAAGCGGTCATTGGTTTAAATACAATCTGACATTGTTTGTCAGGTGGGATGTCAACATCGCTGCTGGAATTCACAGCTGGCTCGATGCGTCATAGCTTTGTCTGAACTTCTGAGCTATTGATCGCATCTCCCGAATCGTCTCCTGTGCCAGTGCTTCGGGCTGATGATTCAGCAGGATCTCCTGCAGCTCTCGATCGATGCGTTCAATCAAGTCCTCGTCGCAAAGATCTCCCGATGCCGTCGGGTAGCGGGCGCCGAAGTAACGTGAATTCCACGACTCGCGCCGGCAGTATTTTGCTGTGTGTTCGTGAGCAAGGTAGTTCCCGCGCGGGCCTTCTGTCTGCGTCAGATCCAGGGCCAACATCTCATCATTCACTTCGATCCCCCGCCACATGCTGCGGAGCTGCCCTGCCAGTTCGTCTCCCAAGAGCAGTCCGTGAAGAGAGAAAGTAATCCCTTCGTCCAGGCTTCCCATATAGGGGCAGATGGCCGGGCGGCTGTAGAACGCCTGTATCATGTTACTGGAAATCTCGGCGGCTGCGTCCTGATTGAATCGTCGTGCCTGGGAATCGCCAGCAGTGCTGGTCAAACGCGGTATTCCAAGGATTCGGGAAATCTCGCACATTGCCATCTCAGCCATGGCCGATTGAGAAGGTGCACCTATCGCTCCCGTCGCCACCTCCATGAAACTCGCATCGGATGAGCCGATACAGAATGAACCCTCGCGAATGATTTGCGACAAGACGATTGCGGTCAGATCGGTCGCCAATGAATGCACAACGCATCCCGCGATGGTAATCGGAGCCGAAGCACCGCCGATTGTCACGGTGCCGGCAGTGACCGGCACACCGGCTTCCACGGCCTCGATGAGTTGGTCTATATGGGGCTTTGCATAGTAGAGTGGCAGAGGCGTTACGCAATGCATGAAGTAAGGCTTGTCCACCAACTCCTTTGGGCCACCACGAATGGCCGCGGCCATTTCTATCACCACCCCGAGTGACTCGGCGAACTCGCACAGGTACATCAACGGTTTCGTCGTATTTTCAGCGAGCACGGAGAACTCGTCGATCTCGCCGTGAATAGTCGATTCCTCGACATTTTTGCACGACACACACACGGCGTCGATATTCCGCAGTGCGTCACTCACACGCGTTACTGTCGCAAGATCCTCCCGATTGCTGTCGCGGGCCTCGCCGGTTTCCTCGTCGTAGACCTTGATGCAGGTCATACCTGGAATGAACCAGGTATGCTGGGTGTCAATCACAATGGATATCGAGCCGTCTCGGTTCCAAAGCCTGACGCTCTTTGCGACGCTATCGAGCGATCTTTCAATGAGCTCAATCGGGAATTTGACCAGGCCCTCGGGCGATACATCGCAGCCCGCATCACCAAGCCGATCCATCAGGCGGGGCACCGGATCGAACCCGATGCCAGTCTGACTCATGAGGTCGAAGGTGGCGTCGATGATCCGCTTCGTGTCATCTTTGGAAAAGGGTGAATAAGGTGGCGTGGGGCCATGATGGAGCCCAGGGTCTCCCGACAGGAATTCGCTTCCCATGGCCACCGCCTTCGCGCGCTGCACACTCTTTCGTCTCACCATATTTGTCCCTGCCCGTGATCGTGGGGAGTATAAGCAAAATAGACGCCACTCTGCATGAATTCAGCCATAGGACTTGCGAAGGTAATGGCGCGGCTACGTCGCAGGTAGCGTCCGAACAACAGGGCTCCGAAAATATAGCCCATCGCACCGATCGGCGGCCACAGCAAGTACGGGCCCGCCTGGCCATCGTACACAAAACCGGTTTCACCGAGAAAAATATTGGTGCTGAGCACACTGGCCACCAGCGTACCGACAATCAGCAGGGTAGGCGCCCGGCGGCCGGCGACGAAGTAGTCATCGAGTTTCTTGACCCGGCGGCCTGCGTAATTACCGACAGCGATGTAAACGATAAGGCTGAACAGTACTGCGCCGGAATAGATGTCCATTTTTATTGTTCATTCATCGTGTGAATTCACAAGCAGTATAGAAGAAATCAAACCGGCTTGATGTCATTCGGCCTGATTGAAACCACCAAAGGTGATAACGACCTTCTCTCGACGCTCCGTCCCGGTGGTTTATACTTCCTGAATACTTTGGTCTTCAGGACTGGCATGGCTACTTCTTCCGCTACTCGATCCACAGCGCTCACTGGCTTACATCTTTTGGTGTCTTATGAGTGCAACTACGAGTGCGACCATTGTTTTGTTTGGGGTGGGCCCTCGCAGAACGGCCTTATGACAGACGGGACCATCGGGCACATCTTAAAGCAGGCCGAAGAACTCGGCACGATCGAATGGATTTATTTCGAAGGTGGCGAGGCATTTCTTCATTACCAGTTACTGCTTTCCGGGGTTCGACGGGCGAGGGAGAGTGGCTTCAGGGTTGGAATTGTCACCAATGCCTATTGGGCGACAACTGATGCCGAAGCCGTGGAGTGCTTACGACCGTTTGCCGGTGCCGTCGAAGATCTTTCGATCAGCGATGATGCCTACCACGGCAGCAAGGACGGCCCGGGGCCAACACTCATTGCCCGCCAGGCCGCTGAGCACCTGGGTATCCCGGTCGACTTCATCAGTGTCGCCGGGCCGGAAGCGACAGATGCGCAAGGCGTGTCCGGTCAATTGCCTGCCGGCGAATCCGCGGTTTTGTACCGTGGCCGGGCAGCCGAAAAGCTTGCATCGCGTGTCCGGCCAAAACCATGGAAACAGTTCACTGAATGTCCATGGGAGGAATTGCGGCACCCGGAGCGCGTGCACGTGGATGCATTTGGGAATCTGCAAATCTGCCAGGGTATCTCAATTGGCAACCTGCTTGAGCGCCCACTCACTGAAATCATACGTGACTACGACCCGGACACTCACCCGATCGTCGGACCGTTACTCGCTGGCGGCCCGGTAGAATTGGTTAATCGATACGAACTGCTACACGAGCCGGGTTACGCCGACGCCTGCCACCTCTGTTACCTTTCGCGCTGCAAGCTTAGAGACAGATTCCCTGACGTTTTAACGCCCGGCCAGATGTACGGAATGGGATGAAAGACTGAAGAACAAAAGTCGCCAGGCTCCCCATTTGACCTTGCAGTCCCCGGATGTTAGCGTTTGGCCGCAATCATTTTGGTAAAAAATCGTAGTCATAACAAAGCCAGTTTGTATCATCGCAGGGAATGTGATTTGAATTTAGCAGAGCCGGGCAATTCGAATGGCCCATTCCAGTTTTTGGCGAAACATCAACACAGCCTGAAGTGGGTAGTCTATGCGCTGTTAGTCCTCAACTTCGGGTACTATTTTTTTGACGACTGGCGCGCGGCACAAAGCACCCTCCTGCCGGATGCTTCATTCCTTGAAATCACCGGCTCTTACGCGACGACTTTTGATGAATTAGGCTGGTTTTTCCTCCTTTTTCTGCTGGAAGTTGAAACCTATTGGATCGAGGATGATACAAAACGCGGACTTCTTTACTGGCTGATGCAAGCAGGGCGCGTTATCTGTTATGTCGTTGTCTGCCACACGCTTTATGCTTTTATCGTCTATGTCATTGAGCTGGGAAACGCAACCGTTCTTACTGATATTGGTAGTCTCTGTGCACTTGTTGGCGAGGATCTCTCATTTACCCGGAATCTTCTTTATGAGCTGATCGACGCCGGCAATTGTTCATCCTTGAGCCCGGGCGGCGAGATTTATCGATTCGCCGGAGAACCTGTCGTCTCGGATTCATCCGGTTATCGGATGGCCGTGCGGCATGCCTGGATTGATGTCATTGAGATAGCGGGCTGGTTGTCGATCTCGCTGCTGCTCATCTTTGTAATGGTGTTGCAGAAACAGGGCATTTACAGATCCCCTGGGATCCGTCGTGCAAACTGTCTGCAGTATGTTGTCTATGCCATCATCGCCGGTACGGCTTTCTACTGGGCTGTGTATGGGTATTATGTCTATACATGGGATATCCTCTTGTGGATTGGGGGATTCGCCGCTATTGACGCCAATCTTGCTGAATGGCGGGATGAACTTCAGGATGAAAGCGAAGCGATGGGCCATGCGGAATCGAGGGGTGAACCAGCTTGAAAAACTATGATGCCATTGTTATTGGTGCTGGCCATAACGGGCTCACCAACGCGGCCTTTCTTGCAAAGGCCGGACTCGATGTTCTCATATTGGAAAAGAATGCCTATATCGGTGGGGCGACGGCCACTCGCGAGTTGTATGACGGTTGGAAGTACTCCAACAGCTCATACGTAAGCAGCCTGTTTCGGCCCGAGATATACCAGGCGCTTGACCTGGGCCATCACGGTCTTGAAGTGGTGCCTCTGCAGGGTGGTGCGACGTTTAAACAGAATGGCGATTATTTTGGCAACTACCATCAGCCAGCGGTCCGGCGGCGTGAGATTTCCCGTCATTCAAAGCGTGACGCGGATGCATCCATTCGCTTTGATGCCGATCTGATGAAATGGTGCCGCCTGATCCGCGGTTTCATGTTGCGCACCCCGGCTGATCCGACGTCTTACAAGTGGCGCGACGCGATGGAGTTCGCCGCACTTTTGAAAAGCTTTTATAGCCTGAGCGAAAGCCAGATTTATGAATTCACTCGCTTTTTCACCATGTCGATCGCGGAATACCTGGAAGAATACTTCGAAAGTGATGTCATCCTCGCCCATTTTTCAGGCGGCAGCATCATCGGCACCGGCCTGGGGGTCTACTCACCCGGTACGGCTTACGTTTTGCTGCACCATGCGATGGGCGACGTCGATGGCAATATCGGTTCCTGGGGATTTGCGCGCGGCGGCATGGGGTCGGTTGCAAAGGCGATAGCCTCATCTTTCCAGTCCTATGGCGGAGAAGTTCGAACCGACGCTGAAGTGAAGGAAATTAAAGTCAAGGGGCGCAGGGCAACGGGTGTCGTACTCGCGTCAGGTGAAGAAGTACATGCCCGGGTTGTGGTCTCAAATCTTGACGCCAGGCGCACATTCCTTGGCATCATGAACAGGAAACACCTGCCCGAAGAGTTGATCAGGCGGGCAAAGAATTTCAAGATTCGTGGGTCTTCGGGGAAGGTCAACATCGCGCTTGACGGCCTGCCGGAATTTCCGGCGCTCGAAAAAGGCTCCCCACTCACCCTGGGTCATATGCATTTCTCGGATACGCTGGAGCGGCTGGAACGTGCCTATGACGACTGGAAAGATGATCGCTGGTCACAGGACCCTTACGTGGACCTGCTTATCCCGACCCAATATGACCCGACAATGTCTCCACCCGGCAAGCACATGATGAGCATTTTCGTTCAATATTGCCCGGTTGAAGTCGAAGGCGGGTGGACCGACGATAAGCGTGATGCATTCGGGGCCGCCGTGATCAACCAGGTTGCCGACTACAGCCCCAACTTCAAGGATCTGATCCTGCATGCGGAGGTGCGCACGCCGCGTGAAATCGAAGCCGAAATCGGCCTCACGGAGGGCAATATCTTCCAGGGTGAACTCACTCTTGACCAGCTGATGTTCAACCGCCCGTTCCCCGGTTATGCCCAGTACCGCGGACCGGTTAAAAATATGTATATGTGCGGTTCTTCCAACCACCCGGGCGGTGGTGTGATGGGAGCCCCGGGCGCCAATGCTGCGCGTGAGATCCTGCGTGATCTGGGTCAGAAAGATACCACGCCCCAGGGGTTTAGCGATGACTGAATCCAAATCCATACTCGTCATCGGCGGCGGGCATAACGGTCTCGTATGTGCGACCTACCTGGCCAAATCCGGCCACCGTGTGCAGGTGTTGGAAGCGCGTGAAACGGCAGGCGGCGGCGCGTCCAGCCATCAATTTTCTGAAGGCTATCAGGTTTCGGGTCTTGCCCACGTTCTTCATCCCCTCAACCCCAGGATCATCAAAGAACTTGACCTGGTAAACATGGGCCTGATACCTGGCGAGGCCATTAACACCATCTCGCTCGGTCGCGACGGGCGTCATCTGACCCTTGGCGTGGATACCGTGACGGGCACCGGACTGTCTTCGGATGATGCCGCCGCTTATACGTCCTTCAAGGTGGAATTTCGCTCATATGCCAGGGCGCTTGAGCCGATGACCATGAACAAACCGCCGCGACTCAAGGACATGGACCGCAAGGACAAATTCACGCTCGCCAGGCTGGGCTGGTCATTACGTTTTGGCCTCGGCGCCGCGTCAATGAGTGAATTCCTGCGGGTTGGCGGGATCAATATTTATGACGTCTTGAACGAAACGTTTGACGACCCGCAACTGAAAGGCGCCATCTCAGCGGATGCGATAATCGGACACCATATGGGCACCCGAACACCGACGACCGTGCTTACCTATCTCAATCGGCTGAGAGGAGAAACTTATGGGCCCCAGACCCTGCCGGTGGGTGGTGCGGGCAATGTAGCAACCGTACTTGTTAACGCTGCGGTGGGGGCTGGGGTTGACATTCGGACGGGTGCGAAGGTTCAGCAGATTATTGTTGCGGACGGCAAGGCAACCGGCGTTCGGTTGCAATCAGGCGAGGAACGAATGGCGGATATCGTGATCTCGAACGCCGATGCAAAGACCACCTTTCTGGGACTTGTCGGCACACCCGACCTCGACGCCATGTTTGCGCACCGTATTCACACGACCCGGACCAACGGCACCGTCGCGAAACTCCATTTTGCCTTGAATGGGCTGCCCCGCGTGAGCGGCCTTTCTGAGGCAGAGCTTGGACAACGCCTGCTTATTGCCCCGGATATGCGCTATGTGGAACATGCCTTCAATCATGCAAAATACGGTGAGTATTCCGAGGCGCCGGTTCTGGAGATAACGATACCCAGTCTGGCGGATCCTTCACTGGCGCCCAAAGGACATCATGTGATGTCAGTAACGGCAAGCTTTGCACCCTACGCCCTCAAAAGTGGCTGGGACACAAGCAGAGACGAATTTGCCGATAAAGTGATGTCCCTGATCGGAGACTATACGCCTGGCTTTGCAGCTCAGATCGTCGCCAGCGAAGTGCTGACGCCCAGAGATATTGAGCGGGAGTTCAATGTCACAGGGGGCCATTGGCACCACGGTGAGATGACGATTGATCAATCCTTCATGATGCGTCCGGTCCACGGGACGGCGCAGTACGATACGCCGATCGAGGGGCTGTTTCTCTGCGGGGCTGCCGCCCATCCCGGTGGCGGGATCACCGGCCTGCCCGGACACAATGCTGCCAAACGAATTCTGGCCATGGCAGGTGGGCGATAGTCATGGAAAAACACGACTTCAAACAAGTGCTTCAGCATTCCCCCTTTCATGCCCGTGTGGAGGCTTATAACCTGGTAAAAAGCTGGACGTCCTGGAACGGATATCAAACGGCCCGCGTGTTTGACACACTGGCGTCTGAATATTTTGCCATTCGCAGTTCCTGCAGCGTGATGGACATGACGGCGATGGAGAAATACCGGATCACCGGCCCGGATGCGCTCAAGTTTCTGAACCGCCTCGTTGTGCGCGATATCTCAAAATTGAAACCGGGCCGTGTGACTTATGTAGTATGGTGCAATGATGAGGGCCGGGTACTGGATGACGGCACGATTTTTCATCTGGGTGACGCGGGATATCGACTTTGTTCACAACATCACCAACTCGACTGGCTGCTGATATCCAGCCTCGGTATGGATATCACGATTGAGCAAGAGACGCATGACGTCGCTGCACTTTCCGTGCAGGGCCCGACATCGTGTTCGGTGCTCAGCGCAGCCGGGATTTCCGGCCTGCACGAGCTGAAACCCTTCGGTATTTTGAACACGGTCCTTGATGGCATGGAGGTAATGATTTCCCGGACCGGTTTTACGGGTGATCTTGGTTATGAACTTTGGGTGGACCCCTGTCATGCCCTTACCCTTTGGGACGCCATTTTCAGCGTCAGGGAACGCGGACTTTATGACCTGCGCCCCATTGGCCTCAATGCGCTTGAAATGGTTCGCATTGAAGCCGGCTTTGTCATGCCGGGTGATGACTTCAACACTGCGGAAACCGCGGTGCGTGCCGGTCATGACCGCTCGCTTTTTGAACTGGGCCTCGGCTGGGTTGCCAGTTGGGATAAGCCATATTTCACGGGCCGGCGCGCCCTTCAAAAGGAGCAGGCCCAACCCATCAGACGCAGGCTGGTCAAGCTTTTGGTCGAAGGCAACAAACCCCCGACCGACAGTTTTCTCTATGACGGCAAAAAGGGGCAGCGCATCGGCACCATCAAGACGAACATCTGGTCCCCTATCCTTAAAGCAAACCTGGCCATGGCAGACATAGAGTATGTAAAAGGTGTGGCGCCCAAAGAAATCTGGGCTGAGATCTATTACCAGAAAGAGCTTGAGTGGCAGGTGACCTGGGCGCAATGCACCATTTCAGAAGAACCATTCTGGATTCATCCGCGGCGCCTGCAAACGCCACCGGACGAGTACTAAATGTAAATTCCAGCAACGCTGGGTTGCGTTATTCGCATGCTGTCCTGGGGTGCTTGCGGGAGGGCGTTTATTTTAATTGACATGTATGATAAAGATCATGGAAGTCGGAAAACAGTTGCGCGCGGTGCGCACCGCGTTTGGTCTGAGCCAGCGCGAACTGGCCAAGCGCGCCGGGGTCACAAACGGTATGGTGTCGCTTATCGAGCAGGACCGGGTCAGTCCGTCCGTTGGCTCGTTGCAGAAAATCCTGTCTGCTTTCCCGATGACGATGGCGGAGTTCTTTACACGTGATATGCAGGGTAGGGATAATGTCGTTTTCCGGGCGGATGAGTTACCGGATGTCGGTACGGGGGATATTGAGTATAAGTTGGTCGCAGCATCAAGGCATGACCGTAAGATGTCCATCCTGTGGGAGACTTATGAGCCCGGTACGGACACCGGTGAAGATCTTCTGACACATACTGGAGAAGAAGGCGGTGTGGTCATCGACGGTGAACTCGAACTGACTGTCGCAGGAAAGACCTGGATGCTGGGTCCCGGCGATTCCTACTATTTCGATAGCCGCTTGCCGCACCGTTTCAGAAACAAGGGGAAAGTACCTGCCCGCATCGTCAGCGCCAATACCCCGCCAACGATCTGATCCTCCCTGCAGCACCGTACCATTTCGGGGCAGTCGCCCCATTCACGCACCCTTACGGGTGTTCAAATTCCACCCGGAGACCTGGAAATTATGCTATCTAACTGTAATTAAAGATGTATGGCCTTTGGCACGTAAGTTGCATTTAAAGGTTTGAAGCCAATCACCGCCCCGGGTCAGGAAATACCGGTCCTGCGTGGCGATACTTTCGTTGAGGAGGAAAGATGAAGCTCGGACCATTAGCAACAGTTGCATCACTTACTTTGATTTCAGGCGCCGCCAGCGCGGGGTTTTCAGGCACACTCTCGCTGACCAGTGACTACGATTATCGAGGTTTTTCGCAGACCGCCGAAGATTTTGCAGTCCAGGGAAGTCTTGACTATGGGCACGACAGCGGATTCTATGCATCTGCATGGGGCTCTTCGCTGGATTGGGGCCAGGACAGTGATGCGGATATCGAGATTGACTACACTGTCGGCTTCAGCCGTGAATTCCGGGATTCTGGTATCTCATGGGATGCCGGTTACCTGGCTTATACCTATCCCGGGCTCAGCAGCGCCAACTTCGGTGAATTTTACGGTGGTTTCAGTTGGGATGCATTCAGTATCAAGTTGTCTTACTCGAATGACTTTGCGGGTGTCGGCAAAAGTGCCTGGTACCTTGATGGCGGATACAGCTATCAATGGGAAAGCGGTTGGAGCGTGTTGGTCTACGCTGGATATAGTTTTGGTAATGCCTTCGACGTGGAGCAGCCTTTCGGAATAATTCCGTTTGGAAACCCGGATTACTGGAACTACGGTGCTGGAGTCGGGTATACGTACAGTCACCTGTATCTGGAAGCGAAAGTTGTAGGGACTGATCTGAGCAACCCCTACAAGATCGACAACGGTGTATTCGCCAATGATTTCCGTGGAATATTTACGGTGACGCTGTCGCTCCCTTAACCCCCAAATTGCTAGTAAAATAATAGACAATAAATACCATATTTGACAATTTTCCCTTGGAAATATGGCAGAGCGTCTAATATAATAGACGTTTGTTGGCCAAGTCCTCAGGGGAATGACAAATGAGTATCAATACCGCAGCGCTGGAATCCTACTGGATGCCGTTTACCGCCAACCGGGATTTCAAAAAGAACCCGAGGATCATTGTTGGCGCCAGCGGCCATCATTACCAGACTGCCGATGGCAGACATGTCTATGACGCATTTTCCGGCTTGTGGACCAGCGGCCTGGGCCATTGCCACCCGAAAATAGTTGAAGCGGTTCAGCAGCAGGTGGCAACCCTGGATTTTGCGATGAGCTTCCAGGCGGGCCACGAAAAGGCTTTCCAGTTGGCTGCTGAGTTAAGCGATATGGCGCCAGAGGGGTTTAACCACTGCTTTTTCACGAACTCTGGATCTGAATCGGTGGATACGGCGCTGAAGATTGCTCTGGCCTGTCACCGGGCAAGAGGGGAAGGGCACCGCACCCGGCTGATTGGGCGCGAGCGTGGTTATCATGGTGTCAATTTTGGTGGAATGTCCGTTGGTGGCATGTCGCCGAACCGGAAATCCTTCGGGGCCAGCCTGCTGCCTGGCGTTGATCACCTGCCGCACACATTCAGCCTGGAGCACAACGCATTCAGCAAGGGACAACCTGAATGGGGCGCACACCTGGCGGATGAGCTGGAGCGGCTGGCTGCGCTGCATGACGGATCGAATATTGCTGCCGTGATCGTCGAGCCGGTGCCCGGATCAACCGGTGTTTTGCCGCCACCGGTAGGGTATCTGCAGAGGCTGCGTGAGATTTGTGACAAGTATGGGATCCTGTTGATCTTTGACGAGGTGATTACCGCTTTCGGCCGGGTGGGAGAGCCTTTTGCTGCGCTGCGCTTTGGCGTGACGCCGGACATTATCACCACCGCCAAGGGATTGACCAACGGCGTGATTCCGATGGGTGCGGTCCTGGTGCGTGATGAGGTGTACGATTCGTTCATGCAGGGCCCGGGGCAAATGATCGAGCTGTTTCATGGCTACACTTACTCAGGACACCCGGTGGCGGCCGCTGCCGGCCTGGCCACGCTGGAGGTCTACCGCGAGGAAGGCACTTTCGAGCAGGCCAGGGAACTGGAAAGTCATTTTGAACAAGCAATTCACTCGCTCGATGATCACCCAAAAGTGATTGACGTGCGCAATTTCGGGCTGATGGGGGCGGTGGAGATTGAGTCTCGCCCCGATGCACCCGGGACGCGCGGCATGGAAATACATAAAAAGTGTTTCTGGGAAGAAGACCTGGTGATTCGCAACGGCATGGACGTGCTGCAATTTTCGCCTTTCCTTAATTCCCGGCCCGAAGACATGACCATGACTTTTGAAAAGATCAGGAAAGCACTGGATAGTATTGACTAGTAATTGAGGAATACATGATGAGTACCGAAGCTACTGCAGGCATTGAAACCGTGGAAACCCCGGAATTCGTTGGCCACTTCATCAACGGCAGGAATGTGGCAGACCACGGGCGCAGCCAGGATGTTTTCAACCCGGCGACCGGAAAAGTGGTGAGGCAGGTGGCGCTGGCGAGCAAGGCGACCGTGATTGATGCAATCGCTGCCGCTGAAGCGGCTTTCCCCGCGTGGCGCAATACACCGGTGGCCAAGCGTGCCCGAATTATGTTCCGCTTCAAGGAATTGCTGGAGCAAAATGCAGAAAGGGTCGTGGCGCTTTTGACTGAAGAGCATGGCAAAGTTTTACATGATGCGCTGGGCGAATTTTCGCGTGGTGTGGAAATTGTCGAATACGCTTGTGGCGCACCGGAATTACTCAAAGGTGAACACAGCAAGAACGTGGGTCCGGCGATTGACAGCTGGAGCGAGTTCCAGCCTCTGGGCGTGGTAGCCGGCATCACGCCGTTCAACTTTCCTGCGATGGTGCCGATGTGGATGTACCCGATGGCCATTGCCTGCGGTAATACTTTTGTACTCAAACCCTCTGAGCGGGACCCGTCCGCCCCGATGCTGGTGGCTGAACTGCTGCACGAAGCAGGCTTGCCCGAAGGTGTATTCAACCTGGTGAACGGTGACAAGGAAGCCGTGGATACACTGCTGACGGATCCGCGGGTGCAGGCAGTTTCTTTCGTAGGCTCCACACCGATTGCAGAATATGTCTATCAAACCGGCGGAGCAAACGGTAAGCGCGTCCAGGCGCTCGGCGGCGCCAAGAACCACGCCATCGTGATGCCCGATGCGGACATGGACAATGCGGTGTCTGCGCTGATGGGTGCGGCTTACGGTTCCTGCGGAGAGCGCTGCATGGCTATTGCCGTGGCAGTTACGGTAGGTGAGGAAACCGGGGATGTCCTGGTCGGAAAACTGAAAGCGGAACTGGAGCAGCTGAAAGTTGGTCCGGGCACCGATAACAATAACGATATGGGCCCACTGGTCACCCGCCAGCACTTTGAGAAAGTAAAAGGATACGTGGACCTGGGTGAGAACGAAGGTGCAGAACTGGTCGCAGACGGACGCGGACTCTGTGTCAGTGGTCACGAGGACGGGTTTTTCCTGGGCGGCACACTGTTTGACCGCGTGACACCGGAAATGAAGATTTACCAGGACGAAATTTTTGGTCCCGTGCTCTGCGTGGTGCGCGTGGACACGATGCAGGAAGCCATGGACTTGATTGACCGGCACGAGTACGGCAACGGCACCTGCATCTTTACCCGCGATGGCGCGGCCGCGCGGTACTTCAGTGACAATATCAAGGTCGGCATGGTCGGCGTCAATGTCCCGCTGCCGGTGCCGGTCGCCTACCACAGCTTCGGTGGCTGGAAACGCTCCCTGTTTGGAGACCTCTACGCCTACGGGCCAGACGCGGTCCGCTTCTACACGCGGCGTAAAACGATCACCCAGCGCTGGCCTTCCAGCGGAGTACGCGAGAACGCACAGTTCTCATTCCCCAGCAATGATTAGTGCGCGAACTGTAAGAGGTCGCTTGCGGCCGAAAGGCTGGTCGCGCCCAGGGACGCTCTTACAAGAACTGTAAGAGGTCGCTTGTGGCCGAAAGGCTGGTCGCGCCCAAGGACGCTCTCACAGGAACTGTAAGAGGTCGCTTGCGGCCGAAAGGCTGGTCGCGCCCAGGGACGCTCTTACAGGCGTTGGTCTCCGTGCACCCAGAGGACTTCGGAACCGTCGTCTGCACGGACAATAACCCTGGCGGCTACAAACAGAAAATCGGAAAGGCGGTTCAGGTAACGGATGGTGGCTTCGTTGACGTCTTCATCGCGAGCCAGGGCTACCACTCTGCGCTCGGCCCGGCGGCAAACGGTTCTCGCCAGGTGGCAGCGCGCTGCTGATTCCGATCCGCCCGGCAGGATGAAATCCTTCAGAGGTGGCAGATTCTCATTGAGCTTGTCCAGGTCGGCTTCCAGGCCATCAACGTAACTGCCGGGAATCAGCACGGTACCCGGCATACATAACTCACCACCCAGATCGAATAACTCGTGTTGCACGCGATTGAGAATGGACCGGATGCTGGCGGGTAATTCTGTCGCAAGCACCAGTCCCACAGTGCTGTTGAGTTCATCGACGGTGCCAAAAGCCCCGACGCGTAGATTGTCTTTCTCAACCCTCGATCCGTCGCCAAGTCCGGTCGTGCCCTTGTCACCGGTGCGGGTATATATTTTTGATAAGCGATGTCCCATGAGGTGATTCTAATCGAATTTGAAGTTCTCTTCTTTCGATGAAAGAATAAACGGGCTTCACACAAGCAAATAACAAATGGAGAAAATCAATGGACTTCAAAAAACTTTTGATTACCGATGCGGGCTGGGGCATGTTCGTGCTGCGGATCGTTACCGGCATTATTTTTATTGGGCACGGCGCGGGCAAGTTTGGTTGGGGGAGTGATCAAACACTGGCCGGGCTGGCTGGATGGCTGGGCAGTATCGGCATTCCTTTGCCCATGGTTGGCGCCTTTCTCGTCGCTTTTTTTGAAACTTTTGGTGGGGGATTCCTGATTATTGGCCTGGTTACCCGGTTCTGGGCCGCGGGGCTGGCATTCGCAATGCTGATTGCCGTCACCCTGGTGCACCTTCCGAACGGTATGTTCGCTGAGGGTGGTTACCAGTGGGCCCTGTTGTTGATGGCGTGCTCTTTGGCCTTGATGTTTGAAGGTGCGGGAAATGTGTCGCTAGACAGGAAATTGACTGGCTAATGTGAGAGCGTCCTTGGGCGCGACCAGCCTTTCGGCCGCAAACGACCTCTTACATCAGGATAGATGGAAGGATTGCGCTTGTTCCAGTGAGAGCAGGTATTTCTTGCGCCACAGGCCGCCGCCGTAGCCGGTGAGTTCGCCATCGGAGCCGACTACACGGTGACAGGGAATAATGATGGCAATGCGATTATCGCCGTTGGCGCGCCCGACGGCCCGCACCGCAGTTGGCAGACCGATCTCTTCGGCAATGGACGCATAGCTGCGCATTTCGCCGTAAGGAATGCGCAGCAGCGCCTGCCAGACCGACTCCTGGAACTCCGTCCCCGGAGCCTCGATGGGCGTGGTGAATTGCCGCAGGTTGTCGTCGAAGTAATCATCAAGTTCGGTCTTCACCTGTTGCATCAGGGGGTGATCACCCGGCAGGAACACGCGCCCCATTCTCTGCCGCAAGCGCTTGAGTTGCGTGTCCAGCATGCGGCGTTCTGCAAATTCCAGCAGGCACAGACCCTGATCCGATACGCCCATAATCATCGAGCCCAGCGGTGTAGCAATCCGGTTGATCCAGATACAGGATTCGCGATCCACGGCCGATGGCGGATTGCCAAACACCAGGCTAAACGCTTCTCGAAAGCCACTCTCCGAATCATAACCAAGGGCAACCACAGTTTCCGTAACAGGCGCACCATGCTGAATCTGGCGCAGCGCCAGCCCCAGGCGTCTCAGGCGTGTGTATGCATGGAAAGTCAGTCCGTGATTTGCGATGAACCATCGCCTGACGGCTGAGGAATCCATGCTCCTGCCATTGAGGTCCTGATCGTGCCAGCGTCTTGCAGGGTCCTCCTCGACAGCATCCATCAAAGTTTCCAGCCAGGATGGATCTTCAGTACTGGACTGCAGCGGTTTGCATTTGGCGCAAGGCCGGAACCCGGCAGCCAGGGCTTCGCGGGCGGATTCGAACTCTCGCACCTGGCTGCTTCCCTTGTCGTTTGTCGAACAAGCTGGCCGGCAGAAGACGCCGGTAACAGTGTTGGCGATAAGAAGTGTATGGTCCTGCTTCAGTGTTTCAGATGCCATGCTGATTCTTGCCGATTTTGCGCCATTTTACATCAAGTCTTCCATACGGTAGTACAACGGGCTAGGGAAACAGGGTGTCCAGCGCCTTGTTGATCAAGGGTGCGAACAAACTGCCTTTGTATTCCGCCTTGTCGGCCAGTTGCATTAACTGGCGCTTGGTATTGATGCCCAGCCATCGAATGGGTTCCGGTTCCCATTTGTTATGACTGTCGGGTGGGTTGACCCAGGGTGTATCCACTCGCTCTGTGTCCCTACCCAGGATCAGGTCTGCCATGGTCCGGCCGGCCAGGTTGGCCGCGCCAACGCCATTGCCGAAGTAACCGCCCGCCCAGGCCATTCCTGTGGCCGGATTATAATTAACGGACGGCCTTAGCTTACGGGAAACGCCCATGGCGCCACCCCAGGCATGAGTGAAATGGATGCCCTCCAGAACAGGGAAGAAACGGAGCAGGGTTTTTCGCACGATGTCGAATTCGGCTTCAGCCGGATCGAAGTGGTGAATTATTGAACCGTAGTGGTAGGAACCGCGGCAGCCAAAGGCGATGCGATTGTCTTCAGTCAGCTGGCCATAAGTCACTATATGGTCCAGGTTGCCGAAAGCAAAGCGCGCTGGAGAGCCAATGGCCTCGATCTGCTCCGCGTTCAGGGGTTCGGTAACCACCATCATGGAATGCAACGGAATTAAGCGTTGCTGCTGGCCGGGCAGGGTGTTTGTGTAGCCCTCTGTGGCCAATACAATCGTCTGCGCTGTCACGTTTCCGCGCGGAGTGCGCAGTTGCCGTCCGGTGATTTCCACTACGGGGGTCTGCTCACAGAGCCTGACCTGCCGCTTTTCGACAGCCTCCGCCAATCCCCGCGCAAGGCGGGCCGGGTGAATCGTAGCGCAATGGCTCATTAGCAATCCACCCAGCGAACGGTCGATGTTCAGCAGGCCGCGGGTTTCATCCGCACCCAGCCAACGATAGTCTTTATCGCTGAAACCCTGGCCGTGCATGTACTCCAGTTCTTCGCGCAAGCGCTTCAGTTGTGCTGGCTGCACAGCGACTTCCAGTGCACCGGCCTGTTCGAAGTGGCAATCAATTGATTCTTGTTGTGCTACGCGTCCGACTTCCACGACGGCATCGAACATTTGCCGTTGCAGGCGGACGGCGCCATCACGAGCGTCCGGATCACTGAGCCAGTGTTCGATTCCCGACAGGTAAGGCGCACACCAGCCGCCATTGCGGCCTGAAGCGCCGAATCCGGCAATTTCTGCCTCGAGGATGGCAATGTTCAGGCCGGGATCGACCTGCTTCAGGTACCAGGCGGTCCACAGACCGGTATAACCACCGCCAACAATGGCAATATCGACCTCGATATCGCCCTCCAGCACGGGCCGGGGCGTGAGCGAACCAGGAACGCTGTCGAGCCAGAAACTCAGGTTTCGGTAGACCTGTTCAAAGTTGGTTTCGTGTCTGTTCATGGTGGTTTTTGTATTACCTCTGCCGGTTTTCATCTGTTTGTGTCGCTGGTTCAAGAAGTTCGCCACTCCATGAAGGATGCCCCTGGCCTGCGGAGCTAGCGCCGCTGTTCCTGGCTCGCCCTGATCTGGTGGCCCAACCAGGCGAAGCTGGCCAGGCCCATCACCAGGTTGGAAACCAGGCTGGCGCTGAACAAGCCCGGAAGGTCAAACATCCAACGGCCAAGAATGGCCAGTGGAAGGAACACGACGATGACGCGGCAGGCGGAAATCACCACGCCCGGGAACGGTTTGCCCATGCCGTTGAATGACGCATTTACCATCATGACCAGACCGTAGGCGCCCCAAGAGAGCGAAACGATCCACAGGTACTGCAGCGCGATTTGCCTGATCACTTCCGATTCGGTGAACAGACTGGTCAGTGGTCGCGCGATGATGATTAGCACGACCACCAGCGCCAGGCCAAAGCCTGCGCAAAAACGGGTCGCTACGCGTCGCGCCTCCAGTAGCCGGTCGAAGCGGCCTGAGCCAATGTTCTGGCCGAAGAAAGGACTTGAAACTGCAGACAGGGCATAAAACGGGATCAGGAAAATGGGTTCGATCCGCATGGCGATGCCGAAGCCCGCCACCGCATCGACGCCATAGACAGCGATCATCGCGACAACGATTCCGTTGGAAACGGGAATGATGGCATTGGTTATCATCGCCGGGATGCCAATCGTCAGCATGTGGCGCCAGGAATCAAGGATGACACGAACGGGTGCAAAGGGGCTGGCGTAAATCCTGAGGCCTCCATGGAGGTACAACATAGTGATAACGAGCATAATGCCGGTAGAGACCAGTGTGGCCAGCGCTGCGCCCTGTATTTCCAGCCGTGGAAAACCAAACAGGCCGAAGATGAATATGGGGTCGAGCACCAGGTTCAGCAGAGCGGCGGCAGTGATTATCTTGCTTTCCAACAATGCATTGCCGCGGGCGCGGATAGCGGCCAGTGAGGTCCACAAGGCCACGTCCAGAGGCGCCACCCAGTACCAGACATGCATGTATTGAGCGATCAGGGGCAGCAATTCATCGGTCGCGCCCAGCAAACTGAAAACAGGCCGAATGCTCAGCAAACCTGCAATACAAAGGCCCAGCGCCACCAGTGCCCCCAGCACCACTGTATCCGTAGTCAGTCGCCGCGCCTGTTCCCGGTCACCGCGGCCCACAGCACGCGAGATGCAGGAGGCCGCACCTGCCTCGAATCCGATGCCGATACCGTAGATCAGCCAGATCAACGGAAAAGTAAAGCTTATGGCGGCAAGCGGCGCATCGCCCAGTTGCGAAATAAAAAACAGGTCGACGGCTTCAAAGGAGAAAAGAGCCACCAGGCTCAGAGCAAAGGGCGCGGCCTGCCGAAACAGGTGCGAGGCTACCGGGCCGGCAGTGAGGTCTTGTTTTTCAGTCGAGGTCACGTTTGAGATTCATGTCATACGAGACTCCCAAGAAATTTCCTTTCCCAGGGTGTTATGTCTCTGCTTGCGTGGTGCAATTCATTCCGCTTCACTGAGATGAATGCGTCAATGAATGGTTTGCCGAGCAATTTTGTGAGCGCCTCGCTTGCTTCCAGTCTGCCCAGCGCCTGGGCAAGGTTTTCGGGCAAGTCTGCCGGTATGCCATAGGCGTCTTTTTCCACCGGTTCGCTTGCATCAATACCGTTCAATAAACCCAGTAATCCACAGGCAAGGTGCGCGGCAATAAACAGGTAGGGATTGGCATCTGCTCCGGCAATGCGATTTTCCACCCGCCCATTGTCATCTGCACCGTAGGGTACGCGGAATCCCGTGGTTCGATTATCATAGCCCCATTGCAGGTTAATGGGTGCGCAAAGGTCTGGCACAAAGCGCTTATAGCTGTTGATATTGGGGGAGATTAAGCTGAATACATCCGGTAGATGTTGTTGCAGACCGCCAATAAATTGTTTGAGTGCAACAGGCGCCAGGCCATCATTAAGTGCAAAGATATTGTTACCGTCTTTATACAGGCTTGAATGAATGTGCAATCCACTGCCGGGCATGTCCGCGAGGGGCTTGGCCATAAATGTGGCAGTCATGTTGTGGCGCATGGCACAGGCCTTTACAGTGCGTTTCAACAGGAATAACTGGTCCGCGCGTCCGAGCGCATCGCCATGCGCAACATTGAGTTCGATTTGCGCCGGGCCCAATTCATGGACAATGGCGGCAAGCTGAATATCTGTGGCTGTGCACATGTCACGTAGTTCATCGAGAAAGCTGCTGAACTTGTCCAGCGCATCAATACTGAGTGCTTCGCCGCCAAAATCCGTGTGATGATCCACGCCTTGTGCTACCTCAATCGGCTGGCTGGGATCTGCGACTGGTTTAATCAGGTAAAACTCGACTTCAGGAGCAATGATTGGCTTCAGTCCTTCCTCTGCGAATCGCGCTAAAATACGTTTGAGTACATTGCGGGGATCGAAATCGCTGCGAAGGCCTGATTTGTCCAGCGACTCACAAATAACCTGTGCATGGTCGTCATTTCGCCAGGGAACTCGACGATAGGTGGACCAATCGGGATTGAGTAAAAGGTCCTGGTCTTTCTCATCGTAGGCAGGCATGACATCGGCATAGTTGCCGGTGAGGGTCTGGAAAAACACGGAAGCCGGCAGATGGGGCAATTCATCTTTGTCGTAAGACCTGGCCTCAATGGTTTTCCCCCGGGGAATGCCGTTCAAATCAGGTATGAGCAACTCCAGAAAAGTGGATAGTTCTTCCGGAGGTGCTTGCCCCGATACTTTCCTGTTTTCTTTATTGTCGATCATAGCCAGACGGTTCCCAGTTCCATTGAATGAGGTTCATTTCAATTATGCAGCTGATACGCCTAAAGCCCGGGCTGTATCATCCAGCGCTTTGCGGGCTTTGGCCACCAACTCATCAAGCTGTTGTTTGCTCATGATCAGCGGCGGTGCGATGATCATCGTGTCACCGGTCGCACGCATTACCAGGCCGTGCCTGATGCTGGCATCACGGCACAGGGCTCCTGCACCTTTATCTTCATCGAAGCGGCTGCGGCTGGCTTTGTCTTGCGCCAATTCAATTGCAGCAACCAGGCCGAGACTGCGGATTTCACCCACCAGTATATGATCAGCGAGGGTTTCCAGCTGTTGTTTGAAATAAGGGCCTATATCGTTCGCTACCCGCTCAACGACGCCCTCGTTCTGGATGATATCCAATGTCGCCAGGGCCGCGGCACAAGCTGCCGGGTGGCCGGAATAGGTAAAGCCATGGCCAAACTCTCCGCCCTTTGATTTGATAACATCGGCTATCCTGTCAGCAATCATGACACCGCCCAAAGGCTGAAAACCGTTGGTCACCGCCTTGGCGAAGTTGATCATGTCGGGCTTCATTCCGTAGTGCTCAAAACCAAACCACTTGCCCGTGCGGCCGAAGCCACATATGACTTCATCGGAAATGAACAGGACGTCGTATTTGTTGAGTATCCGCTTGATTTCAGGCCAGTAACTATCCGGGGCGATGATTACTCCGCCGGCGCCCTGTATGGGTTCAGCAATAAAAGCGGCCACGTTATCTTCACCCAGTTCCAGGATCTTTTCTTCAAGGGCGTGTGCTGCTTTAATGCCGAATTCCTCCGGACTGAGGTCGCCGCCCTCGGCATACCAGTATGGCTGATCGATATGTACGACATTGGGAATGGTGTGGAACTGTTTGTGCATGAAGCTCATTCCGCCCAGTGTCGCAGCGGCAATGGTACTGCCGTGATAGGCATTTTTGCGGCTGATTACGTAACGCTTTTTCGGCTGTTTCTCCAAATCCCAATAGCGGCTCAAAATTCGCAAGACAGTATCGTTACCCTCAGAACCTGAATTGGTAAAAAACACATTATTAATGTGATCCGGAGCAATCCCGGCCAGTCGTGCAGCAAGCTCTGTCGCCGGCACATTGCTGCACTGGAAAAAATTATTGTAGTAAGGCAAGGTTTGAAGCTGCCGGTTGACAGCCTCTGTGATGGTCGGCTGGGTATAACCCAGGTTACAGCACCAAAGCCCGGACATTCCGTCCAGTAACTCACCGTATTGTTCATCGTGGATATAACATCCTTCAGCACTTGAAATGATTCGGCTACCCTGTTCACAGAGTTCCTGGTAATCGGTAAAAGGGTGCAAATGATGTTCACCGTCAGAAGCCTGGCGGGTTTTAAGCGATACCATATCGGTCATATTGATTCCTGCCTGAAAATGTCGTTTTCAGATTTCCTGCCTGCAACATAGCGGTCGCAAGCTTGTTCGAATAATCTGAAAACAGATCGATAAAAGTGATTTTCCATCACGCGCCATTCCGGATGCCATTGCACGGCCAACAGAAAGTGCGAGTCATCATCAAGGCGGTAGGCCTCAACCAGGCCATCTTCGGCAATGGCCTCAATGATCAATCCAGGCGCCAACTGTTTAATCCCCTGGGCGTGCAGTGAGTTCACCATTCCCTCGCTAGCCTGTGTGCAACCATGCAGGTAACCGCCTTCAACAAGACGCACCGGGTGTGCCGGGCCATACTGTATTTCCAGGTCATCTTCTTTATTTTCACGGTGATCCATCAGGCCATCCATATCCTGGACCTGTTGATGCAAACTACCACCCAGCGCTACGTTCAACTCTTGAAAACCTCTGCACAGGCCGAGAGTCGGAAGCTTCAGGTCAATGGCTGCTTTGATTAATGCAAAAGAGGCATTGTCCCTTTGTGGGTCGCGCAAGGGCTCGGTTTCCGTGTTTTCTTCGTTATAGTGATGCGGTTCAAGATTTGAGTAACTCCCTGTGAGCAACAATCCATCCAGGCGCGAAAGCAATGCATGCGCATCTATCTCTGTAGCCATAGCAGGCAGGATTACGGGTATCGCATCCATCGCCGCAGTAATCGCATGCAGATACTTGTCACCCGCCATATGAAAGTCATGGGGCCCGATAACGCGATAATCAGCGATTGCTCCAATCAGCAGGCCTGGTTTATTCATAAAGCAGCCATCAGAGCTATTTTCCAGCCGGAATCAGCCATTTTCATCACCAGCATCAGTCTCAGACTGGTATTTGAGCAGAAACCGAAGTAATATTCAATATAAAATAAGACACCCCGTTCTCAACATGGCCTGGATTTAATTTTTTAAGATCAGTAAACAAGTGAGTACCTATGCAAGCTCCAGGCAAAGAGAATAATTATCCACTTCAACGCCGTCGCGAACCCCAGCAGAAACGAGCTCAAAAGCGTATCAATGAGATCCTGGAAGCAACTGCCCGCTTACTGGCCAGGGTTGGCCTGGACGATCTTACGACTGTTCTCATCGCGCGGGAACTCGGGATCTCCGTCGGTTCTGTTTATCACTATTTCCCAAACAAATTTGCGATTCTCTACGCAGTGGGTGAACGCTGGCTGGAGGAAATGACGACTGTTCTTGGAACCGTTGAAAGCTGGGATCTGGACAAGACGGGTATTGATGGTTTTGTTGATCAATACTGCGACGAAATGCTCAAAACGTATCGCTTGCAAATCGCGGTATTACCGCTGGTACAGGCCATGGTTACCATGCCTGAGTTGCGTAAACTTGATGAGCTCCACGATGAGGAAATCATCAGTTGCCTGATAGAAGTATGCCGGCGACTGGGCATCAGGAAAAAAGATGATGAACTCAATCGTATCGGGTGCCTGGCGCTGGAAATAAGTCATACACTTTTCATGGTCATTGTAAGGCAGAATGAACAACATGGGTCGAAGACACTTACCGACCTCAAGGGCATACTCAAAGAATATTTGCGGCAGCAGATGGCATAAGGCGGAAAAATGTGAACGGTTTGAAATTACTGTCAGCGGCCATGTTTAGCATGGCAAGCGGGCGGATTTCGCTGTGCTGGATCAAAATATCGTCGAGTTATACGAGGACGGGCAGGCTGGCAGGATCGCTGAAACGCAGGTGGACCTCACCATCTTTGACGGTGAGGTCATTTTCGAACATCAGGCAGACTCCCGGCGATAGTCCTTGTAAATAACCACAAAAAACAGAAGAAAGCATTGGCAATGAACGCTGCAGATCCAAAACACAGCAAGTTAGTGACTCCGCATCGACTGTTCAAACTGTTCAAGTACACGGTTTACATTCTGCTGGCCTACAACATATTTCTTTGGTTCCAGGAAGACTTATCAGCCAGTGCCGAGACCTTTGGTGATACGGTGACCTGGCGGAATGTGGTCGAAGCCTATTCAGCGACCATCGACACGGCAGCCTGGGTGCTGTTGCTGTTGTTGTTCGAATTGGAAACTGCGGTGATCCCCGATGAGAAACTGCAAGGTGGGCTGAAATGGTTTTTTACGGGTATCGTGACTGTTTGTTATGTCTTTATTACCTGGGCTTTTTACGGTTACGTGGCGAAGTACGGTGTGATCACGGACGTGGTTCCGTTCAGCATCGCTGATGTCTGCAGCCTGGTGGAGACTGAATGGAACTACATCGTGGACCTGGACGATTACCCGGCCATCGATAGAACAAGCTGTGTCGCCTTGCAGGGGCAGGCATTGCTCCAGGTTTCAGGTCTCGAGATTGTTGGCACTGCCGCAAGTGTGAAGTCCGCCATTGGCCTGGCCATCGTGGATATCATCAATGCAGGCACCTGGCTGATCATCGTCGTGCTGCTGCAGGCCGAAGTGTGGCTCCAGCTCAAGGACATACTCACGGACCGTTTGATGCTGATCTCTAAAATATCCAAGGCATTCTTCTACGCGATCTTGTTCGTCTGCGCCGCTTATTGGGGCTTCAACGGGACCTTCCTCGATTTCTGGGATGCCTTCCTGTGGCTGGTGGCATTCATTTTCATCGAACTGAATATCTTCCAGTGGCACGAGGACAACAGGTAAGAATCATGAACCAGGCACAGCCGCACACCGGCTCATATTACGCAGCTACAGTTAACAACGTCACCGATTATGCACCGCTACGAGGAGCGCAAAATGCCGACGTTTGCGTTATCGGGGCAGGATTCACCGGAATCTCAACTGCGCTGCACCTGGCGGAGCGTGGGTACAAGGTGCACGTGGTTGAAGCCAACAAGGTCGGCTGGGGCGCATCCGGGCGCAACGGCGGCCAGATCATCGGTGGTATTGCCG
>Ga0209013_10000704_pt1 | contig 30270 bp, 34 predicted proteins | sample Cruoilmetagenom2_FD_187291 | JGI IMG/M metagenome (GOLD analysis project Ga0209013, IMG submission 187291) | Oil polluted marine microbial communities from Coal Oil Point, Santa Barbara, California, USA - Sample 2 (SPAdes) (version 2) | ecosystem: Environmental > Aquatic > Marine > Oil seeps ...
GCCTATGCGCCGCAGCAGCCCGAGGCCTATGCGCCGCCGCAGCCGGAAGCCTTTGCGGCTCAGCAGCCCGAGGCCTATGCGCCGCCGCAGCCGGAAGCCTTTGCGGCTCAGCAGCCCGAGGCCTATGCGCCGCCGCAGCCGGAAGCCTACGCCTCGCCGCAGCCTGAAGCCTATGCGGGCCAGCCGATGCCCGGTGCCGACGATCCGGCCATGTATGCGCAGCAACCCCAGCAGCAAGGGGTTCCTTACGGCCACGTTCCGCCGGCCGATCCGAGCCGGCAATTGCAGACCCTCGATCCCAATTACGCCCAGCCGCCGCAGATTGCGCTTGGCGATCCGCGCGCCGGAATGCAGCCGGCCCCGCAGGACTTTCTTGACGACGGCAGCGATGCCGATTTCGTGGATGCGAGTGTTGCCGCCTCCCAGGGCGGCCTCAAATCCAAGGTTATGGGAACGCTCAAGGGCCGCAGCACCGTGATGGTTGCCAGCGCGCTTTTGGGGGCCATTGCCCTCGGTGGTGCCCTTGCTTACGCCTATAAGCAGAGCGGCGGCGGTATCGGCAGTGGCGATGCGCCGATCGTGACGGCGGACGCATCCCCCGTGAAAGCCGCTCCGGACTCGCCGGGCGGCAAAGAGTTTCCCCACAAGAACAAGCTGATCTACGACCGCCTGACGAACGGGGCGACGCCGCAGGCCGAGCGCCTTGTGCCGCGCCAGGAAGATGTGGCCGTGCCTGCTATGCCGCCGGCCACCGCCACGGCAGGATTGCCCGGCGCTGTCGCCACCACCGATGCTGTGGGCGAGGATGGCGGACCACGTAAGGTCAAGACCATGGTTGTCCGTCCGGACGGATCCGTGGAAGGCGCTGCGGCCATGGCCAATCAGGCTGCCGCGGGCGCGACCTCCCAGGCGAACAGCATGATGGCGCAGCCGAATATGATGCCGGTCCCCGCAATCCAGCAGGCAGCCGGCGGGCAGCAAGTGGCCGTCGCTGCACCGGCTGCCGCCGCTGCGGCAACAGCCGCCGCTTCGAGCGCCTATGTCGTTCAGCTTGGCTCCAGCAAGAGCCAGACCGACGCTCTGGCCAACTTCGCCGATGCGCAGCAGAAATATCCGAGCCTGCTCGGCAATTATCAGCCGCTTGTCCGCAAGACCGATCTCGGACCAAAGGGCACTTGGTACCGGCTTCAGGTTGGGCCCATGTCGGACAAGGATGCAGCCTACAAGCTGTGTGGTCAGCTGAAGTCCAAGGGGCATGGCGATTGCCTGGTGATGGCGCAATAAATCGGTCATACGCCGCTTGACCGAGACGCGTCCTAGGGCTAGCCCCAGGGCATGCCATTCAAAGCCTTCATCTCCGGTTGTGCGACGACGGCGTTGACCAAGGCCGAGCGTGATCTCTTCGCCGAAGAGCGTCCCTGCGGCCTCATTCTCTTCGCCAGAAACGTCAATAACCCGGGCCAGGTCCAGGCCCTCGTCTCAGACTTCAAATCGGCTGTGGGGATCGACGACGTCCTCATTCTGGTCGACCAGGAAGGCGGACGCGTCCAGCGGCTGCGGCCGCCATACTGGCGCGCCATGCCGCCGGCGCGGTGCTTCGGCGACCTCTACGCGCGGGATAAAGAAGCCGGCAAGCGTGCGGCGTTCGCCGCGTCTCGTCTCATGGCGGCTGAGCTCTACGATCTGGGGATCAACGTGGATTGCACGCCCTGTATCGACGTGCCCCAGGAGGGCGCTCACGACATCATCGGCGACCGCGCCTTTTCCACAGATCCGGACGCCGTCGGCGTCCTCGGCCGCGCGGTGATGGACGGGATGCTCGCAGGGGGCGTCCTGCCGGTGATCAAGCATGTTCCGGGCCATGGCCGGGCCATGGCCGACAGCCATAAGTCGTTGCCGCACATCGATGTTTCCAAAGAGTCTTTAGAGGAGGTCGACTTCCGGCCGTTCCATGCCTTGCGGGATGCACCCTTGGCGATGACGGCGCATGTGCTGTTGCCGGCCTATGACGAGCAGAGCCCCGCGACGCTGTCTCCGGCTATAATGAATGAACTGATTCGCGGTCAATTGGGGCTCACCGGTTTGATTATGACGGACGACATCGGCATGAAGGCACTTTCGGGCACTCCAGGGGATTTGACCCGCGCGGTGGTTGCTGGCGGCTGCGATGTGGCGCTCCATTGCAGCGGCAAGTTCGACGAGATGGTCGATGTCGCCGGAGCCGCGCCGGAGCTCGCCGGTGTCTCCCTGAAGCGGTTCGACAGCGCGTTGGCATGCCTTGCCGCCCCCAAGCCCTTCGACGAGGCCGAGGCGCTGGCGATCGTCAGTGAGGCGGCCGAGACGCGGGTGGCGCAGGTGGGGCCGGACCCAACGGTGCAGGCATGACCGACGACGGCAAAACCGAGAAGACCGACAGCCAGGAGGCCGAGCTTGCTGCGCCTCAGGACGCTGTGCCGGCCGAGCCCGCGCCGGAATCTGGTGCGCGGGATGGCGCGGACGCCGCGTGGGAAACCGCTACCGAGCAAGACCCCGACGAGGACGAAAAACTCCGCGTGGATGTCGAGGGGTTCGAAGGACCGCTCGACCTTCTTCTGGCCATGGCACGCACGCAGAAGGTCGATATCGCCAAGATCTCCGTTCTGGCGCTCGCGAAGCAATATCTTGAGTTTATCGAGGAGGCGAAGCGGCTGCGCCTTGAGCTGGCCGCCGACTATCTCGTGATGGCCGCCTGGCTGACATTCCTGAAATCGAAGCTTCTGCTTCCGCCCGAGCCATCGGACGAGGACGAACCATCGGGCGAGGAACTCGCGGCCATGCTGGCCTTCCGTCTGCAGCGTCTGGATGCGATGCGGGACGCGGCGGCGCAGTTGATGACGCGCAAGCGCCTCGGGCGCGATGTATTTCCCCGTGGCGAGCCCGAGCCTATTCGGGTCTCGCGGACGAGCGTGTATGACGCCAATGTCTACGACCTCCTGAAGGCTTATGCCCAACAGCGCCAGCGCAACTCGGTGCGCACGCTGCATATGGAGAAGCGCACGGTCTGGTCTCTGAAGGAAGCGCGCTCGGAATTGGAACGCCTCTTGGGCATAGCCTGCGAATGGGCGCCGCTCGATCAGATCCTGGCGGAGTTCTTGGTCGAGCCCGAGATCAGGCGGACGGCGCTCGCATCGAGCTTCACCGCCACGTTGGAAATGACACGCGAGGGCGCGGTGGAAATTCGCCAGGCGAAGTCCTTTGCACCGCTCCTGGTCCGCCGCCGGAGTGCGGCTACGCAGTGAGTGGCTCGTCAGAGCCGTTGGGTCGAAGTTGTTGGAGTTTGGGTAACGAGGGTCAGCGTCGACGGAATTCAAAATTGCGAGGGGTGCTCCATGCCGAAGCCCAAAATGTCGCCATTAAAGTCCTCTCGGATGAAGCGAGAGGGCACCGGGCCGAAATCCTCCGAGGAGGGCGCTCCAACGCTCGCGGAGGTTTTAAACGGCCTTTCGAACTTCGCGCAAAGCGTCGGTGAAGGCGAAGTGGCGCTGGCGCAGCTAGATGAGGTTTTGAAGACGGTCGCGCGGGAGTCCACGAATGTGTCGCACGCGGAGGCGGAAAAGACGGTGATAACAAAAGGCGCGGGGCTGCAAATGTCGGCTGAACAGGCGGAAAGGGTAGTTGAGGTGACGGCAGACAGGGAAGAGCAGGGCGCGGATGCGCCGATGCTACCGCTGCCGTCCAATGTGATGGCGCTTCCATCGGCGGACCGGCGGGAGAAGCTGCGCATCATCGAAGCCCTTCTGTTCGCGGCTCCGGCCCCTCTGAAAGAGGCCGAACTCGCCCTGCACTTTGAGGCGGACGAGGATGTTCAAGTGCTCCTGGAGGAGCTGCAGGGCCTGTATGCGGGCCGTGGCGTTAATCTCGTGCGCGTGGCCGGAAGGTGGGCCTTCCGCACCGCCGACGACCTATCCTATCTCCTGGAGCGCCAGGCCGTCGCGCAGCGGCGCTTGTCGCGCGCGGCGCTGGAGACCTTGGCGATCATTGCCTATCACCAGCCGGTAACGCGGGCCGAAATCGAAGAAATCCGAGGTGTTTCGACCTCCAAGGGAACGTTGGACGTGCTGCTGGAGACCGGCTGGGTCAAGCTTAGAGGCCGCCGCCGCGCGCCCGGGCGTCCGGTCACCTACGGGACCACCCTGGAGTTCCTGGAGCACTTCGGCTTCGAGCAAATTCAGGACCTTCCGGGCTTGCGGGAACTTAAGGGCGCGGGGCTTTTGGATTCAAACCTGCCGCCGGGATTTGCGATGCCAAGTCCGGACGATGCCGTCGAACTGCGGGAGGATGAGGACCCGCTTGAGGACGAGCAGGCCGATGAGCCTCTCGGTGCCGACGACGATGATGTGCTTGCGGAGTCCGAGCCGAGCGAGCCGGAGAAGCAAAGCGAGTAAAGTCCGTCCGGTTCGGCTGGCGCCCGCGCTTCTGTGAAGCGTTGCGCTGAGGCGGCCCCGTCGCGTAAGACCATTGTGATGCTCAAAGTTTTCAAGGCGCGGGCTGGCGGTAACGGATCCGGCCGGTCCCGGAGCGGACGCGGCAAGGCCGCCGTCACCTTCGCCGCCCGCCTCACTGTGGATGGCGTCTCCCGCCGCTATGACCAGGCGCTCGCGCTCGATGATGTTTCTCTCGAGGTGGAGCCGGGCACGATACTGTGTTTGCTCGGGCCGTCCGGCTGCGGGAAAACGACCCTGCTGCGCATCGTTGCCGGGGTTGAGGCGCCGAGCAGCGGTTCCGTGCTGATCGATGGCCAGGAAGTGGCCGGTCCCAATCGCTTCGTGCCGCCCGAAAAACGCGGCGTCGGGCTGATGTTTCAGGACTTCGCCCTGTTTCCCCATCTCACGATCCTGGACAATGTCGCCTTCGGCCTCCGTTCGCTTACGAAGCAGCAGGCACAAGCCGAAGCGTACGCGGCCCTGGAGCGGGTCGGTCTTGGTCATTACGAACGCGAATACCCGCACATTCTCTCCGGCGGCCAGCAGCAGCGTGTGGCGCTTGCGCGGGCCATCGCCCCGCGTCCTGGCGTCGTGTTGATGGATGAGCCGTTCTCCGGCCTCGACTCGCAATTGCGGGAGAGCATGCGTGAAGAGACCTTGGCCATTATCCGGGAGTCGCGGGCGACATGCATTGTCGTGACGCACGATCCGGAGGAGGCCATGCGCATGGGCGACGTGATCGCCTTGATGCGCGATGGTCGTGTGGTGCAGACCGGCCCGGCGCCGGAGCTTTACCGCACCCCCAAGGACCTCTTTGCCGCGCGGACGTTTTCGGACCTGAATGAGCTGCCCGCGCGTGTTCAGGGCGGCAGGGCTGAGACGGCGCTCGGGACGTTTGCCGCCAGCGATTTCGTCGACGGCACGGAGGTGATCGTCTGCGTGCGGCAGGGCGGAATTCGTCTTTTGAAACCCGGGGAGGGAACCCTGGGGCGCGTTTTGGATACGCGCTTTCTGGGCGATGTCGGTCTCCTGGAGATCGCGGTGGAAGGGCACGAAGGGCCCATTCTGGCGCGCGCGCGCGAGGCGGACATGCCGGTGCGCGGCGACGAACTCGGTGTGGGCGTCGACGAGGGCAGCGTGCTCGTGTTCCCGGCGCATGACGACTAAAAGGCGCACGCAGTTTCGCAGGCCCTGCGCTTGCGGTTCGGTGTTCTTTGCTGCCATAGTGCGGCCAAATCGTTGAAACGTATGGCGTCATCTCCGCTGCGGAGAGGGGCCATGGAGGTTGATCATGGGACCAAGTTGGTGGCAAATTCTTGTTGTGCTGCTTCTGTTCGTGCTGCTGTTCGGCCGGGGCAAGATCTCTGATCTCATGGGCGACGTGGCCAAGGGCCTCAAGAGCTTCAAGTCCGGTCTGGCCGACGAGGACGAGGATGTGGCGGACGCCAAGGTCATTCAACACGAGACCCCGGTACCGCCGTCGAAGTCGCACAAGACTGAAAACCAGAAATCAAGCTAGGCGCGTAAGTGCCGCGAGGCCCGTTCGGTTCGCGCGCTCTCTCGCGACACGTTTTTCAAGCCCATGCTGGACATCGGATGGTCGGAACTGTTGGTGGTGGCCATCGTGGCGATCGTGGTGGTCGGCCCGAAGGATCTGCCCAAGCTTATGCGCACGATCGGCTTCTATGTCGGAAAGGCGCGCCGCATGGCCGCGGACTTCCAGCGCCAATTCAATGAGGCCCTTGCCGAGAGCGAAGTCGAGGACGTGCGAAAGAACCTTGAGGCGATCCGCGCCAATATGGGGCCCGCGCCGGACCTGAACCAGCCCATCGGCAAACCGTTGATGACGGGACCTGAGGCTTCTACCGCAACCGAATTCGTCGAGCCGCCACAATCGGACGTGACGGAACCGCCGTTGCCCAAGCCGCAGAAGGTGCCGCCCGCCAAGCAAACTGGGAAGCGTGCCAAGACGACGACAAAAAAGACGCCTGCCAAGAAGGCTACGGCGAAAAAGACGGCGGCCAAAAAGTCGCCCGCAAAGAGGAAGTCCCGGAAGACCAACGGGGCTGCCGGGGCACCCAGCAACGGCGAGTCGAAGCCTTGAGCGACGACGAAGACATCGACACATCCAAGGCGCCACTCATCGATCATCTGATCGAGCTGAGAAAGCGGCTTCTATGGGCGCTGGCCGCGACGTTGGTCGCCTTCATCGTCTGCTTTTGGTTCGCAAAGCCCATCTACAATCTGCTGCTGTGGCCCTATCGCGTGGCGGCCGGCGTGGATGCACCGATCGAGCTGATCTACACGGCGCCGCAGGAGTTCTTTTTCACCCAGGTCAAGCTCGCCCTATTCGGCGCGGTGTTCATCGCCTTTCCGGTGATCGCCACCCAGCTCTATATGTTCGTGGCGCCAGGCCTTTATCGCAAAGAGCGCAAAGCGTTTCTGCCGTTCCTGTTCGCGACGCCCATCCTGTTTCTGATAGGGGCCGCGCTCGTCTATTTCGTCGCCATGCCGCTCGCCATGCGGTTCTTCCTGTCCATGCAGGAGATGGGCGACAGCGGGGTCCAGATTCTACTCACGGCGAAGGTGAGCGAATATCTGTCCCTGATCATGATGCTGATCATCGGCTTCGGCATCTGCTTTCAGTTGCCGGTCCTGCTCACGCTCCTGGCGCGGGCAGGCCTGGTCACTGCGAAGACGCTGAAATACTACCGGCGCCACGCCATTCTCGGCGTGTTCGTGGCGGCCGCGGTGCTGACCCCGCCGGACCCGGTCAGCCAGCTGGCGCTGGCGCTGCCGACGCTGCTTCTCTATGAGATCTCTATTTTCGCTGTGCGCCTGGTGGAGAAGAAGCGTGCCGCCGCAGCGCCCTCGGCAGCGCCGTCGTCGTAAGGGCGTTACTTGCCCATAAGTCCGGCTGACAAGGGCCGGTTCCCGTCTTATACGGGGGCGGCAGACAGAACGAGCCGACCATCGGCTAGCCGATCACCGGAAAGAGAATTCACCCGTGCTTGACGTCAAATGGATACGCGAGAACCCCGATGCCTTCGTGGCGGGGCTCGAGAAGCGCGGCTTCGAGCCGACGCCCGCCGAGATTTTGAATCAGATACTCACGCTGGATGCGCAACGCCGCGAAACGATTCAGCAATTGCAGGATCTGCAGGCGCGCCGCAACGCTGCATCGAAAGACATCGGCGAGGCCAAGAAGGACAAGGACGAGGCCGAGGCGCAGCGTCTCTTGGACGAGGTGGCCGGGCTCAAAGAGACGATCCAGAAGGGCGAGGAGGACGAGCGCACTCAGGACCAGGCCTTGGGCGATCTTCTTGCGGGCATCCCCAATATCCCGGCCGAGGGCGTGCCTGTCGGGCCCGACGAGAGCGCCAATGTAGAGCTGCGCAAAGTCGGCGAGATCCCGAGCTTCGATTTCGCCCCTAAGCAACATTTCGAACTCGGTGAGGCGCTCGGCCTCATGGACTTCGAAACGGCGGCGAAGCTTTCAGGTTCCCGCTTCGTGGTGCTGAAGGGTTCACTTGCTCGGCTAGAACGTGCGCTTGCCCAATTCATGCTCGATCTGCACACGACCGAGCACGGCTACACGGAAGTGAATCCGCCGCTGCTCGTGCGCGACGACACCATGTTTGGCACAGCGCAGTTGCCGAAGTTTGAAGAGGACCAGTTTCCTGCAGGAGAGGGGTTCTGGCTCATCCCCACCGCCGAAGTGCCGCTCACCAATTTGGCGCGTGAGTCGATCCAAGAAGAGGTGAGCCTCCCGATGCGGGTGACGGCGGGCACGCCGTGCTTCCGGGCCGAAGCAGGGGCGGCCGGCCGCGACACGCGCGGCATGATCCGCCAGCACCAGTTCACCAAGGTGGAGTTGGTCTCAGTCACGACGCCGGAACAATCCGCCGACGAACATGAGCGCATGACGGGTTGCGCCGAGACCGTGCTGCAAAAGCTCGGTCTGCCCTATCGCGTAGTGGTGCTCGCAACCGGCGACATGGGCTTCTCCGCGCAGAAGACCTACGACATCGAGGTCTGGCTACCGGGGCAGGACACCTACCGGGAAATCTCCTCCTGCTCGGTCTGCGGTGACTTCCAGGCTCGCCGCATGAATGCGCGCTACAGGCGGACCGACGCGAAAGCGCCGCGTCTGGTGCATACGTTGAACGGCTCGGGGGTCGCTGTGGGGCGCGCGCTCATCGCCGTGCTCGAAAACTACCAAGAAGCCGACGGCAGCGTTCGCGTTCCCGAAGCGCTCCAGCCGTATATGGGCGGCCTCACCAGAATCGAAGCGTCGGCCTGAATCAAACTCCCAGCTGGGCGGACAAACCACCGGAAACGACTCGAGAAGATGCGCATCCTGATCACCAATGACGATGGCATCGAAGCCGCCGGTCTCGACGTGCTGGAAAAGATCGCGACGGACCTCACCGATGATGTCTGGGTCGTCGCACCCGAGACGGACAATAGCGGGGCCTCGCACTCGCTGACCCTCGCCGAGCCTTTGCGCATGCGTGAGATCGGCAAGCGGCGCTATGCGGTGAAAGGGACGCCGACGGACTGCGTGATCATGGGGGTACGCTATCTCCTGAAGGACGAGCCGCCGGACTTAGTCCTGTCGGGCGTCAATCGGGGCCAGAATCTAGCCGACGACGTGAACTATTCAGGCACGGTCGCAGGCGCCATCGAGGGATCGCTTCTAGGCATTCCCTCCATCGCGATGAGCCAAGCTATCAGCAATTACGACCACGGTGTTCCGCCCTGGGATACGCCCATGGTCCATGGCGCGGACCTGGTGCGGAAGCTGCTCGCCGCCGGCTGGCCAACTGGCTCGGTCATCAACGTTAACTTCCCCGACTGCCATCCCGATCAGGTGAAGGGCGTGGCGGCCACTGTTCAGGGCTTCCGCGATACCGAGCTGCTCGACATCGACGACCGCATGGATACGCGTGGCAAAGCCTATTACTGGATCGGGATCACCAAGCGCGGTCCCAATCCGCCGAAAGGCTCGGACCTGTGGGCCGTGCGCGCCAATCTGATCTCCGTCACGCCGCTGTGCCTGGATTTCACCGACCACGGCGCCCTCCCGGATCTGGCTTCCGTCTTGGAAGAAAAGAACAAATAGTCCTTGCCGGGCCTTATTAGTCCCTAACTTGGATTGTGAGAATCGGCTGATACTGTCCTTTAGCCCCATCCGGGGAGGAGGCGGACGCTGGTGGAGGACGCGGAAAATCAGATCGGGCTGATCATGCAGCTCCGGCGCCGCGGGATTCGCGACGCTGACGTGTTGCGCGCCATCGAGCGGATTCCGCGCGAGCTGTTCGTGGACGACGCTTTCTCCGAGCACGCCTACCAGGACATCGCTCTGCCCATCGAATGCGGACAGACCATCTCGCAGCCCTTTGTCGTAGCGATCATGACCGAGAAGCTCGATCTGAAGCCGACCCATAAGGTGCTCGAGATCGGAACCGGGTCGGGCTACCAGGCCGCGATCCTGTCGCAGCTCTGCCGCCGAGTCTACTCCGTCGAACGCTGGCGCGAGCTCCAGAAGGCGGCCGAGGCGCGGCTCGCCAAGCTGAAGATCGCCAACGTCACCACCATCATCGGCGATGGCTGGCTGGGATGGCCGCCCCAGGCCCCGTTCGATCGCATCATCGTGACGGCAGCGGCACTCGATGCGCCTGCCGCCTTGCTCGATCAGCTCAGGGAGGGTGGCCGGATGATCATTCCGCTTGGAGAGACGCGCGATACCCAATCGCTCGTGCAGATCGACAAGACTCCCGAAGGGCTTGTCGAGACGCCGCTTCTGCCCGTGCGTTTCGTGCCGCTGGTACATGGACGCGTGAAGCGCGACTGATCCGAACTTTCCCGCATCGCGAACCGGTTCCTTAAAGCGTTGTTTACCGGCGCCGCGCTTAACTGCCGAAATCGAGTATTGCGTGGGGGCCAGCGATAATGGGCGTGGCATATGGGCCGGAACTTATCCGGAGAATTTCGTGCGCCATTTTGGCATTAGGTACAGCGTTTGGTGTCGCAGGCTGTAGCGACGATTCCACGCGTTTCAACTATCCGGCGCTCGGCATGGCCGACACCGAAGCCGGCGCTGCCGACTATTCGACCACGTCATCTCTCCCGCCCCAAGGTGGCTATAACGGCACCGCGCCAAAGCGCTCGGCGAACTACAATGCGAGCCAGACGCGCGATTACGGGTCGCCGGCCGCATCGACGCCGGCCGCACCCAGTCAGTCTTATGCATCCGGTCCCCGTGTGACTGTGCAACAGGACGATACTCTGAGCAGCCTGTCGCAGCGTTACGGCGTCCCGATCGGGACGATCCAGACAGCCAATAATCTTGCCGATGCCCGGCTGAGACCCGGTCAGGTTTTGGTCATGCCGGGAGCCAACGTGGCTGCCGCGCCACGCGCGGTGCCCAGCACTCCGGCAGTTCCTGCCGCGCCGCCGCCCGCGCCTTCGGCTCAAGCGCCCTATGTCCCGCCCGCTCCGGCGATGCCGGCAATGCCCGCGGCACGCAAGGTGACGACCACGACGGTCGCGGCGCCGACTACGAACACCGCGGCTCAGACCGCACCAAAAGCGGACGCGTCCACGGGCCTTGCCAGCAACGGGCAACTTCCGGCGCCGGAGCCGTTGTCGGGCGCCAACTTCCGCTGGCCGGTCAAGGGACGCATCCTCTCCGGCTTCGGCACCAAGTCCGATGGCGGACATAATGACGGTATCGACATCTCCGTGCCCCAAGGCACGCCGGTGAAGGCGGCGGAGAACGGCGTAGTGGCCTATGCGGGGAACGAGCTTAAGGGCTACGGCAACCTCGTCCTGGTGCGCCACGCCAATAACTGGGTGTCCGCCTATGCCAACAACGATCAGGTCTTGGTTAAACGCGGCGACAAGGTTGCGCGCGGCCAGATCATCGCCAAGGCTGGGACCAGCGGCTCTGTCAGCCAGCCTCAAGTTCACTTCGAGCTGCGCAAGGGGTCACGCCCCGTCGATCCGACGAAATACATGAGCAGCATGTCGGCGCAGGCCAACTAGCCGACAGCGCTCACGCTCAAGTCCGTCGTCGAACTCACGCTCAGAGTGTCTTTTCCAGACGGCCGGCCAGGTCTTGGATGAATTGCCAGGCGACTCGCCCGGACCGGCTGCCGCGTGTGGTGGCCCATTCCAGCGCCTCGCGGTCGAGATCGATCACCGGCGCCCCAAGTCCGAAATGTGCCGCGTACCCCCGGACCATGGCGAGATAGTCGTCCTGGCTGCAATGGTGGAAACCGATCCAGAGCCCAAACCGGTCCGATAGCGAGACCTTCTCCTCGACGGCGTCGCCCGGGTTGATGGCGGTGGAGGATTCATTCTCCATCATGTCGCGCGGCATCAGATGACGCCGGTTCGATGTGGCATAGAGCAGAACATTGGCGGGCCGGCCCTCGATGCCGCCTTCAAGAACCGCCTTCAGCGATTTGTACGAGTTATCGACGGCCTCGAAGGAGAGATCGTCGCAAAACAGGATGAAGCGATCGGCGGACGCGGCGCGGAGCAGCCCAAGGACGCGGGGCAGGGCCGTAATGTCCTCCCGATGGATCTCGATCAGCTTCAGCCGGGGATGAGTTTGGTGCAGAGCGGCATGAGTCGCCTTGATCAGAGAACTCTTCCCCATGCCGCGGGCGCCCCATAGGAGCGCGTTATTGGCCGGCAAGCCGCGGGCAAAACGCTCCGTATTGACGAATAAGAGATCCTTGTTGCGGTCGACCCCCTTCAGAAGCGGAAGGGGCACGCTATTGACAGTGCGTACCGGGACAAATATCCCCGATTCCGATTGAAACAGGAACGCGCCCGCGCCTGAAAAGTCCGGGCTGGCGGGCCCCGATGGCGCAAGCCGCTCCAGCGCTTGCGCAATCCGCTCCAAAACACCCGAAATAGGTTCCTGAAAGTTCATAATGGCCCCGTTGCAAAGGCGTACAAGCTCAGTATAGTCGCGCACAATCGCGCGCTGGAGCCTGCTCGCACGTACGCTTGCGAGACACGCCAAAACGGCCAATTCCGGCCATCCTTAAGCCAACCGGGAGAGACGAGCAATGAATGGTTTTGCCTATGCGCAGGCGGGGGGGAGCGCTATGGAGGCTCTCAACAGCCTGCTGATCCCAACCATTCTGATCATCGGTATCATGTATTTCCTGATGATCCGGCCGCAGCAAAAGCGGATGAAGGAACATCGCGCCATGATCGAGGCGATTCGCCGTGGCGACACCGTGGTGACGTCTGGCGGTATCATTGGCAAGGTCGCCAAGGCCGACGAGTCCGAGCTGCAAGTCGAGGTCGCCGATGGCGTACGGATCAAGGTCCTGCGGACATCGATCTCGGAAGTCCGTGGCAAGGGCGAAGGTGCCGCCCCGGCCCAATCTGAATCCAAGACGGCGGACTAGGGCGCTCGCGCCGAACCGTCGACTGATCTGGAGTAATAAATCCGGCAATGCTGCATTTCCAAAAATGGAAGGTGATTCTCGTTGGCGCCATCGTGTTCGCCGGCTTCATCTTCGCAGCTCCCAATCTGATCCCGTCCTCCGCTTTGCAGGGCCTGCCCAGCTGGGTGCCTCAAAAGCAGGTCAATCTCGGCCTCGATCTTCAAGGCGGGGCGCATCTGCTCTATCGCATCGACGAGGCCGAGCTCGTCGACGATTGGCTCGGCACAATCCGCGGCGACATACGCGAGACCCTACGCAGCAACCGCATCGGCTACGTGGACCTGAACAAGAACACCACGGCGCGGGCTGTCTCCGTTCGCATTCGCAAGCCCGAGGATGTCGACAAAGCCTTCACGGACCTGAAGAAGATTGCGGCTCCCGTCGGCAACGATGTGTTCGGCGGCTTCGCCGGCAACGACATAGAAGTCACGAAGAGCGGCGACAAGATCACGCTGACGGCCACCGAACTCGGCTTGAACGACCGCATCAGTTCGGCGATCCAGGCCTCCATCGAAACAATTCGCCGCCGCGTGGATGCCTTCGGAACGACTGAACCCAGCATTCAGCGCGAAGGCCGGGACCGCATTCTCGTGCAGGTTCCTGGTGTCTCGGACGTGCAGCGTCTGAAAGGGCTAATCGGCGAGACCGGGAAGCTCGAATTCAAGCTTGTTGATGCTTCGGCCAACGCCGGCGAAGTGGCGCTGAGCAAGAAGGTGCCGCCGGGCTCTGAGCTGCTCTACTCCGAAGATGAGCCGCCGGTTCCCTATGTGCTGAAGGACCGGGTCATGGTGAGCGGTGAAAACCTTGTCGATTCCCAGCCAGGGTTCGATTCACGCACGGGCGAGCCCGTGGTGAACTTCCGGTTCGATGCGGCGGGCGCAAAACGCTTCGGGCGCGCCACCCAGGACAATGTGGGTCTGCCCTTTGCCATCGTGCTCGACAACAAAGTGATCTCCGCACCCGTCATCCGCGAACCGATTTTGGGTGGTACGGGGCAGATCAGTGGCAATTTCTCGGTTCAGGAAGCGAACGATTTGTCGGTGCTTCTGCGCTCCGGCGCGCTGCCGGCTAAGTTGAGCGTGATCGAGGAGCGCACCGTCGGCGCGAGCCTCGGTGCCGATTCAATCGAGAGCGGCAAGAAGGCCGCCATCTTCGGGATGATCCTGGTCGTCGCCTTCATGTTCGTCGCATACGGACTATTTGGTGCCTTCGCCAACATGGCGCTGCTTGTGAACGTGGCCCTAATTTTCGCGGTGCTGTCGCTCATGGGGGCCACGCTGACGCTGCCGGGTATTGCGGGTATCGTGCTTGTGATCGGCATCGCGGTGGATGCGAACGTGCTCATCAATGAGCGCATTCGCGAGGAAATGCGCTCGGGGAAGTCACCGATCGCGGCTGTGGATTCGGGGTACTCGCGCGCGCTCGTCACCATTATCGACTCGAACGTCACCACGCTGATCGCCGTACTGGTGCTGTTCTGGCTGGGGTCGGGGCCGGTGCGCGGCTTCGCAGTCACGCTGACGATCGGTATTCTGGCATCAATGTTCACGGCCGTGACGGTCACGCGCATGTTGGTTGCGGGGTGGCTGCGCTGGAAGCGGCCCAAGGAACTGCCCCTTTAACGGAATTGCCCTTTTGGGAACGTATCGCGACAGAGCCTCGCAACTTTAGAGCTTCGCCAATTTAGGAATCGTCCATGTTTCGCGGCATCACCTTTATTCCACCGGATACGAAGATCGACTTTGTCGGTCAGCGGGCTATCACGTGGTTCGTTTCCGCCTTTCTCACAGTGGTACCCTTGGTGCTCGTCGCGACAGTCGGCCTGAATATGGGCATCGACTTCCAAGGCGGCACGCTGATCGAGGTGAAGACTAAGGAGAACCCTGCTCAGCTCGCCGACATTCGCGGAAAAATCAGCGGTCTCGGCCTGGGCGAGGTCCAGATCCAGGAATTCGGCGCGCCCGACGAGGTGCTGATCCGTATCGCCTCTCAGCCGACCGAGGAGGAGCAGCAAGCCTCGATTGCGAAGGTCAAGGAGGCACTGGGCGACAGCGTCACCTACCGCCGTACGGAAATCGTGGGTCCTACGATTTCCTCCGAACTCATCGCGGGCGGGACGCTGGCGGTAGTTGTCGCGATGATTGGCATCATGATTTATGTGTGGTTCCGGTTCGAGTGGCAGTTCGCCGTCGCGGCAATTGCCTCGCTCGTGCACGACGTCACGGCCACAATCGGGCTCTACGCACTGCTGCAACTTGAGTTCAACGTGTCGAGTATCGCTGCGATCCTCACCATTATCGGTTACTCGCTCAACGATAAGGTCGTGATCTTCGACCGTATCCGGGAGAACTTGCGCAAGTACAAGCGCATGCCGCTCGTCGAGCTGCTCGACCGTTCGATCAACGAGATGCTGTCGCGTGCCGTGCTCACTCATGTGACGACGCTTCTCGCAATGCTTCCGTTCCTGTTCTTCGGCGGCGAGGCGATCTACGGCTTCGCCGTGGCAATGTGTTTCGGCATCGTGGTGGGCGCGTATTCCTCGATCTTTGTCGCCTCGCCCATGCAGCTCATTCTCGGCGTTCAGCGCGAGGCCTTTTCCGGAAGCACCAGCCCCGCCAAAGGCAAGTCAGAGGCCGCGGCGAGCGCTTAAAGCCACGAGGCCATGCCCTGATGGAGCGCGAGCGAGCAGCGACGGTTCGCCGGATGGCCCGCAAGGCTGACCCCGACCGCGCTATCTCCGCGCTGTTCGTGCCCTTAGCGGCGCGGGACGACCTTTTCGCGCTTTTCGCCTTCAACGGCGAACTGGCCCGGATCGCCGATCAGGTCAGCGAGCCTGGACTTGGCGCTATTCGGCTCCAATGGTGGCGCGATGCCCTTGCGCGAGCCGAAGCGGGGGAGGCGACAGGGCATCCCGTGGCCGATGCCTTCGGTCCGGTACTTGCGCGCCGCGGATTGTCGCGAGAGCGGATTGCCGGGCTTATCGATGCGCGTAGCTTCGATATCGGCCAGACCATCATGCCCGATACCCGCACATTGGACGCCTATCTCTTCGATACGACCGGGGGGCTGTTCGCCCTCGCGGCGGAGATCGTCGGCGCCGAGGGCGAGAACCAGGGCCTGATCGCACAGGCCGCGGGCCAAGCCTATGGCCTTGTTCGGGTGATGCGGAGCTTGCCGGTTCTTGCCGCCAAGGGGCGGACTTATCTCGCCGCCAATTCGCTCGAAAGGGTCGGTACCACCTCGCAGGACATCTTTGCGGGCAGAACCACGCCGGGGCTTGTCGCGCTTCTCGCCGAGATGCGGGAGGCGGCACGCGCGGCGTTGGAAGACGCGCGGTTCAACCTCTATGGCGCGGGGATGAAGGGCACCGGCCTCGACGAGGTCGGACGTACCGCGTTTCTGCCGCTTGCGCTGGTCGAGCCCTATCTGGACGCGCTTGCCCAAGTCAAAGACCCGCTGTGCAACATCGCCCGCATCAACCCGCTCTATCGCCTCTGGCGGCTAATGCGTGCGCGATAGGGGTTATTCCGCGGCAACCGACGTGCCTGCCTGAAGCCACCCGTCCAAATCCGCAAGCGCCCGCGCCGACATCGCGGTCTTGCGGACCAGCGACTTACTGGGGCGCCGTCCGTCCGGGCGGGGCTCTTTGGTCTTGGCCTGGCGCGGAACGCTGATCGGCGGGAACAGACCGAAATTGACATTCATGGGCTGGAAGCTGCGGCTACCGCTTTCGCTGTCCACGTTCAGATGCCCGCCCGTGATATGGGTGAGGAGCGCGCCAAGGGCCGTGGTTGGTGGGGGCGGCGAAACGGGCAAACCGTTGCATTCGAACGCGGCGAAGCGTCCGGCGATCAGCCCGATCGCGGCGGACTCCACATAACCCTCGACCCCGGTCACTTGGCCGGCAAAGCGCAGGCGCGACTGCGCCTTGAGACGCAAACTGCCGTCCAGCAAAACAGGACTGTTGAGAAACGTGTTGCGGTGCAGGCCGCCCAGCCGCGCGAACTCGGCGTTTTCGAGGCCGGGGATCGTGCGGAACACGCGGACCTGCTCGGCATATTTCAGCTTGGTCTGGAAGCCCACCATGTTCCATAGCGTGCCCAGTGCATTGTCCTGGCGAAGCTGCACCACTGCATAGGCCTTTTCATCCGGCCGGTGAGCGTTGGTGAGGCCCACGGGTTTCAATGGACCGTAGCGCAGCGTGTCGGCACCGCGCTCGGCCATGACTTCGACGGGCAGGCAGCCCTCGAAATAGGGCGTCTTCTCGAACTCCTTGAACTCTGTTTTCTCGCCGGCGAGAAGCGCGCCGATGAAGGCATCGTACTGCGCTTTGTCGAGCGGACAATTGATGTAGTCGGCGCCCGTTCCGCCGGGCCCCACCTTGTCGTAGCGGGACTGGCGCCAGCACACATCCATGTCGATGGACTCGAAATACACAATGGGAGCGATGGCGTCGAAAAAGGCGAGTTCGGCCTCGCCCGTCAGAGCATCGATGTCCTTTGCCAGCGCCTCGGACGTCAGCGGGCCCGTCGCAACGATCACGCTGCTCCAATCTTCCGGCGGCAGACCGGACACTTCGCCCCGGACGATCTCAACCAGGGGATGGTCCTCAAGCGCCGTGGTGACCCCTTGCGAGAACCCGTCGCGGTCCACCGCGAGCGCGCCGCCCGCGGGGAGTTTATGAGCGTCCGCCGAGGCCATGACGATGGATCCCGCCCGCCGCATTTCCTCATGCAGCAGTCCCACGGCATTTGTTTCGAAATCGTCGGAGCGGAAAGAGTTCGAGCAGACAAGCTCGGCAAGCCCGTCCGTGCTGTGGGCCTCGGTCTGGCGCTCGGGCCGCATTTCGTGGAGGGTGACGCCCACGCCGGCCTTCGCCAGCTGCCAAGCCGCCTCGCTGCCCGCAAGGCCCCCGCCGATCACATGAACTGTCTCTGTCATGGGGGTAGCTAGGCCCTCGGGCATGGCTGTTTCAAGCACCTTGGTCGCGAAAATGGCCGGTAAGTGGCGTTTTCGTAGGCCGCGATGTAGGGAAAGCACGGCTCTCGAAGCCCCAGGGAGCCTCATAAAGACCCAGGTTCAAGCGCGACGCCTTGACCGGCCGTTCACCGTCTCCCTGTGATTCGAGCTATCCCGTGAAGTGGCGGGAAACCTTATTTATCGGACATTCTTGCTTGTTCTCCGGGGGCGGCGCAGGGTGCGGTCACCCAGTGCCGCGCGGGGAACGGCTTGGGCTTATCCCCGCTTTTTTGGAGACGTTTAGTTATCATGTCCTCAGTCAACGTAGTCTGGAAAGGCAATTGCCGCAGCTCGGAGGCGCGGACGCGTCTGTTGGACCATCTGCAGCGGCTCGCACGACTGAGCGATAGCTATTTGCGGCCCGGCGACCGCCCGCAGTTTACGGTCGTGGGCGAGGGCCAAACGCCGCCGCGTGCCAATATCGAACTGGTCGATGAGGTCCGCAAAGGCGAGATTCTGGTGTCCTCGGACATTACAGAGCATCCCGAGACGCTGATCGCGCGAGCTCGCGAGGCGGGTCTTCCGGTCCGGGCTGCGCCCGATGGGTCCGCGCACCACATCGTCCTCGATGCGGTGCGCGTGCGGGGCATCGACTTCCGGCTCTTCGACCCGCGGGGCCTTTATCCGGACAACGACCGCATGAGTTTTGTCTTCATCGACTGTCCGGAACACCACTTTCTCGATGGGCGCCTGGTGAAGGTCACGAACGATGGCGACGTGACTTTATTCTCGTGCCCCAGCCTTCAGCTAAAATCCTACCTCGAAGATTGGACCGACTGCCTGTTTTCTTGGATACGGTTCTTCTTGATGGGCGATCTGTGGTGGCGCCGCCACGAAGAGTTGCACGGCTACCACGACTATCGCAGTGTCTTCGAATCCGTGCAGACGACACGCGGCAGCGCAGTGGCCGAAGATGCGACCTTCGAGGCCGTGATATCAACATTCACGCAGCATGCGGAGCATTGGCGCTGCGAAGTCCAACGGACGGCTTAGGACAAACCTCGAAAACGGGCATGCTAGAACCGGCCTTCGTCGGGAATGTTGAGCTTCTCGCCGCACGCCTTGCAGAAGACCGCGTCCACCTCGTGGCGCTGCAGTCCGCAGCCGTGACAGGGATAGCGCACCTTTTGCGGCCGTAGCAGAGTTTGCAGCAGCCGCAAGAAGAGGGTCACACCGAAGATCATGATCCCGACGGCGATGAGCCGGCCGAGAGGGCTGTCCAGCGTGATGTCGCCGAAGCCCGTCGTGGTGAGCGTGGTTACGGTGAAATAGAGTGCATCGACGTAGTTTCTGATCGCCGGATTGGCGTAATGCTGCGTTTCGTAGACGATACCTGTCGTGATGAATACGAACACGATGAGGTTGAGGACGGCGACGACCGTCTCTTCGTTCCGGCGGAAGAAGGGGAAGTCGGACCGCAAGGTCGAGACCAGCTGATAGGTGTGCAGAAGGCGGAGCGTTCGCAGGACCCGCAGGAAGCCCAGGCCCTCGCCGAACACCGGTGCGAGGAACGATACGATGGCGATCATGTCCGCCCAGGTGGAGATGCGGGTGAATTCACGTGCCGGATGGGGGCTCACCCACAGGCGCGCGCAAAAATCCACCAGGATGATGATACCGAAGCACACGTCGAGATATCTGATCCAAGGCTGATCGGAGGGGGCAAAGGACGTGGCGATGATGAAAGCGACGGTGATGAGGTCGAAGGCGAGAAGGCTATAGCGAAACCGGTGGGCTGCGCTGCTATGGCCGTGATAGAGCAGCCGCAAGCGTTGGCGGAGCGACTGCTCCTCCGCCTCGGTCTCTTGTGGCTCCGCGAGCCCGACACCGTCGCCTGCCGTCTTTGCAGCGGCAGATTTCGTTGTCTTCGAAGATGTCGTGGGGGTGGATGTCATGTGGTTGAAGCGGAGCCCGCGCTATTTGTGGCAAGACGGAGCGTCAAGTGATAGCGGCAGATACTATAGGCTGTGATCCCGGGAGACTAGAATGGCAGACCTCACGCTTTATCACGCAGCGCCCTCGCGCTCATCCATTGTGCGCTGGATGCTGGAAGAGCTCGGCGAGCTCTACGGCATCGAATTGCTCACCCTGACAGAAGGCGAACACCTTACGGCGGACTATAAGGCGATCAACCCCATGGCGAAGGTCCCGGCTTTGCGTCATGGCGATGTCGTGATCACCGAGGCAGCCGCGATCTGCACCTATCTTGCCGATGAGTTTCCCGCCGCCCAGCTCAACATGCCTGTCGGCGATCCCCGGCGCGGACCGTATCTAAAGTGGCTGTTCTTCGGGCCGAGCTGCTTAGAACCCGCCATAATCGATCACGCCATGCCGCGTAAGGAAGAGCCGCGGCGCGGCATGCTCGGCTATGGCGATTTCGATACGGTCATGGACGTCACGGCCAAGGCGGTCGCGGCCGGACCATATCTGCTGGGGGATCGCTTCACGGCGGCAGATGTGGTCGTCGGTTCGACGATCCGCTTCGGGGTAACGTTCGAGATCTTGCCCAAGATTCCCGAATTCATGGCGTATGTCGATCGCCTGCTGGCGCGACCGGCGATGCAGCGGACCCTGGCCCTCGACGAAGAACTCGCCGGGGCGAACGCCTAGGACCGTCCGGCGCCGAGCAGGCGCAACACGGCTGCGGTTCCCAATCCCCAGCTGGCGTTCAGCATCATTGAGACGAGATAGCGCGGCCAGAGCGGCGGCGTCTCTAGGCCCTTCAGGGGTGGCACGACAAAGAAGGCCACCAAGGGTAGGGCGATGGCGCCGGCCAGAATCCAGTGCAGCCAGTAGCTGGGCCCGCTGAACCGCGCCAGGAACGGGGCGAGCACCAGCCCCCAGAGCCCACCCCAGAAGGCTTTGGACAACAGCGCGGGGACTTCCAGCGGGGGAATGGCGCCGGTCGGCCAAGCCGGACGGCTCTCAGGAATGAGCCCGATCTGGTTGAAGACGAACCACAGCCCTTGGTGAAAAATGAGCGTGGCCACAAAGCCGGCAACAAAACCCAGCAGCAGAAGTCTCAACGACATATCGGCCCCTTGTTGTCCCTTGGCGATTTTGGTCTCGACGGTTTCCTGGTGCACTTGGCTGGCGCTACCCATGATGGGGCCAGCTCGCCATTCGCGCAAAGCTCGTCCTGCGCCCAGGCTTGATCGTCGTCATAGGCAAGCTTGGAGATCGCTATGGAGCTTGGACCTCGTCATAGGAATGGCTTAATTCGGGGGCGGTATCTGGCAGTTGTATTCTAGGGGGTAAGGCCGATGGAGCGTGCGACGAAGAAGGCGATCAGGCGGTTTGGCATCGCTGGGGCGGTGCTCTTCCTTGGCCTCGTCTTCGTGCCGTTGCTGACCATCTTCTATCTCGGCTGCGGTCTGATCGACGTCATGCGCAACAAGCGCCGCGACGCCATGGTGTTCCGCAAATACTTCCTCGGAAACGGCATCACGACCTGGCTTTTGTCGCCGTTCAATCTGGCGGTCGATCTGTTCTGCTATCGCAATAAGGGCGTCTACAAGCTTGACGACTTGCCGCCCGAATGGCGCGCGGAGGTGGACTCGGTGCTCGACGTCTTCCGCGAGCAGAAAGACGAGATCGTTGCCGAAATCGATGAGACGTTCGAGGACGGCCGCCGTGGCATGTACGTCTACGAGTGGTACGGCAAGCGCAAGGAGCACTCCCTCGAGGCGCTCAAGCGCGACTACAAATACGTCAAGACCATCGCCGTCTCGGTGTTTTCTGGCAATGAATCCACCTCGTTTCATTACGGCCCGCTGCGGCTGACGTTGCGCCTTCTATACAACCTCACGCCTGTCGATACGGACGAGGTGTACATTCAGTGCGGTTGGGAAAAGCACTTCTGGCGCGACGATCCGCTCTACATCTTCGACGACACCCTGATTCACCGTTCGGTCAACAACTACGATGCGCGGCGCTTCGTGGTGTTCATGGATATCGTGCGGCCCACGGCCTATCCCGCAGCCCTCAGCAGCCTCATCGCCGCCGTGTCGGTGTTGGTCGAGCGCGCCAACAAGCTGTTCTACAAGAACTGGAAGATGCTGCGTCCCGGCGCAAAGCCCACAGAACCGCCGGCGCCCCATTCCAACGCGGCGTGAGCGGGCACCGCGCATGATCTTCCGGCCATGCTGACGGTCATCTCCGGGGGGCAGACGGGTCCCGACCGTGCGGCACTCGAGGCGGCGACGGCCACGGGAACGCCCTATGGCGGTTGGTGCCCCAAAGGCGGCTGGGCCGAAGATCTGCCGCAGCCGCCCGGCGTGTTGGAACTCTATCCAAAATTGCGCGAGACGCCGACGAACGAGCCGGAGCAACGAACCGACTGGAACGTTCGGGATTCGGCCGCGCTTCTTGTCCTGGTCGGGCAGGGCGGCCTTGCAGTCTCCAAGGGCACCCAGCGCGCAGTGCGGCATGCGGAGAGCTTGGGAAAGCCTGTTGCCATCGTCTATGTCTCCAAACCGGATGCCACAGGCCAAGCGCTGGCGTTCCTGACCCCGTTCGTGGACGAACCGGTCTGTATCGCGGGCCCGCGGGAAGGCGAAGCGCCCGGACTCCAGACCGCTGCCCGGCGCGTGCTCGAACCCGTTTTGACGGAGATGGCCTCAAAGCGCTGAACGGTGGCCAGGCCCCGCAACCGGGCAAGCAAGGCGGAGATGGTACTTTGCGCGTCTAGGCCGGAACCGGATCGCGTGCTGGGCATTGTCTCCATATCGGGTGCGATCCCGTCTTGTGGTTTCGGCCCGGAGGTGTACGGAGAGCGACGACCACAGGAGGTTGCAATGACGCATGGCTTGATGCGAATGATGCTCGCTGGCGGGGCCTTGGGTGCGGGCTTGACGCTTGCCGCTGTTCCTGCCGCGGCAATGGGCGGTCTATTTGGAGGCGAAGAAACCGACAACTGCTCCAACGAGGACGGCGCGTTCAACGACGCTGCCTTCGTGATCGCTACGGGCCCCAAACCGGGCGAACGGGTCGAGAGTGGATTCGAAGTGACCGGATGCTCGCGCAGTTTCGAGAGCAACGTGCCGTGGAAGCTTCTGGCGCGGGATGGTTCGGTCTTAGCCAGCGGCCATACCAGCGGCGGCGGGGTGGACGGTCCTGGCGCGTTCAGTTTTACGATTCCCTATACGGTCACAGTCCAGCAAATCGGTCATCTTGAGGTCTTCGATGAAGATCCGTCGGACGGCGAAGGGTTTCCGCCCGGCCGGACAGTGATTCCGCTGATCTTGAAGCCATAATCGGCTGAATCGCGCCGAATTGAGCACGGTGAAAACTGGTAATACCTCGACGTTTCGCGCAATGGTCAGCCGGCATTGTGATAGGTTGTGCCGTCTAAATGAGCACGACGTCTTCAGCAAAGGGGGGAACGATGCTGGAAGCACTCATTATTATTTTGGTTGTTGGCGCCATTGCCGGCTGGCTCGCAGGTCTGCTGGTCCAGGGGACCGGATACGGCCTCTTGGGCGATATCGTCGTCGGTATTCTCGGTGCCCTTGTTACAGGCTTTCTGCTGCCCCAAGTCGGTGTGGCTCTCACGTTCGATGGCGGCATTTTGGGATCAATCATTGCGGCCTTCATCGGCGCGGTGATCCTACTTGTGGTCGTGAAGCTGATCCGAAAGCTTTTAGCCTAGAAATTATCGCTTAATAACAGATAGTTATGCGTTTTGGGCGCCGCTTCACTGATCCGTGGAGCGGCGCTTCGCCGTATTAGGCGGTAGTGACTGACCGGTTAGACCGTTGCTGCACAGCAACATGTCCGTCCGATTGAAACATTTTGCCGCAGTTTGTGAGCGAGAGAACACGTTTTCGTCACAACCTGAACCTCCCTTCGTCAGAATTATCTAGCAAAAGCGCCGGCCTAAGCGGGTTTTCCCACACAGTATTAACAACCGCGAGGAGTATCTATGAGGGGTTTAGGACTCTTCAGCATCAGGGGACTTTTTCTTGTCTTCGTATTGCTTGGATTAGCTGCGCCGGCGCTTGCTGGTGACGTGGTGCAAACTGGTAAGTCTTCTGCTGCGGCGCACAACGCAACGGCGGGCCTCGAGGCCTCTGCGCAAGTGGTTGCTGCGCAAAGCGAGCACGAGGATGTGTTCAATCAAGCGGCTGTCGACATTCCCATTAGCGGTGTGTCCTCTGCGGCGCTGGAAGTGGCTGCGTACGGCACGGGCTCGAACGAGTTCGATGCGCACTCCGCGCGTCAGCTCCGGTGTTTGGCCGAGGGTATGTATTTCGAAGCCCGTGGTGAGCCATGGCGCGGTCAGCTGGCGGTAGGCCGGGTGATATTGAACCGGGTCGCCAGCGGGAACTATCCCAACACGATCTGTGGCGTGGTTTATCAAAACAGCCATCTCCACAATCGCTGCCAGTTTTCTTTTGCTTGTGACGGCAAGGCCGACAGTATCGGTAACGCCACGGTTTGGTATCGCGTGCGCGGCTATGCGGCTTGGCTGCTGGCCAACAATCCCAACGACCGCGACCGGAGCGGGTACCAGGTCCTGGCTTCGCTGGAGTCCGCGACCCACTATCACGCGGACTATGTTGTCCCGCACTGGGCCAAGTTCTTCGAACTTACGACGCGTATTGGCCGGCATATTTTCTACATTGATCCAAGCGCTTAGGACTAATCAATGCGGGGCAGGCGAACCGGTCGCCCCCCTTGCATTTGCGTGTCCCTGCCATATGTAAAGATCGTTAGCATCTTCCCCTGGCTGACACGGGAGAGAACCAATGCGATGGCTGCTGATAGTGCTTGTGCCCCTGGCTCTCGCGGGCTGTGTGACGGAGCAGGGCCCCGCATTGCCGATGACCCTGGCGCCCGCTGAAACCGCACAGGCGGCTTGCTTAACATATGGCGATACGCCCACGTTCGGCGAATGCAGCGGCCAACGCGGCGATCGGGCCGAGTAACGCTCCGCGCTCCCGTCCGCAAAGGGCGGACAAAATCCATCATGTCTCCAGCAACGGGACTTTGTCCTTAGGCGAAACTGGCAGGCGTCCTTGCTTGGGGTTTGCCTGTGCCATGTCATGATGGCGCTTGCTGGCTGGCCCCTTAGCGGCTACCACAGGCGCCCATGACCGAACCGCTCCAAAGAGTTCGCTGCGTGGCCCCGTGCGGCGGGGCCGCTAGCGGCAGGGACGAATCCTTCGGGTCTGATGCGCCGCTGGGACCCCGCCTGGGGTTTCGGTCGCGAAGATCCCATCAATGACGCGAAGAGCCATGTTCAGCAGCCGTTTGGAGCGGCGCCGCCAAGTGCGGCGCTTTGCTCTGCTCGTGGCTGTGACGGTCTTCGCGATGGGGATCGGGCTTGTCGGCGTGTTCGCTGTCCAAGGCTTCGAGTTTCTGGGTATCGCGGAGGCGAATCGCCTGCCGCTCGGCATGGCCGTGCTCGGCGCCGTGGGCGGCGTCTTCGTTCTGTCGTTCCTGGCCTATGCTGCAGTGCGCATTTTCAGCCGGATCGAATAGCGCCTTTGCCGGCTGGCGGTGGCGACATCCCTGACCTTGCTCACCGTGACCACCATTGCGGCGATTGTGGGTTCCTTCGTTCCCCTAGCGCTCGATCGCATGGGCATCGATCCTGCCGCGGCGACCGGCGTGTTCATCACGACCAGCAACGTTGTGGTGGGTGTTCTGGTCTACTTCCTGCTGGCCAGCACGTTCTATTTTTGAGAAAGCACGTAACAGAACCAAGCACTTCGATTGATGTACCCTTATGGGCCTTTACAGTTGAGCCGAAACGGCTAGTAAGAGCCTAGATCGAAACCGGGAGTTAGGGGAAACGATGTTGCGTCTAGTACTTTTTTGTTTGCTGCTTCTTTGCAGTCTTACAACGCTCGCTCTGCCACAAACCTTGTATGCGCAGGACGCCCCCACAAAAACGGACGTTCCGTTTTCCAGTGCACTCACCGATCCCCAAGTAAAGCTGGAAGATCTAGAACTCCGCATGGTTCCGCTGACTATGGATCAGCTCAAAGCGCTCGCCGCGAAGTGGCTTGAGATAGTCAAGAGCAAGACGGAGCAGGTTGTCGATACGCAGATCGCCGTTTCGAAGTCCAATGGTACCGTCGAGGACGCACAGCGCGAGAAGCTGACGAAACTCTACTCTGAACGGAACCAACTTTTCGATCGCTATGGTGCGGTCCTCAATTCCTGGGAAAAGAAGGGCGGGGACGCGGCCGAGATCAAAATCTACCGCGATTATCAGAACGCCATATTCCTTGAGGAGACGCGGAAGGCCGATACCAAAACCCTCATGGCATGGGCGCTGGATTGGACCACGAGCGAGGATGGCGGCATCGCACTCGCCAAGAACGTCGGGATCGTCCTCATCTCGTTCCTCGCCCTGTTGTTTGTAGCGCGGATGGTGCGCAAACTTGTGCGGCGCTGGATCGGGCATGTGCCGAACATCTCGGACCTCCTTCAGGCTTTCGTCGTCGGCATCGTTTATTGGATCGTGCTGGCGATTGGTTTGATGCTGGTGTTGTCGGGACTGGGTGTCGACGTCACGCCGCTCTTCGCACTGTTTGGTGGTGCATCCATCATCGCCGCCTTAGCCATGCAGGACTCGCTCAGCAATCTTGCGGCGGGCCTGATGATCATGATCTACCGCCCGTTTGACGTGGGCCACTATGTGGATATCGGCGGAGTCGCCGGGACGGTCAAAAGCACTAATATTGTTGCGACCACGGTCACGACGCCGGACAACCAAGTCATCGTCATTCCGAACAAGAATGTTTGGGGCAATGTCATCACCAATGTCACGGCAAGCGACACGCGCCGCGTCGATCTGGTGTTCGGCATCTCGTATGACGACTCGATTCCCGAGGCCATAAAGATTCTAGAGCAGGCGGTCGAGGCCCATCCGCTCGTCTTGAAGGACCCTGCACCTACGATCCGCGTCAACGAGCTGGCCGATAGCTCCGTCAATCTGATCTGCCGTCCCTGGGTCAACACCGCCGATTACTGGACGGTCTATTGGGACCTGATGCGCTACGTGAAAGAGCTGTTCGATTCCGTGGGCATCTCGATCCCCTATCCGCAGCAAGACGTGCATTTCATACCGACGGATCCGGCGAAAGCCACGCCTGCACCCGCCATCAAGAAAACGCGTTCGTCCGATAGAGCCTCAATTTCAGAAGGGGACGAGGGTCACGACGACGACGGTCGTTAGAAATCAGGAGTCTGTCTCATGCATGAGCGTCTTAAATCATATGCCGTTGCAGCAAAGGCCCTGGCGCTTTCTCTGGCGCTGGCAACATCCCTCAGCACTGGCGCATCGGCGCAGGTCACAGTCGATGTCGGGAAAATCACCTGCAACCAGTTTGCGCTCTATAAGGTCTCCGATCCCGACACGATTGCGGTTTGGCTCCACGGCTATTACAGCGGCAAGCGCGGAAATACCGTCGTCGAGACTGAGAAGCTGAAGGGCAATGTGAAAAAGCTCCGCGACTACTGCCTGCAGAATCCCGATACGAATCTGCTAGAGGCGGTCGAGACGCTGGTGCAGCCATAGCGCGACAGACGATAGACCGAGCGACAAATTTTGGGATTAGGGCAGAGGGCGGACACTAAACGAGCGGCTCTCAGCACCAGCTGGCTTCGTCTTCTTTGGGGTGGCGCAGCAGCTCCTGCACATTGGCTTCGAGCAGCCGGTAGCCGACATTGCCGAACAGCTTTTGCCGCCCCTCGTTCATGAGAAAAGTCGGGCTACCCGCGATCCCGTTGTCGGTTGCGTGTCCGTAATCGATTGCGAGCGCGGCAAGCGCTTCGGACGAGCGCAGCCGTTCTTCGATCAGCCCGTAATCGACGCCGATGCACGCCGTGATCTCGCGGTGAACCTGCCAATCGCCGATATCAAGGGCCTCGGCGAAGAAGGCGTGGCGTATCTTTCGCGCCGCGCGCGTGGATAGCCTTTCGAGATAGGGGCGCGACGGAGCCTCATTGTCGTCTGCCTCGACAAGTGCCACCGCCTTCAGGAACTGATGCGGGCTGGCTGATGTGCGCGGGCGCCCCCGGAGCCACACATCGTCATGGACCTCTATATGGGGAAACCGCGCCGCAACCTCTTGGAGGTGCTGGTTGAACGATTCGAACCCGCCTCGGCGTTCGATTTTGCCCCAGGCATCGGGAAACACGGAGCAATAGCGGGGTACAATTTCGATCTGATCCCCGAACTGGTCCGCGAGCTCCTCCAGGCGCCGCTCGGCCACATAGGCCCAGATGCAGAGCACGTCGGAATAGTAGGAAATCTCGACCTTGGACATGGGTTCCCCTCTCAAATTGCGGCTCCATTCGAGCGCTCTGGTACGCTTGCGGCCTTGCGCCAGCGCAAACCCACCCCACCTGCGGTGCCGGGCGGGGTGCGCGATCGGGCGGGCCCGCAACCGGGAGCTTCATGCTATCCCGACCGCTTTATGCTATGATGTACACGGTCGATGGACCATTGCGGGGACGAACGCCATGAGTGTGAAAGCAACGATACGGGCAGGGCGCAATCATAGGCATTGGATTTTGCCGGGGCTGGTTGTTGCAGTGCTCACTATGCTCTCGGGTCCGGCCTTCGCCGCCATCCTCATCAAGATCGACAAGCCGACCCAGACCATGACCGTCTCCGTGGACGGCGAGACGCGCTATCGCTGGCCTGTCTCTACCGGTGCTTCGGGCTACTCGACGCCGACGGGCAGCTACGCCGCCTTCCGCATGGAGAAAATGCACTATTCGCAGGAGTGGGACGGCGCAGGGATGCCCCATTCGATTTTCTTCACGACGCGCGGCCACGCTATACACGGCTCCAACCATCCGGGCATGGGCACGCCGCGATCTCATGGCTGTGTGCGGCTCTCGCTCAGGAATGCGGAGACGCTCTACACCCTGGTCGATAGCCACGGCATGGGCGGTACCAAAGTCGTCGTCGCGGGGGCGGACCCTTCCGGCAACTGGGCTGCGAGCTCCGCCCCGCCCGCCGTGCGTACGCAAGGCCAAACCTTTGGCGCCAGCCAGGCGAGACAGCGCCGCGGGCCGTTCCGCGGATTGTTCCGCCGGCGGCGCTAGCGGCCCCGTGCGACAGCAAGCACAGCACGCCTTGCCGGAGCGAGCTTTGCCAGGGCAGGCTTTGTCATGACGCACGACGCGCCCCCGATCAACAAGGCGGAGGCCAAGGTCTTCGTTATCTCGGCCATCGCGCTCTCGGCCACGGTCGCCAACGCCACCTTTTGGTTCGGCGTGTTCGGGCGGATCTTCTTCACGCACATTCTCCACATCTGGATCGCGGCGACGGCGGCGCTTCTGGCCAGCTTCTTCATCCCGCGATTGGAGACGCCGCTGCTGAAGCTACCGTGGCATGGACGCTTTCTCCTCGCCCTGCCGACGGTCTGGCTCGTAATGGCCGCGTTGGTGGATGTGGAAAGCTACCGGACCGACAGCGCCGCCACCTGGGCGCTATGGCTCGTCACGCTGGCGAGCGCGCTGCTGACGTTTCCGTACCTGCTCTATGTGATCATTCTCGCCATGGTGCCCAATATCGAGCGGCTGACCAACCCAAAGCTGCTCACGGCGCTGTTTGGCATTCTGATCGTCATGGCGGGGGCCGGCTATGTGCTCGGCACCCACCACGACCTGTTTCTCACCTGCGACAACTTCAAGACGGGTGGCCACGACATTCCGGAGAACTGCCGCGCAGCAGGTGATACGGGTCCCTGACGGAGTGTTTTTCGCGCTACCGGCCCTTGGCCTATATGAGGGCAGGCCTACTTGAGCGCTTGTCCTATGCGCTACCGCTTCGCTACTTGAGCACTTTTTGATTTGCGCTACCGCGCTTCGCGCCACTTGAGCGCTAAGCCTGTGCCATCAGCTTTTCGCGGCGGGCCCTGAGCGCATCGAGTGTTTCCTGCTGATCGGAGATGCGCGCGGCATTGCGTTCCTCGTCGGCGGCGCCCGAAAAGGCAGCGGCCTGTTCCATCAGCTCGCGCATATTGTCCTCGACGATCTGGATGCGGCGCTCCACTTCCTCAAGGCTCAGGTCTTCGATGCTCATGGTTTCTCCCTTGCGGCCGATTGTATCCGGACAGTCTAGCAGGCGCAGGCACCCGCGCGGCCTTGTTCTGGATCAATAATACTTCTTTGATGCGCTGCCGGCTATTTCGTTCGCCCTACCGGCCTTCGGCCTGCTTGAGGGCAAGGCCGACTTGAGCGCAGATGATGCAAGAGTTCAGAGGGATGCGTCTATGACGGCGGTCGAAAAGCTCACCGTATTGCTCTGCGGCTACGAGATCATCCCGCGCGGCGTCTCCATCCGC
>Ga0209013_10000705_pt1 | contig 30213 bp, 28 predicted proteins | sample Cruoilmetagenom2_FD_187291 | JGI IMG/M metagenome (GOLD analysis project Ga0209013, IMG submission 187291) | Oil polluted marine microbial communities from Coal Oil Point, Santa Barbara, California, USA - Sample 2 (SPAdes) (version 2) | ecosystem: Environmental > Aquatic > Marine > Oil seeps ...
TTTGCATGGTGGCATGTCAGCACAAGCGAAAGATAAGGCCATGGATGCTTTCGCGGGCGGGCACCTAAAGATACTGGTGGCGACCACCGTCATCGAGGTTGGCGTCGATGTGCCGAACGCATCGATTATGGTCATCGAACACGCCGAGCGCTTCGGGCTGGCGCAGTTGCATCAGTTGCGCGGCCGCGTTGGCCGCGGCGAGCGTCAGTCCTATTGCATGCTGCTCTACAAAACGCCGCTGGGTGAAACGGCGAAGGCCCGGCTCGATATGATGCGCGAGACGGAGGACGGATTTCTTATCGCCGAGAAGGACTTGGAGTTGCGTGGTGGCGGCGAGGTTCTTGGTGCGCGCCAGAGCGGTTCGCCGGGATTCCGCGTCGCCGAAGTACCAAACTTTGAAGCGCTGCTAAGCGCTGCGCGAGATGACGCGAAACTGGTCTTGGCAAGCGACTCAGAATTGGCTAGCACTCGCGGCGCCGCGCTGCGCAACCTACTCTACATTTTCGAGTGTGATGAGGCGGTGCGGCTCTTCCGCGCCGCGTAACAATCTTTTGTTGGCTAAGCGGTTTTGGCCGGATCCGCCGGCTGCGGTTCAGACCGCTTCGCCTGCTCAGCCAATTCTTTAAGCTTGGCCTGCGATTCCGGGGTTACCATCCCAGCTGAGATGATCACCTTTGCGGCGTCCTCAAATTTCATGTCCAGGATGGTCACGTTTCGACGTGGCAGGAAGCAGACGAATCCGGTCGGTGGCACGACACCGGTCGGCATGAACACGGTCACCAAATCGTCCTCGCCCCCGGGCTTCACAAGTCCGACCTCTCCCGTCGTATCCCCCGTTACAAACACGATCGACCACAGTCCTTTGGACGGAAATTCGATGAGCCCAACTTTTTGGAAGACATGGCCGGAGCCGGTGGCGGTCACGACGGATTCGAAGATCTGCTTTAAGGCGCGATAGACGTTACGCAAGATCGGCATACCGCTCAGCATCACCTCGCCGAAACTTATAAGGGTGCGGCCAAGCAAGTTAGCGGCCAGTGCACCGATAAACGTCAGCAGCGCGATGGCAATGATGAGCCCGATTCCCGGGACAGCGAACGGTAAGTAGGTGTCGGGCAGATAGGCGGTTGGCACGAACGGTTTGATCCAAGCGTCCAAGACATTGATGAACCACCATGCGATATAAATGGTGATTGTAACGGGGCCGACGACGACGAGACCGGTCAGGAAATAGTTCCTCAGCCGAGCACCGAGATGCCACTCTGCCGTTTCTTCTTGTTTGGTCAGACGCTCCAGCCCGGCACTCAACCCCGCTGAGCCGTTTGGCGAAGCAGTATCCTTGGGCCTCGGCGTGGACTTTCTCATGGCATGCCCCCGGTAGTAGCTATTGGGCGGCCGCCCTGGCCGGCCAACTCACGCCACGCAACCTTCACACGGATTGAAGCAGAGCAGAAGAGCGGGCGCCGCAGAGCGCGTAGTGTCGTTGCCTAGGCGGTGCCGTAGCGGTCGAACATGTACTATTGGGTTACGACTAGGCAGTCGAATCCACTCGTGCGTAGCGTACCGCATAGCTGCTGCGGCTCCTTGGCATTGGCGTATGGCCCGACTCTCACGCGATAGAATGTCCCCATACTGCCGATGATCTTTTCGTCCACGACTGGCTGCCGCTGCCCGAACTTTCCAGCATACTTTTGCATTAGATTCTCCACCACGCGTTCGGCTTCACTGCGGGAGCGGACGGCGGCAACCTGTAAACGGAATTTTCCTGAAGGCACGGCTGCAATTTTGGGTTTGCTTGGCTTAGCTGCAACGATTGGAGGCGGAGCGGCAGCCGCCTGCGTGGCAATCGGCGGGGCGACCTGGGGAGCTTCCTTCGGCCTAGGAGGAAGCGGCGCTGCGGCCACCTGTGTGGCAAACGGCGGGGCGACCTGGGCAGGCTTCTTCGGCCGAGCAGGCGGCGGCGCTGCGGCCACCTGCGTGGCAAACGGCGTGGTGACCTGGGCAGGCTTTTTTGGTTGGGCCGGTAGCGGAGCGGTTGCGACTTGTGTCGTCTGATTCCAGCTCGACGTTTTCGGATTAGGTGCGATCGACGCGGTGGTACCATCTTCTTTGCTGGGGTTGGGGGCTGGCTTACTAGATGAACCACCACCGCCGGTGAAGAGGTTTGTTATGCTGCTGAAGAACCCGCCACCGCCGGAACTTTCTGAACCAGACGAGCTGCCGCCCGCACTGGGGGTGCTCGCAGGAGTTGTAGCAACTGCAGAACCTGGAACTAACGTAGAGGATTTCGATGCCGGCGCCGCAGCGGTGGTGCCCAAAGTCGCGGTCTCCCAACCGCTGAGGCTCGAGGTTGCCTTGGCAGCCGCCTCCGACGCAACGACGACTGATTCCGACGCTTCGGGCGCATTACTAATGCCCGCCTCGCGATAGGCATCAGTGCGGTTATTCAAGGCGTCCGTCTTTTGCGACGTCGTTAGACCCTCTCTTAACCAGACTGCGCTCGTCAAATCGGAAATCGCTTGACCCGGCTTACCCGTCTTTCGAAATGAGATTCCCCGATGGTACAGCGCCTTTGCCATCTGCGGCTTTTCAAGATCGCCAGAGCGAACAGCCGAGCTGAGATGTTTGATCGCCTCGGAGAACTTTCCGGCCTCGTAGGCCTTTATTCCAGCGCTATAGAGCTTCTGGCCAGGGGGCGCGGATGCTGGCTTGACTTCAGTAGCGCCTTTCGCCGCACCAGGCTTCGCCGAGAATCCGGGCGCGGGCGCGGACTTTTTCCCACCTGCGGCCTGCGTTGGCCCATCGAACGCGGCCGCGGGCCAAACCCCGACAACGATCAAAAACGCAGTGTATGCCAGAATGCGCAACCCATTCCCCCCTTGAATTGCTCGGGATTTCCGAGGGCTGTGGCGCCGGATTCCCTGTGGAACGACGTTAAGTCAACCAGCACTTAGAGGCAAATCCGCGGCCGACCCAAATCGGGCGTTTTCCCCTATTCCACGGTCACCGATTTGGCCAAATTGCGGGGCTGATCGACGTCCGTCCCCATGACGACCGCGGTGTGATAGGCCAGAAGTTGCACCGGCACAGCGCAAATGAGCGGATTGATGAATGCCGAGACGGCCGGAAGTGTGATATGCGCGGCAAGCTCACAACCGACCTTTTCGGCAGCCGCGTCCGAAACGAGGATGATTTGTCCACCTCGCGCGGCCACCTCCTGCAGATTGGACACGGTCTTGTCGAACAAAGCATCTTGGGGCGCTACCACGACAACCGGAACATTCTCGTCGATCAGCGCTATGGGCCCGTGTTTGAGCTCGCCAGCCGCATAACCTTCGGCGTGGATATAGGAAATTTCCTTGAGCTTCAGGGCCCCCTCTAGGGCTAGCGGATAACTGGTTCCACGGCCGAGGTAGAGCACATCGCGCGCCTTGGACAGATCGTGCGAGATGGCCTCGAACTGCTCTTCATTGCCCAAGATTGTGGATATATGCCGTGGAACCTCGATCAAGGCCTGCACAAGCTCACGTTCAACCGCAGATGTGATCGCGCCACGCGCCCTCCCAAGCGCGATGGCTAAACAGGCCAGGACAGTAAGTTGGCAGGTGAATGCCTTCGTGGAGGCCACGCCTATTTCCGGACCTGCGAGCGTTGGCAGTACGGCATCAGATTCACGGGCGATGGTAGATGTGCGGACGTTGACTATGGAGGCGATGCGTTCGCCTTCTGCCTTTGCGTGGCGCAGTGTGGCCAGCGTGTCGGCGGTCTCACCAGACTGCGACACGAAAACCGAAAGACCGTTGGCGCTGAGCGGCGGCTCCCGGTAACGCATCTCTGAGGCCACATCGATCTCGACGGGAATGCGTGCGTAGCGCTCGATCCAGTACTTGGCAACGAGCCCTGCGTAGTAGGCGGTGCCGCAGGCAGAGAGCGTAACGCGCGGAATTTTGGCAAGATCAATGCCCAGGTCCGGAAAATTGACGGTGCCCGTAGCCATGTCGATGTAGTTTGCGAGCGTATCGCTGATGACCTCCGGCTGCTCGTGGATCTCCTTAGCCATAAAGTGGCGGTGGTTGCCCTTATCCACCAGCAGCGCGCTTGCCGCCGATTTAACCAGCGGGCGCTCTACGCGACCGCCCGTACGATCGTAAACGTCGACTCCATCCCGGCGCAGCACTGCCCAATCACCATCCTCGAGATACGTAATCTCATCCGTGAATGGCGCCAATGCGATGGCATCGGAGCCCAGATACATCTCACCGGTACCGTGCCCGATGGCGAGTGGACTGCCTTGGCGTGCGGCGAACATGACGCCGTCATGGCCGGCAAAAATGATGGCGAGCGCAAAGGCGCCGTGCAAACGCGTCAACGTGTTCTTAACTGACTGTTCTAAGGTCGCGCCCCCGTCGAGCTCATCGCTGATAACGTGAACGATGGCTTCTGTATCCGTGTCGGACTCGAATAGGTATCCCTTTGGCTCTAGCGTCGCCTTGAGTTCACGAAAGTTCTCAATGATACCATTGTGAACGACCGACACCCTTGCATTCATATGCGGATGAGCGTTGCGCTCAGTCGGACCGCCATGCGTCGCCCAGCGCGTGTGACCAATCCCTGTGCGCCCATGCAGCGGCTCGTTCAAAAGCCGGCTTTCAAGATTTCGCAGTTTTCCTTCCGCGCGCCGACGCTCTAGATGGCCATTTTCGATGGTGGCGATGCCTGCCGAGTCATAGCCGCGATATTCCAGTCGCCGCAAGGCATCGACGATGTCAGGGGCAACTCCCTTTTCACCGATAATCCCGACAATGCCGCACATGCTGTCAGTCCTTGATCTTTATCCCGAGCATAAGTGCTAGCGGTTCGTTAAGATGTCGTTCAAATCACACTGTATTTCATTGGCATTCGCGTACCAATATGAACACCGGCTCACCGAGCTTTCGCCTTGCGCCGCATTATTAGCGAACGAAACCTTGCTGCCCACCCAGGCCGTTCTTCCTGACAAGAGCGCGTCAGTGCTAGAGCATCCGCCGAGACGTTCTCGGTGATCACACTGCCGGCACCGATATAGGCGCCGGCGCCTACCGTCACAGGGGCAACGAGTGCCGAGTTCGAGCCAACGAACACGTTTGGCCCAAGCTCCGTGCGGTGCTTCTGGAAACCGTCATAGTTGCAGAAAATCGTACCAGCTCCAATGTTGGATCCCGCACCCACCTGCCCATCGCCGAGGTAGGAAAGATGGTTGGCCTTAGCCCCATCGCCCAGCACCGAATTCTTCACCTCCACAAAATTGCCGATGCGCACACCCTCCCCGAGTTCGGCGCCAGGACGAAAGCGCGCGAACGGTCCCACGCGCGAGCCAGCTCCAATTCGCGATTGTTCAAAATGGCAGTTGGCCAAAATCTCGACGTTATCCTCGACCGTAACCCCCGGTCCGAAAAACACATTAGGCTGGATGATGACGTCGCGGCCGATCTTTGTGTCGTAAGAAAGCCATACCGTTTCAGGCGCGATAAGCGTGGCCCCTTCGCGCATTACAGTGAGCCGCGCGCGTTTTTGGTAGAGAGCTTCGGCAACGGCAAGCTGCGCGCGCGAATTGATCCCCATAACTTCCTCTTCCGCACAGACGGCCACACCGGCACGCGCGCCATCGCTACACGCAATCTGGATTGCGTCTGTCAGATAGAACTCGCTTTTTGCGTTGGCATTGCCTATGCGGTCGAGCACCCCCAAAAGATTGTCGAGGCGGAACGCCATGACGCCGGAGTTACACATCGTTATGCGGCGTTCGTCAGCGCTGGCGTCTATATCTTCGCGAATAGCTTGCAGCGCCCCATCGGCGTCAGTGATTAGGCGGCCGTAGCTGGAAGGATCCACGGCATCGAAGCCAAGCACGGCCACACTGGTCTCCTCGTCGAGACGCGCATGCAAGCGCTCCAGGGTGCCACCGGTCAGAAGCGGGGTGTCCGCATACTGCACGAGCACGTCACCGTTGTGATTTGCGATCGCCTCTCGAGCGGCCAGCACGGCGTCTGCGGTGCCATCTTGACGTTCTTGGACGTAGACGCGAGCGTCCGGCACCTGTAGCAAGGCCTCCGAACGAACATCCTCCATGTCAGGACCAACCACCACGGCGATATTGTTGGCCCCAAGCTCCTGGCAGGCAACAAGCACATGGCCAAGCATGGACCGGCCGGCGATCTTGTGCAGCACCTTAGGCACCGCCGACTTCATGCGAGTACCCTTGCCGGCTGCGAGAACGACGGTGAGTATTGGGTGGCGCGTCATCCAGCCTCTGAAAATGAAAACTCGCCCATTTCGAGGGCGATCCTTATCGGCATAAGCCCACGAATCATTTATCGAGCAGTGCCAGTTTCTTAGCGTCCAGAAAGCACCGCGAACAGAGCAAAGCGCAGCAAATTTGTTATCCCGTCGTTTCCGAGGCCTGTTGCATTCCAAACACAATGCTTTCGGCCAGCCCTTTGGGCCTATCGAGTATGCTCTGCACGATCGCGTCGTCCACAAGTGCTGCGTCTATATAGCGTTAGCCGCGTTGCTCTCTAGTCGGGACTCAATCAACATTGCCATTGATTCCGTTCTAAGTCCGCTCCGTGGCAGGTATTCTTTCAATTTGTCCAGGTAGCCAAATCGGACGCCAAGCTGTCCAGCGTTTTTCAACATCAAACACTGGGATGCCAGGATGTCCTCGCCACAGCCGCTCAAACTGAAAAAACGCAAAACCTTGACCCCTTATGTCTCTGTCTGGGTCGTCCTTGGTGGTTTTGCAATAGCTTATCTTGCGCTCCTTGGGTTCCGCCCCGATGCGCTTGCCAAACTAAGCTCCGCTGGGCCTGCCGCCAATCAGCAGCGTAACGTAGAACGCGCACTCGCTGATCTCGACCCGCTCCGCAATACTTTGGGCGAGATGAAGATGGACGTGGCCAACTTGAAGACAGGACTGCAGATGGCTGCAGATCGACAAGCAGAAATAGCGAATCGACTGAACGATTTGGAAGGCACGGGCAACTCAAAAACTTCGAATGCTCGCAGGGTAAAACCAGCAATGCAAAACAGCGCGGACGCAGGCAGCGGCGTACAGATACTCAACGGGAAGCAGGCGCAAGTGGATCCCATCAACACGGCGAGCCTATCGCGGCCGGCGATCGCTCATGCCGCGACCCAACCGTCCTTGGCGGCAAGAGCGCAACCTGTAAAGAAGAAGGTTATAGTCAAGGCGCCTGTTAAGAAGGCGCCTGTTAAGAAGGTAGCAGCGCGGAAAGTGCCAGCAAAAAAACCGCCCAAAACTGTCGGCGTTCAGGTGGCGACCGGACCGTCAATTGCCTCGCTACAGCTAAATTGGAGCGTTTTGGCCGATCGCAACAACGATGCATTGGGTCACTTGCAACCGCGGTACACCACGCGCGGCAAAAATAGCAAAAAAACTTATGATCTTGTGGCGGGTCCGCTGGGCAGCGCGCAACAGGCCGAAATCATCTGCAAAGTGCTGAGTGAAAGAGGCCATGCTTGCAAAGTTGGCGCCTACCGCGGCAGCGTTTTGCCACCGACGTGACCTGGGCAAAGCCATCACTTAGAGATATGGCGTGCCAAACGCGTTGCACATACGCAGGTCGCCGCTTTCTGCGCCGCGCATAAACCAGCGCGCACGTTGTTCCGATGTGCCGTGAAGCGCGACCCGGGGCTTTGCAATATCCAGGGGCTGCCTACCAAGGCTCTCGTCGCCAATCGTCTTAAGTGCGGCCATCATGTCCACTTTAAAGCGGCTGGATCTGCTCCATGCCTTACTCGCACGGATCCATACGCCGGCCAAACAATCGGCCTCGAGCTCGAAGCGGCGTATTGATTCAATCATGTTGTCTGGGTCGGCCCGGATGACGCCCTTTAAGAGACGAAACCGGCCATGCAGGTTTTGAATGTGATGGCCAATCTCATGACCAACGAGAAAGGTGATGCCGGCGCCACCGTGTGCGCCAAGCTTGACCATCAGCCGATCGGCAGCTTCGGTGCCGATAAAGACCGTAACATTGCCACTGCAATAGACCGGCCCTTCGCCCGCATAAAGCCCATAACAATTCATCGGTGAGATGCGGTCGACGAACCTCAAATGGACCGCACCAATCTCCATAGCTCTGGTGCGTATCAGCCTTTTCCAGGTCGTGATGGCATCGTCCCAGGCTCGAAAAACCACGGCCCGCAGGCGAATATCACGCGGCGGGGTAGCGGTTTCTGTTGCAATGCCGCCTGGGGCAATCAATGGCACAGGTGTGTCGTTGTCATTGTTAGACCGCACCGACCCGTCTTCGGCCCAAGCGGCCGCAGCCCCTGCCGCCACGCTTACGATTGCGGCGAAGATGATGCCGCGCACTGAAGTGCTCTGCCTCATAACACAATCCGCCTGACTGTCAGCTCTGCGGGGGTGCCCTACCGTTCCGGTTAGGCCCGCAGCTTCAAATGGTCATAGGCTGCTCGCATTGAAAGTATCACAGTCTGCAATTTCGCCGCTTTCAAGACCTTTGCGAAACCACCGCGCACGCTGCGCAGAGCTGCCGTGCGTAAAGGCATCGGGAACGACGCGCCCCTGAGTGCGCCTTTGCATCATATCGTCACCGATCTGGCTTGCAGCATTCAAACCTTCCTCCACGTCGCCCGGTTCAAGCCTATCCTTGATCTGATCGTTGAGATGGGCCCACACCCCCGCCAGACAGTCGGCCTGTAACTCCATGCGCACTTGCAACGCGTTGGAGCTCCTTGGATCCATACGGCTTTTCAGCTCCTGCACCTTGTCGGCAATACCCAGCAATTTCTGTACATGGTGGCCAACCTCGTGCGCAATCACGTAAGCCTGCGCAAAATCACCCGGCGCATCGAACCGCCGTTTGAGTTCGTTATAAAAATCCAGATCGATATAGATCCGTTGATCGATCGGGCAGTAGAAGGGCCCCATTGCAGAAGCACCTGGACCGCAAGAGGTTTGCGTGAACCCGGAAAACAACACCATGCGCGGCTCGGTGTAATTGCGCCCGAATCTTTTGAACACTCGTTTCCAGACATCCTCGGTGTCGGCAAGAACCTGCGACACAAACCGCTTCTTGTCGTCTGTACTCTGCGTTGTTTGCCTCCCGCCCGGGAGACCCGGGATCTCTGAATATGGGCGCCCGGGCACGTCGCGTTTCGTTTGCCGCTCAAGGCGCGGCAACTGCGGCACCTGGGAGTACTGACCGCTGCCCCGGCTAAACAGGTCGAGTGGGTTGACCCCAAAGAGCAACAAAATACCGCCGATGATCAGCAGTGAGGTAATACTAATTCCCCTACCGCCGCCCGGCATTCCCATTGGCCGTCCTCTGCGACCGCCCATGGGAAAGCGGAATATCGGTCCGCGCTGACCCCGCCGATCCTCAACGTTGCCGCTCTCGCGATCGCGCTGTCCGTAACGCATATACTGCTCCCGATCTGCCTGCGACCCTGGACTGAGGTCTCGCTTCGCATGAGGCATAGTGCACGGTGAGCCGGCGTCGTGGCAAGAGCGGCCCAGCGCCAGTTCCGCAGCCTTCGACTTTTGTCTTAAGCAGAGCCGGATCCCGTGATCATCTCGTAAGTCAGCACGCGCCGCGAGCGGATCCAGGGGTCCGTAATAATGCGGAACTCGGCATAATGCGGCAACTCACGATGGGCTTGATAGGCCGCCTCGTCGGAATACACCTCGTATAGCAGAAAGGCCGTTGCCTCCACAGGATCGAGGCAAACGTCGTAGCGCTGACAACCGTCCTCACGCTCCAGGCTATTCGAAGCATGTTGCAGCAGCGCCTGGCGCAGCGCCTCTAACCGGCTGCTTCTAGCCTCTAGGAAAACGACGACCACAAACATGCAGAACTTTCCGCCTTTCGGCGACGTCATAGTCTACCGCTCAGTTCCGTAAACTCCAGGGCAGACACTCGCTGCACCCACTCATGCGGGCCCTTCCTTAACCATTCGTAAACTCCTTTGGCTGAAATTGCATCAAACATGCCCGAGACCGCTCCATGAACGCTTTTCCGAGCTCTCATTACCCAGCCCCCAGCCTCGACGACGCGTGCAATGACACTGGACGCACAGCTTTCTGCGGGCCGTATGTGCTCGCTGCTATCACCGGTTATCCTGTCAGCAAGATAGAGGCCGTGATTCATGACGCACGCAACTCGCGGCGCAAAACCATTATCAAGGGCACAGACGCCGACGAGGTTGAGGCGGCCCTCGATGCGTTCGGCTACACCATGACGCTCAAAGAGAACTTCATGAACAGGCCCAGAAAACAGCGCCCAACATTATGGAGTTGGATGCAAAAGCCGCGCAACGTATGGGCGCACTACATCTTAGCCGTGCATAAGGGCAAGGAAGGCCATTGGATTCTCGTGAAGGGCGTCAAGATGTGCGACACATTTACGGAAGGGCGCTGGACCTTTGTTGTCGATGGCCCGCATCGCGGCGCGCGCATCATGGAAATCTTTGAAGTGCGTAAGTCTATTTTCGCGTGACGCGGCGGCCACCTCAAGGTCGAGCATATTGCGAGTTTCACTTGTTCGACACTACTTACTGGAAACTTGCTTGCCCTATCTCCCTGCTAACGATAAGCATTCGTCCCGGATTCTTGTCCTGCACAATGCCGTCTCGATCAAGGGGTCGTCATGACGTTCTCGATAATCGTGGTAGCCTTGATGGTCCTGACCGCTATCGCGATTTTACCCATTTGGCCCTATAGCCGCGGATGGGGCTATCACAACTCCGCTGCCCTCAGCTTGATCCTTGCGGTAGTCTTTATCAATGCAGCGTTGACCCATTATGTCTTTTAAACCGGCTCAATCCTTGGCGCGTTCTACGTAAGAGCCATCCGCCGTCATGACAACGACGCGCGTCCCTGCGGCGATGTGAGGTGGCACCATGATCTTCACACCATTAGACAGCAGCGCCGGCTTGTAGGACGAAGATGCCGTCTGGCCTTTGACGACCGGATCGGCCTCCACAATCTCGAACGTTACGCGCTGCGGTAGCTCCACAGCGATGGGATTACCCTCGTGCATAGAGATCGTTACCGTCATACCTTCCTGGAGGTAAGCGGCAGTTTCTCCGATCACTTCTTTGGATACGGGAATTTGGTCGAACGTCTCGGGGTGCATGAAAGTGTAACCAGTATCGTCCTCGTAAAGGTAGTTGTATTCCCTCTCATCGAGGTAAGCGCGCTCTACTTGGTCGGTAGTGCGGTAGCGCTCAGTCACTTTTACGCCGTCGGATATACGCCGCAACTCAAGATGCGTGACGGGCGTCCCCTTGCCCGGATGGATGTTCTCGGCCTTGAGGACGACGGCAAGCTTGCCGTCCAGATCAAGCACATTGCCCTTGCGCACCGAGCTGGCGATAACCTTTGACACTTAACGTCTCCATCGTGTGGGACAACCGCCCGCGCGTGGCGCGATGGCGCAGTCACAAGGTGGGGTTGATAAGGTGCTCTCATACTCTATTCGCCCGCTAAACGCCAAGCACGAGAGTGAAAGTATCAACGCACTGTGCTCAAATCGCCTTTATGGATCGAATATCAAAAAAACAGCCATGGTGGAGCCGGGAAGCACACGAGGACCGACAACCGTTTTTGATGTCGCGCGGGCTGATAAGAACAGCCGTGCGCTCGTGGTTCGAGGCGCAGGGTTTCACGGAGGTCGAAATTGGCAGCCTACAGACTACCCCCGGCAACGAGGCGCACCTGCACGCTTTTCAGACGGAGTTCATTGACACTGACCTTAGCCGGCGGCGCCTGTATCTCCATACCTCGCCGGAGCTTGCATGCAAGAAACTCTTGGCAGCGGGCGAAAGGAAAATCTTTTCGTTGGGACCAGTATACCGGAACCGCGAACGCGGCCCCTTGCACGCGCCCGAATTCACTATGCTGGAATGGTACCGAGCAGGTGCCCCCTACAGAGACGTGATGGCGGATTGCATAGCTTTACTTAAAGTCGCCGCCGATATTACCAAGAACGGCGATTGGCATTGGCACTCCGTTTCATGTGATCCGCTTAAACAAGCGCACCGCACCACGGTTGCTGAGGCCTTAAAGCAGCTTGCCGGCATCGACTTGCTTGCGACGTTGGCGGCTGATGGACCAGACCGCGACGCTCTCGCCGCACAAGCCGCCGCCGCCGGGATCAACGTGGCGGACGATGATACCTGGTCTGATATCTTCTCACGCTTCGTTGTGACGATTGAGCCGCGTTTGGGTGTGGGAACCTCGACCCTTCTCACCGAGTATCCAACCGTGGAGGCCGCCCTTGCGCGTCCCTGCCCGCATGACGCCCGCGTCGCTGAGCGCTTTGAGCTTTATTGCTGCGGGGTTGAACTGGCCAATGGCTTCGGTGAACTGACGGATGCTGATGAACAGCGGCGGCGCTTCAACGCCGAAATGGAGAAAAAGGAAAAGCGCTATGGACAGCGCTACCCATTGGACGAAGATTTCCTCTCCGCACTTTCACACATGCCTCCAGCTTCAGGCTGCGCCGTGGGCTTCGATCGCCTGGTGATGCTGGCAACCGGCGCTTCGCGTATCGATCAGGTGCTTTGGACACCGCTACCCGACGCCTAGCCAAAAAGCATGCCCGCATCATCTGGTTGCCGAGCTTAGGCACGGCGGTCCATCAGAATTGACGCGTGTGTTCGCCCGGTTGCGCGCGGCAGCCCGCCGACATAAACCATCCCCCACGCAAAGTCGGTAATTGCAAACAGAATGGTGGCCAGCACGCCAACATAAGTGAACCCGTAGGCGATCAAGATCAGTACGGCAAGAAATCGCAACAGAGCCTCCCAATAGATGAAGGCAGCGAATTTTTGCACGTCGCGAGAGCTCAAAATGAGCACAGCTGCAGTGTACCAAAGAAATGCCGCAGCAATCCAGGGCCAGAATGGATTAGGAATCTTCATCCCAAGAAGTTGGTTGATCGGCGGTGTAATGAGTATGAAACCGAGTCCAATATTCCAAATTCCAGACCAGAAGACCAAACGATCAAACGTCATTCCAGTACTCCTCAAAAAGCGGCGGCGATCGCTTCGATAACTGCGCGACCAACTAATACTATGCTCGTGCTACCGCCGCTAGTAACCCAGATTCTCCGTGCTCCGGGCGCATCTTAGATTACGCTAGACACTGCGGCCCAGACCTGGCCAATAGACTCATGACAGCCCCCCGCCCAACATTAAAGACAACAAACGACCTCACCGACGCAGGGCTTTTGGCGACTGACTCGGTTGAAGACGTTGCGCGTGTTGGCGAGCGCTACGCCATGGCAATTCCGCCGGCTATGGCGAGCCTTATAGACCCATCCGACGCTGACGACCCCATCGCACGGCAGTTCATTCCCGACGCGCGCGAGTTGGTCCGGCATCCATCTGAACGCTCAGACCCCATCGGGGACGACGCCAAGAGCCCAGTGTTTGGCGTTGTGCACCGCTACTCCGACCGCGTCTTACTCAAGCTTAACAGCGTGTGTCCGGTCTATTGCCGCTTCTGCTTTCGGCGCGAAATGGTCGGCCCGGGAAAAACTCCAGGACTCTCCAATGCCAAGCTTTCCGCAGCACTTTCCTACATTCGAGCGCACCCAGAAATCTGGGAAGTAATCCTGACGGGCGGCGATCCGTTTGTACTGTCACCACGCCGAATTGCAGAGGTCACGGCCGCACTCAGTGAGATCCCGCACATTAAGGTTCTGCGCTGGCACACACGTGTACCGGCCGTAGCGCCTGAACTTGTATCCAATGTGCTAATCGACGCCCTGCAATCGTCGACCAAAACTGTTTATGTATCGCTCCACGCGAACCACCCGCGTGAAATGACGGCGATAGCTCGCGCTGCGTGTGCGCGCATGATAGACGCCGGCATCGCAATGGTAAGCCAAACCGTGCTGCTTAAAGGCGTCAACGACGATGCTGCCACACTAGAAGCGCTGATGCGTGCGTTTGTCGAGACACGCGTGAAGCCCTATTACCTCCATCACGGAGATCTGGCACCCGGCACCGCGCACTTCCGCACCACAATTGCGCGCGGTCAAGCCCTGATGTGTGCGCTCCGCGCAAGGCTTTCGGGCTTGGCGATCCCTACGTATGTGATCGATATTCCCGGTGCGCATGGCAAAGTGCCCATTGGGCCAGACTATCTCTCCAAAAGCCCCGCATCCCCTGCTTACACGGTGCGGGATTCGCAAGGGCAGAAGCACACGTACGAGGATTGCTGCGCCGGGCCTATGCATCCATCCAAGGATGCCTAGCCTGCCTTGCGCATGCCCTGCGTCTCGTCGGGTGCTCTTTGTTGCCCGTGAGCTGGGTAAGTTTGCCGTTGGCGACCTGGCCAATCATCGCGCAGGTGTCGATCCAGTCATGGGGTCACGGACAAAGTGCCGAGGTGAAATTTGCGCATCCGGGTCGCAAGAGGACTTTGGACCTAAGATGTCAACGTGCGCGCTATAACGCGACCGGCGTTGACCGCTTGTGACCATAGCCTCCACCAGCGTGCTTGATTTCCTGCAGCTGCCAAAACGCGAACGAGACGCGCGCCTTGTGCCTCAGGCATGACGTCGAGCATCTTCGCCCACAAAACGTCGACGTTGTAGTGCCCGCGTTTATCATCGAGGCAAACCGGCACTACGGATTGCACCGACGCACCGAGTTCGGCGGCGACTACCCGAGCTGCCTCGCTGATGGACACCGCTTTCGCGTTCTCTTTGTCCAAGAGGTCATAGGGTGGGCTCCATTCCTGGGGTGGGCGCAACTGATCAATGTGGGTCAAGACGACTAGGATCGGAGGCTCGCGGCGTTCGAGGCGCGCGACCAAACGATCGCGCAAGGCGTCTAGCGCGTTGCGATCCATGCCTCGATCGGGCCTCGTCGCGGAACTGACCCATAGAATGAGGTCACTTTCCTCGACCTCCTCCATTAACTCGAGCAGCGCAGCAGCGTCTGCGCTGAGACCGGGGGCGTCAATCAGCAGCGCCTCTGGCGACCCCTCGCGCTTGAGTTCATAGGCTACGTAACCCGGTGTGGTCGGCAGGACATCGACGGCAGCTTGAATCTCCTCCGACAACGCATTCACAAGGCTCGACTTGCCGGCATTCACCTGACCAACGACGAGGATACGCAACGGTTCTGCGAGCACTTGTGATGCCGCCCTATCCTCGCTAGTCGCCTCCGTCACCGTCGCAGCCAACGTCTTAGGCGAAACGCGCAGACGCCCCCCGTAAAGATCGATCGCCGCACGCCCAACTTCACGCACGTATGCCGAAGCGAGGCGGCGCGCCAGCTCATCCCGCCCCCAGTCATAGATCTGGCGCGTCACCTTTTCGCGCATTTCCTGCGTAATTGCTGACATTGGATTCATAAGGCGGATGATACGCCAAAGATCGAAAGCCGACTCCGCCAGCCCAATCACCGAACGCCAGCGATAAATTGCCATGACTTGGCCGACGGTCAACCGGTCTCCAAGTGGTATGTTCTCCCGCACGAATGAGCCAAGCTCACTACTCACACGCTCCACCAACGCCAGCGCTTCGGGCACCGTAAACTTCCACACTGGATCCTTCTCGCCGGGGTTCATCTGATGCGCGACCGCATCAACCGTGCGCGTACCCAACGCGAGAATGGCATCGCGGCTGTTGAGCTTTGCTGGGTCTATGCCACTTGCAATGCGCTGAACCGCATCCCAGGCCGTTGTCTCGCGGCCAGTCCATGCGGGGTCAGGCTCCTCAGTCAAATCTGTTGCGGCTTTTGCTTCGGCAACCGTTTCGCGTAACAGCCAACGCTCCACTGCGTAGACAAAACCCACGATCAAGCACGCGCCGATAGCCCAATAGATGACGTAGCCCTTCTCCCAAAGCCAGAGAGAGCCGAGCAATACGAGCGAAAACAGCGGCAACGCCAATGCGATGATCAGCATGGCGGAGCGGAGGTACGTCAGGGCGCGTGTTGCCCTTTTCATTCGTCTTTTCTCGAACTTGGTCTGGTGAAACCCCGCTCCCGTGCCAGACGCAGCGCAGTGCCTAGAGCGTCCTTATAAGTCTGCGCCACGCCGATTGGGTCGCTGGCGCCCAATTTACGCCGGCCAAGAAAGTAGCACGCCGCCTTACCCAGAGCATACGTTGTCGCAAAGCTCATGACGGCGGCAGCGGCCGCACCAGCCGTCTGGCCATAAAGCGGAACGAGTTTCGCCAATTGACGCGCGCCGAATCCGGAACCAATGCGTATTAGCGTGCTAGCTCCAAGCGCGCCTGCAAATTCTGCAAGCGCACGTCGGTTCCATTCGATGCCGTAAATGGCCGCCAGAGTATGGATCATTTTGGCCTGCACAGCTGGAACCAATGCGATGCCCGCTACCGGCCAAATATCGGCAGTACCAGCTGCAGTAGCATAGCCTAAGACGTGGGGCTGCGCGCGCGCGGCCAGCAGGTCACCCGAACGCCCGTCCAAATTTTCCAGCGAGGTGACGACGGCAGCAGGAGCTACGTGCTCCAAGGCTTCAAGGAAGGCCTGATAGCCGTAATCGGCCGGCTCCCAGCCATCTTCCTGGTGCGTGAAGTCGATCGGCACGAAACGCACCGCGCCCTTACCGGGCAGCCCATCAAAGAGGGCTCTTTGGTGCGCAAGAGAACGAATGAGGTCGGAGGAGACGCCGGCAGCGGCAAGACCGGCTGGATTTTGATCGGCATAAGGATACGGCTTCACATGATTGGCACCCGCCGCGTAGCCCTCATGCAACGTCGTCTGTGCAACGACGAGCGGCCACTCGGGATGCCGCCGACGGATCGCGCGTACCACATCCACGATCGTCTCTTGTTGCGGATCAAGTGCCCTCATCGTAACGACGAGGAGGTGTGCTTGATCCTCGCAAAAAGCAAGATCTTCGGCTGGATCGTATCCCGTCTCCCCGACCCCGCGCGTATCGAGAAATCGGATCAGTGGTGCCTCTTGGGGAAAGTCGAACACGCGCGCCGTCTTGGTGCAGGCCTTGAAGCCATTGCCAACTTCCGCCGCACTACACCCTGTCATCACCCGAATGATTGACGTCTTGCCCGACTGCACCTTACCCAGAAACCAGACTACCGGAGCGAATGCTCGCGCCCGCTCCGCAATCTCTTCATCAGCCTGTTCATCGCGATCGGGCAGAAGCACGGCCTTCAGATTTTGTACTGGATTGGCAAGCCACCGCCTAAAGGTGCGCGTTTGATCCTTCCCACTCAATCCGAGCTGTCCTGTTCTGCGTCCATCCATCAATGACCGAAGATCGGCTCGATGACATAAAAACGCAAATGGCGCGCAGTTGTTGCCTACGCATAAGGTTGTGTCGCCTGCACAGATAGACAACGCGCTGTGCCCGACTATGGATTTGAGATAACTTTGAAATGACTGGCCGGCCAGCTTTAAAGCAGCTAACAGGCCGGCTTTTCAGGCCAGTCAGGATGCCGACTTTTGAGGTGCCGAATTTCCACGCGAGCGGATATCCCTCATGACAGCGTCCATGATTTCCTTATTCATCATTGCTGCCGTTGCAGTCTCCGGATCGACGTTATTTCTGATCAGAAATTCATACGTCGCCTTTTTTGCGCGTTCTTGTGCATTCGACTGCGCGGAAAAAACAGGCGACATGGATTGGTCATCCAGTGAGGCAGCGTCTTGCGCACACGCAGCAAGCAAAATAGTCACGGCTGGAATGGCAAGTCTTCGCATCAAACCCCGGCTCCACGTCTCTGATTCGCAGGCTTCAGTCTCTCGCTCGCTCTTCGTCGAAGCAACCCTGCTGGCCTCATCGATCCTGCCCTTATTTTATGATGAGGGGGCCGTGCAGAGGCTGCATCCCCGGCCCCACCCAGGCCATTAAGGACGTTCCCAACGGCCAAGATCGAGGTATGGAACTGCTAACCGGCGGCACCCAATCGGTAAAATGGGCTTGATTGAGGAGCCAACACGCGGGCCGAATAGCATTGTTGCATCGAAACCCCCACGACCGAGCAATTGTGATTTATTCACAGGAGAGGCAGGAGGCTTCAATACTCAGAAGAACGCTCACCGCGCTACAAGCGGCCGCCGTGCTCGTAGGCGTCGTTGTGGGAATTGGCATATTCAAGACGCCGCAGGTAGTTGCGGCCAACGTTTCGAGCGAAACCGCTTTCCTTCTTTTGTGGCTCGCCGGCGGAGTTGCAACCTTCATCGGTGCGCTTTGCTATGCCGAACTTGCGACGGCGCACCCACATGTCGGCGGTGAGTACCATTTTTTGCGGAAGGCCTACGGCCAGGGGCTCGGCTTCCTATTCGCGTGGGGTCGTATGGCTGTTATGCAGTCTGGTTCCATTGCAGCGGTAGCCTTCGTCTACGGCGACTATGCCTCTTTCCTCATTCCCGCGGCGCCAGCTGTTCATGCAGCGCTTGCAATTGCCGCCCTTTCCGCGTTGCAGCTCAAGGGAACGGAAATTGGCATCCGCGCGCAGCTCGCGTTGACCATCGTGACGCTGGCTGCCGTTTCGTTCGTCGCCATTATCGGACTGGTCGTTGTTCCGCCATCTGGACAGGGTCCGCCGGCACCGAGCAGTGGAGCCGTAGGACTGGCGATGGTATTTATACTCCTCACGTACGGGGGCTGGAGCGAGACCGCCTACCTTTCTGGGGAAGTTCGTGATGCACGGCGAGATATCCCGCGAGCGCTAATCTTTGGAACGGCGATTGTCACGGCGCTCTACCTGTTTGCCAACTATTCGTACGTAAGAGCGTTGGGCATTGAGGGCTTGAGGCAGTCCGACGCCATAGCTGCCAATCTCGTCGGGTTAGCATTTGGAGACGTGGGAGCGGCAATTACCGCCGGCGTCGTGTGCGTGGCCTCACTCAGCACGCTCAACGCAACAATCTTAACCGGTGCGCGCTCAATGTACGCGCTCGGCCGAAGCTTTCCCCCCTTAGCAGTCCTGGGCCAGCATAGCGCACGTGGTCGCACGCCGCGCAATGCTATCCTTGTTCAGGCAATCATAACGATTGGGCTCGTCGTATTCGGAGCCTTTGCCCGCGACGGATTCCAATCAATGGTCGAGTATACAGCGCCAGTATTCTGGTTCTTCCTTCTGATGGTCGGCATCTCGCTGTTTGTGTTTCGCTGGCGCGCGCCGGAAAAACCTATTCCGTTCCGCGTCCCTCTCTATCCTTTGACGCCGCTCGTCTTTTGCGCCACGTCTCTGTATCTCCTTTATTCGAGCCTGGCATACACAGGCTTTGGCGCGCTCATAGGCACTGCAATATTCTTGACGGGGATCCCGATATTTCTCATTGGCCGCCGCATAAGCAAGCCGATTGAATGATGGGGCGGTTGGCTGATTTTGAATTCAAGCAGATTCAAAGCGCGTGAATGCTAATATTCTCGCGTGCCCATAGGATGTGAAACAAATCACAAGCCCCAACCTGTCACCGCGAGCACCTGGCCGGTCACACCAGCTGCAGCTGGTGAGGCAAGGAATACAACGACTTCAGCGATCTCTTCTCGTTTAGCCCAGCGCTTTAGATCTTTCGGCTTCATCGCTGCAATGTTCGACGCCGTGTCCACCAGCCCCGGCGCAACGGCATTAACGCGGATACCGGAGTCTCGTCCTTCCAGTGCCAAGGTGCGGGTCAGCGCCTCAATTCCCGCCTTGGCGCAATTGTAGGCAAGCATATTGGCTTGCGGGTTACCGCTTCGTGCGAAATTGATGATCGTTCCACATCCCGCTTTCTGCATATGCGGAAAGACTGCACGTGAGGTCAGAAAAGCGCTCAGCAGGTTGTTGTTTACTTCGCCGGTCCACTCATCCAGCCCAAGTTCAATTGCGGGCTTGTAACGCGTCAGACCTCCGGCGAGGTTCACGAGGATATCGATTTTCTTGTATTCCCCCAATGTGCTGTCTATCAGCTGCTGCACCTGGGCTTCATCGGTGAGATCGGTGGCCATGGCTAATACTCTACCGCCACCTTGCCGCAGTTCCTTAGCACGTGCGTCCACATTGCTCTGCTGACGCGCACAAATTGCAAGTGCAGCACCGTTCGTTACCAATGCTTCGGCCACCGCTTGCCCAACTTGTCCGTCGTGACTAACACCGGTCACAAGCGCGATTTTGTCTTTTAGTATTTCTGGCACAGCATCTGACCTAGTTCCTCACCGGACATCGCATATTCAGCCCGCTGCTCGTCCCATTTCAGGGCGTTAGAACTTACGCCCTCACTATTTAAGGAGTATCGCATTAGGGATGAACTCCCTGAGCTACAGCGCCTCTTTGGCCGGGCTCCATGGCCGGCGATGGCACCCTAAAGAATACTGCATACAGCACCGGAACAACAATGAGTGTCAGTACAGTTGCGAAGGTCAGGCCGCCCATAATGGTGATGGACATGTTGATAAAAAACACATCCTGCAAGAGCGGGATCATTCCAAGCACCGTGGTAGCCGCAGCCATTGTAACAGGGCGCATGCGGCTGACACTCGAGTCAACAATTGCAGCATAGGGCGCTTTTCCTGTATCGATTTGCTGGTCAATCTCTTCAATAAGGACGATTGCGTTTTTGATGAGTAGACCGATCAGGCTCAGCAAACCGAGCAACGACATAAAATCGAACTTGCCGTCGAAGAGCAGCATTGCAGCCGTCACACCAATCAAAGCGAGAGGCACCGTCAGCCAGATAATCAACGGCTGCCGAATCTTGCCAAACAACAAGATCGACACGACGATCATAAAGAGAAAACCCACTGGTAATGCTGTGAAGAGCGCTGCTTGCGCTTCGAAAGCATCTTCATACTCGCCCCCCCAACTTAGCGAATAGCCTGGCGGCAACTCGATGGCTTCGATCTTTGGCTTAACCCGTTCAAAGAGTTCCGATGTCAAGTCTCCGGTAGGATTTGTCGACGCGATGATAGTTTGAAGGCGATTGCGACCTTTTATAACCGTCTCTTCCCAGACCGTATCGAATCGATTCACAACCTGTTGCACCGGGACAGACTTTTGAAGAATGGGGCTCCATACCGGAATATCTTGAATGTTTGTTACGTCTTTGCGCTCATTCGGCGGTGGGCGCACAAGGATTGGCAGCAATCGAATTCCATCTCGATAGAGACCGACTTGCTCGCCCTTGAATGCTCGATTGAGCGCATTTGCGAGATCCTGACGGGTTATGCCCAGTTGCCGTCCGACCTGCTCATTAAATATCGGGCGAATGAGTTTTTGCGGCTGACGCCAGTCATTACGGATTTCCTTTGTCTCCTGATCTTGGCGAAAGATCGCGGTCGCTTTATCGGCCAATTCTCTCAAGACCAACGGATCGGGTCCATGAAAGCGCGCTTCGATTTTGCCGTCGCGTCCCGGGCCGATCCGCAGCGGTTTAATGATGGGATCGATCTGCGGCATTTCTTGCTGTATAAATTCCTCAACCGCGCTCCACACGGCGGGTATTTGGTCTCGGGTTTCGGTTTGGACGATAACTTGCGCGTAAGCCGGACTTTCTTCCTTTGGTTCATAGACCAGTGAGAAGCGCGCATCGCCGCCCCCAATTAGGGACGTTGTTTGGAACACACCAGGTTGCTTGCGAAGGAAGGCAGAAACTTTGAGCGTGTCATCGCGCGTTTTTCGGATATCCGTTCCTTCAATCGACCAAATATCGACGAAGAACATGGGCGTATTGGCATTTGGGAAAAACGATTCTTTCACATGTCCAAAGCCCACCAAAGCAGCCAAGAACAGCCCCAACACGCTTGAAATCGTAATCCAGCGATAGCGGATCGCGCCCTCAAGCAAGCTGCGGTAAACTTGGAAGAACCCACCCTTATAGGGATCTGCCCCCGCACTCGTAGCCTTAGGGTCGGGTTTCAAGAAAATTGAACACAACAATGGCGTGGTGCTGACCGCCGTCACCCAGCTCAGAGACAGAGAAATCAGGATCACATAGAAGAGTGAGCGGGCAAATTCTCCGGTGTTGTTCTGGGAAAGGCCGATAGCAGAGAAGGCAAGAATACCGATAAGGGTTCCACCAAGGAGTGGCACCATCGTACTGCCGACAACCTCTTTCGCAGCTTGTTTAGCCGGCATACCGGCGCGGATACGCACCAACATCCCTTCCGCCACTACAATGGCGTTATCGACGAGCATGCCAAGTGCAATGACGAGCGCCCCAAGTGACACGCGCTGCAACTGAATGCCAAACAGTTGCATGATCCATAGGGTGCCTGCGACAGTAATCAGCAAAACCGCGCCGATTATGAAACCTGTCCTCAGGCCCATAAAGAACAAGAGGACAACAATTACGATCACTAGTGCTTCGCTCACATTGACAATAAACCCATTTACGGATTTAGCGACGGTAACGGGCTGATCATAGATTTCATGCACCTCTACCCCAACAGGGAGCGTTTCCTGAAGTTCATCAAAACGCTCACGGAGTCGGTGGCCAACATTGACCACGTTTTCACCGGGCACCATTGAGATGCCCATTGTCAGTGCAGGCTGCCCGTTGACAAAAATCATATTGTTGGGCTCGTCGCGATAAGCCCTTTTTATTGATGCGATATCGCTGAGATATACGAGCTTCTTGTCGGTCCCTTCCCCTTCCGAACCGATGAGAACATCGCCAATTTCCTTTACCGATTGGAATTCACCGGTGGGCGAAATGCGTACGAACTCGTTCCCGACGCGCACATTTCCCGCATCAGCAACGATGTTTTGGGATGCCAAAACCTGCGAGATTCTCTCTTGCGAGATACCAAGCTCGCCAAGGCGTGCCCGCGATATTTCGACGTAGACAACTTCATCCTGGGCGCCGCCTATGACGACCTTTCTCACACCAGGTACCAGTATCAATTGTCGCTGAAGACGATCTGCAACGTCCTTCAAGTCACGATATGTGTAGCCCACACCGGTTATCGCGAAATAGAGACCATAGACGTCGGCAAAATCATCAATGATTGACGGCTCCCCCGCACCAGGAGGCAACTTGTGCTTCATGTCGGCGATCTTGCGCCTAAGCTCGTCGTATATGTCTGGAAAATCCGCAGTCGTATAACGATCTTTGAACTCGACCTTTATGTCCGAGTAGCCAGGGCGCGAGATCGTCTCCTTGATCCGCTTGAGCTGCGGCAGGCGCTGTATGGCTTCTTCGATGTGATAGGTGACTTCGTCCTGTGTCTGACGCGCGGTGGCGCCGGGGTATGTGGTAATTATTTTGGCTTCCTTAATTGTGAAGTTTGGATCTTCGAGCTTTCCCATTGCGTCGAAGCCGGAAATTCCACCGCCCACGAGTAGAATAACCAGGAGCCAGGAAATCACCTTGTATCTGACCGATAGTTCTCCAATGTTCATTTGATGCGGCGTACCTCTGAGCGGACGTAGTTGTTTGCGATCTATGGTCTCTTGTTCGAGTCCTCGATCTGCTTTTCCGCGGCGCGGCGTATTTTGGCGTCTTCCTCGCGTTCTTCCGCTTGCTCTGGAGTCTGCATAAGAGTCACTTTCATGCCATCAACCAGGAATGGTACACCCGCAACAACAACGCGATCTCCAGGCTTCAGCCCCTCGGTTATAGTGATCGAGTTACCGCGTAGCGGTCCAACCTTCACTTCCTTTGGGGCGACAGTCATATCGGCTTCGTCAACAACCCACGCGCGTCCCGACAGTTTGTTGGATGAAACAATGGCCTCAACCGGCACAAAGATAACGGCCTTCGCATCGAGGTACTGCGATAGGTCAACGGTAACGTTTGCAGTCATCCCCGGCAGGACAGTTATTTCCGAAGGCGCCTCTAAAGAGTAAGTGGCTTCGAATGTGCGCGTTGCTGGATCGGCCTTTGTCGATATCTCTCGGAATATCAGTTTGTACTTCTTCTCCGGCGCCGCATCAAAATGAGCATAGACATCCGGATCGGCGCTCGCACCCTCTTCATCCGTTATGCGCAACATGATTTGTTCCGGTACATCGAACTTAACTTCGAGTGCCGAAATATCCCTGAGTTCCACGATCGGCTGCTTGGCTTGAACTTCTTCAAAGTTTTGAACGAGACGATTGGAGATCTCGCCTTTGAAGGGAGCTTTCAGTGTGGTGTAGTCCAGATCTTTCTGTGCTCTTCTCAATGCCGCGCGCGCACGCTTCATCTCTGCTTCGCGGCGATCACGTTCTTTCAGCGTGACGAACCCTTTTTCAGCAAGGGGTACGGCGCGCTCAAAATCTTTATTTGCGCGGAAGAACTCAGCCTGCCGGTCATCAACAGCGAGTTTGTAATCCGTATCGTCAAGCTTAGCGATGACTTGTCCCTGCTCAACGCGTTCCCCTTCCTTTATGGGAAGCTCATTGATTGTGCCCGGGACCCTGAAGGACACCTCGGCACGACGCGTAGACTCAATTCGCCCTGGAAAACTGCGCATGCCGCTCGACTCAAAATCGGGAATGAGCAGAGTTTTGACGGGGCGCACTACTTCAGGGGCTGGAGTTTCTTGCTCCTCGCTACAAGCCGTCAGCAAAAGTAGGGGCATCAAGGAAATACTGAGAAACTTGCGCATGTGTTTATTCATAGCCTGGCACTCGAGACGTTCTAACTGACGCGCGCTTTCGCGTGCCGCACCGCTGGCCAACTTCCAACCTCACAGATTCAAAGTTCATAAGGTCGTGTTGGCTTCCTACTAAACTGCCACTATCAGCCAAAGAGATCCAGTCGGCAATGACCACTCCAGACTTGCTGCTACAGCTGGCAGCCGGAGGAGCACGGCACTGAGGCTATAGTCTCTGCAGACTTTCAAATGCGTCCGGTATCGGTTGTCCAATTGGCGACCACTCTGCGTTAAGGCCAGCGCCCTCGCGCTGATGTTTCTAGCCTTACGCCAAGTTAGACCGTGTCACTCCGTCAAAGGTCACGCTCGCGCAATCTCCACGCGCTTTACGTGGAAGATGTTGGCTTCGTATTAGTGCACGAGCTCTCCCATCCCATTGTTGCAGACAGTGATGGCTACTGGGCGGAATTGCTCTGCTCAGCAACCTCCGAGCCACGGTAAAGCCCCACTAAGCGTGCGATTATCATCGCTTCAAATATGACACCAGTAATGGCCTCGAATACCGATAATGTTCGTGCCACTGGACTGAGGGCGACGATGTCTCCGTAACCCAGCGTCGTCAAAGTCGTGAAGCTAAAGTAGATGAATTGGTTCCAATCAGCGTATTCAGCATCGATCAAATCGCCAAACGAGCTTGGATCGATGGCGTGAACAAAACTGTAGATCAAGGACCAAGTTATTCCGATGAGAAGATAGATCGCGACCGCGCCGATCAATACATCCCGGTCAACGACGGGGGCCCTGACGAGCTGCGTCAACGCAACTACGATGATAGTGATGTTAAGGCATATGTATAACGCTTCACCACCGAGCCATGCGGTGTCCGGCGGGTATGCCTCTCCTGCCCATAGGAGGAGCGCTGCTGATCCCGCGAGAATTATCATCGCGATTTGTGGCTTCCGGTGGCCACCCACTAAGCGCACAAGGGAAAACAAAATCCCAGTAAAGATCGCGGTTATTAGGAAATCTCCCCTCTGTGTCTCTTCGATAAATGGCGACGCAAGCAGGAGGATAATGAGGGAGCATAGAAGGAGTAACGGCTTGGAGTTGAGGATTGCATTCATCATAGGAACCCGTTTTGATTGCCATAGAGGGCTGCGAGGCACGCACTAGCAGAATGGATCTCAGGGCCGCAAAAATAAACTTCTTTTCTCCGAACCTATTTCTTACGTTCCCTCTCATTATTCAAAGAAGATTCATCCTGGCTTGCGTCAAGTCAGAAAGAAAGAGCTGAATTGTCTGCCACCCATGAGGCCGCGTCAAACTGACGGCCCGATACCCAGTCCCACGAGCTATGAAATAATTTGCAGTTGCGACGCAGCCGCAACATCGAGCGTATCCGGCCGAAAAGCAAACAGCGCCCGTCTTTCAACGAGCGCTGGTTGGCAGCAACTGCAGGTCAGTCACTTACCTGGTGGTGGAGCGCTTTACGTCTACCGCGACAAAAATTTTGTTGCCGTCCTTGGAAGCTGTGCCCGTCCACTTACCATTAACATCCCTCTCCAACGGTGAAATGTTCGTATAGCCCTGACGCATCAAGTGCTCACGCGCATTTTCCATCGTGAACGGGTTTCCGGAACCGGCGCTATTGGCCGCGGCTGTTCCAGGTTCTGCCTTTGTGGCTGTCTGGTCGGCAACTACAGGCAGGGCGAGTCCGGCCATAAGGATTGCAGCGAGAGAAAGTGCACGAGTCATTTATAGCTCCTGATCTGTTTGATGGGACCCGTTCGGTGCCAGGCGCGTTTTCAACCGCGTCTGGTGCCGACGGATTAGATGACATCGCATTCCGCGAACAATGAACTGGCAACCTCAGGCCCGACCTCTCGACTGGCACATGTGCAGGCTGTTTGAGGTGCGTATCAGCTACTCCATTGGCACGGCGATCGAATGTCTCAGTTGGCGATCTTCTCGATCCACCTTCTAACGATCGACTTAAAGAAATGGATCGATCACCGCCACTCACATCACCGTGGGACAATGCGATCGAATTTTGAACTGTTGTGATCGGCCTGGTATCGAAACAGCCGTTGTTCAGAGATCGCCGGCGAGCAAACGGAAGAGCTGGGTGGGATCGGCCTTGTCAGTCGCGATGAATACACCCTTGTAGCCTTGGCCACCAATTACGACCGTATAGTCTCCACCCGAGTAGACCCAACCCTGAAGTGGGAGCCAAGAGGCGTTGGTCATTTTCGAGAAGGCTTTCGCGACGGTGTCAAAACTCATCGTGACCGCTGCACAAAACTGCGCCGCCATCGCCGCCACCTCTGGCGACGTCGTCGCGTCTGCCTTGTGATCTAAAAGCTTGCCGTCTGCGTTAAACTCGAAAGCAACGACAACGCCATCAATCTGCGCAAGCTCGTCGAGAGTTGCCATGGTGTGGATCTCCCATGCAAAAGGGTATCCAGCAACATACGTGTAAATCGCCAATTAGTCAGGGGACCGCAATCTCTGGATCTAGCAGTCGAATATCGCGGTCGTTTGGCGCACTTCTAATAAATTACATTGATAGGCTTCCTGTTCTCAGCAGAGCCGGCGACTTTGACGGCCCTGTTAGATGAGCGGTCGTGCGCTAGGAATATGCAAATGTACGCTCTTGAGCCACGCGCTCGATTCCAAGTCCTTTAAAGAGAGGCGACTTGCAGCGCCGGCTTGTCGGCACTAATGCCCGGGCACTGACAGCGGCATCGTTATTGTGATGTAGCCAGCATCTCCCTCAAGCCGATTTTCGACATCGAAATCTCGGAAGTACTTAAAGTTGGCAGCGACTGGGATCTTGTGAACCTGAAAGTTCAAGTTCATTACAGGCCCGATAGCGGACACCCGTCCCTTGAATGAACCCAATCTGGCTCCGCTTCCGGTATCCCCTGTGACCTGATCGTAGAAATAGCCGTTAACGCCTAAGGCAAAGCGCTTTGAAAAATTGTACACGGCGGCATATTCGAGATGAAATTCCGTACCGCTCTTATAGTCGGTCGTCGGGTTCTCCCAGTTGTATGTAAATCCGGCCATGGCTGACAGCTCAAGTCCGATCTTAGGGTCGAGCCAAGTGAAGGCGGCGGCGTTATCAATCGCCCAGCGATTGAAACCCGCATTGGCGAGATTACCTCTTTCCCAGAATCCCACCGGAGTGTTGACGAGCGTATGCGTTTTGAAATGCCAATTGCCATGATGCCAGCCCAGCATCATTCCCGGGACGATGTCGCCGAACTTGGTCTCCTGGTCCTCGATATTGCTTTGAAGCGTTATACCGAGCGGCGGGGGCAAGGATAAACTCGCACCCGCGCTAACGTCTTTCGAGATGATCGGTACGAGCATGAGGAACGCAATATTACCGCCGAGCACCTTTCCCGGTGCCACCCACAGGGGTGCGGGCACGTTACCATAGAGGTCTGCCTGCACGCCTCCGTCCAATATCAACCCGGAAACATCGAAGGCAAATTCCGTACTGCCCGAGTAGAAATAATTGTAGTCTATTACATAAGTCCCGGGCGGTGGCAGAATGCCCGCGTTTGTCGTCGTGGATCCCAGAAGATAGAAGCCGTAACCACTTTCCACGGCGATCGCTCGATTCGCTGGCGCGAGAAAAAAAGAAAGCAGGCCCAGAGCCAAACATGTGAGTGATTTCCGCAACATAGGTACCATCAAGAGCTGAGGCATGGTTGGTTTCCAAAGAATCTAAGATCTTTGCCGAAAGCATACCCGAGACGGTGAGATGGTGAGTGTCGATCACGCAACATCTGACCTGCATTCAACAGGTTCTATGCGCTTTAGACTTCAGCAGACAGTCACACTCTATCTGCCGAGAAGCAGACGGTTCGGTGGGGCAACTCCGTGATTCGCTCGTCAAGTCGCGACCCAATCAAAACCAAGCACAAGCCGAACCACCGATTCTGAGAATAGTTTCACCCATTTGTTTCAGAACCAGGGGATCAAGTAGTTCATAAGGGACTGCATGCGGATCATGACCTTGCGAATGATATGAGTCATCCCAGCACTTTGGGTATAGATGGCGGCAGTTCCGACCGTGCCGGCTGGCAGGCCGACTGCCGCATCATCGTCATCAAGTTCGATGCGTACGAAGAAGGGCTCAGCCAAGAAATTCTGAGGAGGCGGAATTGTTCCGGTCATGACGGCTTGCCCCTCCGACGTGACCTGGATAATTGCTTCGACCTTGCCCAAGAATATTTTTCCAGGTCGGGCCTTAAATGCAATTTCGACCGGTTGGCCTGCCTTGACGTGGCGAATGTAGATTTGATGGATTTGGGCACCGATTATATTGCGTGAACTTTCGATGAAAGTCATTGCAGGCGACAGCGGAAAGGTCACCACACGTTGGCCCGGTCGCAGCCCGACGTAGGTTGGCACTCCATCACTGGGCGCACGCACGGTGGTCTCACGCAGGTTCCATTCTGCGGCCTCAAGCTCGGCCGTCAGCCGTCGAACTCGTGCCTCTGCCTCCTCGACCTTAAATCGCGTGCCAGCGTCACGCGCCGCAAGCGTGGAGTATTGTTCGAGCCGCAGCTTCGCAAGTTCAAGTTGGGAACGAGTTGCATCGACGGCTGCCTCATAGGTCGTGGGATCAATCTTAAACAGCACCTCACCTTCTTTTACCGGCACGTTGGCCTTCACAGGCACTTCGGTAACTTCCCCCGCCACATTGGGAATGACTTGGACTGAGTACGTCAAAATACGCGCCGGCCCAGCTGGCGCGCCCCACTGCATGGGAATGAAAAGCACGACGAACAACAAAAACATCCATACGAGCGTGGATAGCCATGTAATCGCCTTGTTGGGCAGAATTTTCAGCCAAACGAGAACCGCCAGGATGGCGACGTAACAGAGCGTGAGGAATGCAATCATTTGGCTCTCCCGCCCTTAGCGGCAAGCTTGGCTTCGAGTTTGCCGATCCTGCCTCGCAGCTTCTCTAATTCTCCGGCTTCGCTGCCCGGCCCGGCTGCAGCTTGCGGCTTCGTAAAGGCCCAAATCAAAACGAGCGGCCATAGAACGAAGAGAAGCAAGGCCCCCACCCATCCACCCACGTTGATTGCCGCGGCCTGCGGGTGGTTTCGGCTCTTAGCAATGCGTCCTGGAAGCATTGCTAATGCGACCCAAATAGCGATCAACGCCACAATCAGTACGAGCAAGACGAATGCGGCGAACACATCTAACCCACTCATGGAATGCCTCCTTGAACACTTCTGCTAGCGTCCGCGCCTGGTCGATAACAAGTCCATGTACGAATGACCAGAGGCGGTATTCACGCAGTGAAGAAGGTCGAAACGCAGCTTAGGCCGAAGCAAATGGCGGCTTCAAGCTATGTCGTGCATGTCGCTCCCCGCTCGGGCGGTGTTGCACGAAAGAAGACTGACAGAGCGTGGCCAGATCAAGAGGCGACAAGAATTTCTCGACAACGTACGCGAGCAGCAGCAGGCGAATGTACTGTTCACAAGGCTGCAAGGCTGCTTTTGGCACTTAGCGGACATAAAGGTCGCCTCTGAGAATGTCTGCTTTCGGGGGTAAAGCGGACATCCGCAACGCACGCTTCAATGTCTGCTTCTGACCCAAAGCGGACATTCGAGAACTAGGCCGTCATATCTTGGAATGGC
>Ga0209013_10000706_pt1 | contig 30203 bp, 25 predicted proteins | sample Cruoilmetagenom2_FD_187291 | JGI IMG/M metagenome (GOLD analysis project Ga0209013, IMG submission 187291) | Oil polluted marine microbial communities from Coal Oil Point, Santa Barbara, California, USA - Sample 2 (SPAdes) (version 2) | ecosystem: Environmental > Aquatic > Marine > Oil seeps ...
TCAGTCCCCCGGATGCCAATTGGAAGGCCCCTTACTCCGCCCGCTTCCATCTTGGCGCCAGCGCTCCGGGGGACTGACCATGGATCAGACCATGAACAGCTACCACGTACCCGTCCTTGCGGACGAGTGCGTTCAGATGCTCGCGACTGCAGCGTCCGGCGTCGTCGTGGACGGCACGTTCGGCGGCGGTGGTCACACGCGGCGCCTGCTCGATGCCTATCCGCAGATTCGGATCATCGGAATCGATCGAGATTCGGACGCGATAGCCAACGCCCCGGACGATCCCCGCGTGCTCGTCGTTCTCGGGAACTTCCAAGAGATCGATCGGATCGTCGCTGATGCATTGGGCTCATCACATGACAGCCCTGGGACCGTTGACGGGGTTCTTCTGGACCTGGGGATCTCATCGCATCAAGTCGACTCGGCAGCTCGTGGCTTCTCCTATCACAAGAGCGGCCCGATCGATATGCGGATGGGTACCGATGTGCCGCAGTCGGCAGGAGATATCGTCAACGCGTACAACCGCGACGACCTTCGCGATGTTATCCGCCGCTTCGGAGAGGAGCGTTTCGCAGGCCGCATCGCAGATGCGATCGTCAACGCAAGGCCGATCGATGACACAACCGCCCTTGCTTCGGTCATCGCAGGAGCCGTCCCGGCGGCAGCGCGCCGCGGTGGGCACCCGGCCAGGAAGACGTTTCAAGCTCTCCGCATCGCCACCAACGCGGAGCTGGATGCGCTCTCGACCGGTCTCGATTCCGCCATCAAGCTCCTCGGACCCGGCGGGAGGCTATGCGTGATCTCCTACCACTCACTCGAGGATCGCATCGTGAAGCGTCGGATCGCATCCGGCGTGACCGGGTGTGTATGTCCGCCCGAACTGCCGGTCTGCGGCTGTGATCAACAGCAGGAACTCGTCGATCTCGGCCGATTTCGACCATCCGCTGTGGAGATCGCGGCGAACCCGCGTGGGAGAAGCGCCATCATGCGGGTCGCAGAGAAGGTCTCACCATGACGGCCGGTGCACTTCCGAGGTCGAGGGTACGACACGTTGGAACACGGGCACACGTCAGGAAGCGTCCCGTTGTTCGACCGCTCGTCATCTTCACGATGGCGGTCATTCTCGCCTTCTTCGCCGTCATCTACTCGAGAATCTCTCTCGATCGAACCGCATTCGAACTCCAGCGGCTCGAGAGTGAGATCACCGTCGAGCAGGAACGCCACTGGGACCTGCGCGTCGATTACGCGCGACTCCAAGCACCGGATCTGATCACACAACGGGCCGCCGCTCTTGGGCTCGTCTACCCGGAGGCTCGTCACACGATCGAGATCTCCGGCATGGCGGACACGTTCGGCGGCCCTGAGGATCGATGGATGGACCTGAGAGCACTGTTCGTGGAGCAGTCGTGACAATCGAGGGAGGGGAACGATGCATAGGCCGAACGCTGGCGGCCAAGCACCCGAACATAGAGAAACCCTGAGGGTGGCCTGAGATGGCACGAACGACGTTCCGATTCGTCGACCTCCGGTTGATCGCGATCGGCCTTGTCTTCGTTCTCGCATGGGCGGGCATTGGATATCGTCTCTTCCAGGTTCAAGGTGCGGATGCCGCGAAACTGGAACAGCTCGGATTCGACCAGCGCGTGCGTCACGAGACCATCGACGCGAAGCGAGGGACCATCTATGACCGGGACGGGCTCGAACTCGCGGTCACCGTGTACGGCAAAGCCCTCGTCGCGGATCCAAGTCTTGTTGAGGCACCGGAAGAAGCGGCCGCGCTCCTCGCCCCGATCGTCGGCGCCGACTACGTTGAGCTGATTCAGCGCCTCGAAGCGGATGGAAGGTTCACGTACGTCGCCCGCAGGCTCGAGACCGACACGGTCGATAGAGCCGCCGCGGCAATCGAATCCGCTGATCTTGTCGGTTTCTCGTTCATCGACGAACCGTTGAGGATCTATCCGGCTGGAGCTCTCGCGGCCCCGGTCATCGGTCTGACGCGCCTCGACGACGGTACCGGTATCGAGGGGATCGAAGCAGTCATGGATACCGAACTCGGTGGTCGCCCGGGCAAGCGAGTCGTCGAGCGTGACCAGGCGGGCCGAGCGATCCCGCAAGCCGAGTTCCTTCTCGAACCATCAGTGGCGGGCTCCGACGTGGTCCTCACACTGGATCGCGAGATCCAATACACCGCCGAGACATCACTTCAGTGGGGTATCGAGCGTTCCAACGCGACGGGCGGATCCGCGATCGTCATGGATATCAACAGCGGCGAGATCCTCGCAATGGTGTCCCTTCCCGGATTTGATGCATCCGACCGTTCGACACTCGACCCTGCGACCCTTCGCAATCGCGCGATCACCGACGTGTACGAACCGGGTTCTACCCTCAAGACCGTGACCGTGGCGGCAGCCCTGGAAGAGGGAGTCGTGCGCCCGGACACGCCGTTCGAGACCCCGTCCGAGATCGAGATCGGCGAGGAAACCTACGCCGACCACGGATACAACCCGGCTGTCATGACCGTTTCAGAGATCGTCGCCCAGTCATCGAACGTGGGCACCATCAAGATCCAGCGCGAATTGGGGAATGAGGCTCACTACCGCTATCTCGACGCGTTCGGTCTGGGTCGCCCCGCCTCGATCGACTTCGCAGGCGAATCGACCGGCCGCCTCAATCACGTGAGCGAGTGGAACAACTCGGCGGCGGGCCCCTCGGCCGCCATTGGCTACGGTATCGGAGCGACTCCCCTTCAGATGGCTGCCGTCTACGCGACGGTGGCGAACAACGGCGAATGGGTCGAGCCCCACGTGGTCTCGGAGATCATCGCATCTGATGGAGAGCGCACGATCACCGAGCCGCGACGTCACCAAGTGATCTCCGCCGGCACGGCGCGAACGTTGCGCACGATGCTGCGCAGGGTCGTTGAAGACGGCACCGGTTTCCGTGCAGACCTGGCCGAGTTCCCGGTCGGAGGCAAGACGGGAACCTCCGACAAGTTCATCGTCGAGACGGGGAAATACAGTGAGACGGAGACGATTGCATGGTTCATCGGGATCGCTCCGATTGACGATCCCGAGATCGTCGTGGTCGTCGTCCTTGACGCACCGAATGGTGCCACCGACGGCGGTCGTTATGACATGAAATTCGGGGGCACGTCCGCAGCCCCGATCTTCGCCGAGATCGCCGAGTCAACACTCCATCAGCTCGGCGTGTCGCCAACGCACGACGGCGATGAGTAATCCGGTCCTTCTCTCGGATCTTGCTGGTCGCCTCCCTGGGGGAGGTCGGCTTGAAGGTGCAGACGTGTCCGTCATCGATGTCACACACGACTCGCGCGCGGTCGGTCCGGGAAGCTTGTTCGTGGCGATCCCCGGGGAGCAACATGACGGCCACGACTACGTGGACCGAGCGATCGCAGATGGGGCAGCCGGGGTCATCGTCGAACGTGACGTTGCCTGTCCGAGCCGGATCGTCGTTCCCGATGCCCGGGCGGCACTTCCATGGGCTGCTGCCGTCGTATACGGAGACCCTTCCCGGCACCTCTCCGTTGTCGGCGTGACCGGGACGAATGGCAAGACCACTGTCACACACATCCTGGAGCAGATCGTGGCAACAGCCGGGCGCACTGCTGCGATCGTCGGCACCGTCGGTGCAAGGATCGGGGATGCAGACCGTGCTGTGGCGAGGACGACGCCTGAAGCCTCCGATCTTCAACGACTTCTCTTCGACATGGTCAACGCCGATGTGGACGTCGCAGCGATCGAGGTCTCAAGTCACGCACTCACCCTTCACCGGGTCGACGCCATCCACTTCCGGGTCGCGGCGTTCACCAACCTGATGCAGGATCACCTCGACTTTCACGGCGACCTGGAGACGTACTTCGCGGTGAAAGCCTCCCTGTTCACCGCTGATCGAACCGACCACGCTGTGATCGTCATCGATGACGAGTGGGGGAGAAGGATCGTCGCGGACACCGATGTCCCAGTCACCACCGTTGCCGTCGGACGTGACGCTGACGTCACCGCGTCATCGATCACCGAGTCGATCTCAGGATCGTCATTCGTCATCACAGCACAGGGTCGGAGTCTCCCGGTCGAACTATCGATCCCCGGGAGATTCAACGTTGAGAACGCCCTGGTTGCCGTCGCCATCGCACTCGAACTCGGCATCGACGGCGAAGCCATCGCCAGAGGACTCTCTACCATCGGCACGATCCCGGGCCGATTCGAGCAGATCGAGAGTGGGCGGCACTTCGGTGTGGTCGTCGACTATGCGCACACCCCCGATGCCATCGAGGCCGTCGTCGACAGCGCGCTGCGTATGTCGACAGGACGCGTGATCGCAGTGTTCGGCGCCGGGGGTGATCGCGATCAGGAGAAACGCCCCGCCATGGGACGAGCTGCGAGTCGCGCGGACGTCGCCATCCTGACATCGGACAATCCACGCTCAGAGGATCCAAGCGTCATCATGGCGGCCGTTCGTTCCGGGATCCCTGAGGCGACGACGATCGTCGAGGAACCGGACCGACGACGCGCCATCCGAGCCGCTCTCGAAACCGCGGCACCGGACGACCTCGTCCTCATCCTCGGCAAGGGACACGAAACCGGACAGGAGGCCGCCGGGGGTATCGAGCCATTCGACGATCGCGCCGTGGTGCTCGAAGAGCTGCGAGTCATGACGAAGGTCGTCTCATGACGGGACCCCTCAACTGGACTCTTGCGACGGTGGCTGCTGCAACCGGTGGGGTCGTCGACGGCGACCCCACGATGCCGGTGCACTCGGTCTCAACCGACTCGCGCGCCGTAGAGCCGGGATCGGTGTTCGTCGCCATCCGCGGCGAGCGGCACGACGGTCATGACTTCGTTGTCGATGCCGTCGGAGTAGGAGCCGTTGCTGCTCTGGTTGAACAGGGGAGTCACCCCGATCTTGTACCGCGCATCGACGTCGAGGACACCACGACTGCCCTCCGCGATCTCGCAGCACACCGGAGGAAAGAACTCCACATGCCGGTGATCTCAGTGACGGGTTCGACGGGCAAGACGTCGACCAAAGATCTCCTCGCTGCGGCGATACCCGGTTCTTGGGCCTCCACTCGCTCCTACAACAACGAGATCGGTGTCCCTCTCACCGTGCTCACGACGCCGGATGACGCGACTGCGTTGATCATCGAGGTGGGATCCCGCGGGATCGGTCACATCAAATGGCTCATGGCCGCGATTCTTCCGTCGGTCGCCGTCATCACCAACATCGGAGTCGTCCACTTCGAGACCTTCGGATCCCGTGATGCCGTCGCCGACGCCAAGTGGGAACTCGTCGAAGGACTTGCAGAGGGCGCCACCGCTGTGCTGCCCGATGACGAGCCTCGACTCGAACGAGATCATCCTGGTCCGACCATCACGTTCGGAGAGAGCCCTGCGGCGCTCGTCGGGATCTCCAACCTCACCACCGACGACGAAGGCCGCCCGTCATTCGACCTGCGATCATGCGGGCGGGTCCTTCCTATCACCCTGACCATGGCGGGTCCCCACAACGCACGCAATGCCGCTGCGGCTCTCGGAGCCGCAACGGCGATCGGGATCGAACCGGAGACGGCAGCGTCCGGAATGTCGACGGCGATCGCTTCACCGTGGCGCATGGACGTAAGAGCTGGACGATTCACTGTCGTCAACGACTCCTACAACGCCAACCCGACGTCCATGGAGGCCGCCCTTCGGACCATTGCCGCGATGCCGGGCCGGTCCTACGCCATCCTTGGCGAAATGGCGGAACTCGGATCGATCGCGATGGAAGAGCACAGACGAATCGGCTTCCTTGCCGCGGATCTCGGATTCGATGGTGTCATCACGGTCGGGCCGGATCACGGTCTGGCAGTCGCTGCGGGCGGTCGAAACCTTCCTGATGCTGCAACGGCGTTCGACGATCTCATCGATAGGCTGCAGGACGGCGATGTCGTCCTGATCAAGGGCTCTCGCTCTGTAGGACTTGAAGACATCGCCGAGAAATTCCTGAAGGCCGCCTCCTCATGATTCAACTCCTCATCGCAGCATCGACCGCATTCGCGTTCACAATCTTCGTCACGCCGATCGCGATCCGCGTCCTCCGGCGGCGCAGCATCGGCCAGTTCATCCAGGAGGACGTGCAGGGACACATGCATAAGCGCGGGACGCCGACGATGGGCGGCGTGGTCCTGATCTTCGGAACCGTCCTCGGATACTTCCTCGCACACTTCAGCTTCCTGACCGTCGGAGAGGGTCTTGACTTCAGCATGAGCGTGATTGCTCCCGAGGGGCTCCTGGCCCTGTTCGCTTTCGTCGGCATGGGTGTGATCGGGTTCCTCGACGATTTCACCAAGTACGCGAGGAAACAGAATCAGGGCCTGTCAAAGCGGTGGAAATTCCTCGGTCAACTCGCCGTCGCCGCGATCTTCGCCTGGTGGGCTGTGCACATCGGCGTCTCCACAGAACTCTCGTTCGTTCGACCGCTCGGTATCGATCTCGGGCCGATCCTCTACTTCGCCCTCGTCCTATTCATGCTCACAGCCGCGGCGAACGCGGTGAATCTCACCGATGGACTCGACGGCCTCGTTGCCGGATCGATCTCTCTTGTCGCTGGCGCCTACGTTCTGATCGCCTTCTGGCAGTGGAGGAACATCGCGGAATACTTCGTCGATCTGAATGGGGCGCTCGACCTCGCGACCGTCGCTGCAGCGGTGGTTGGTTCCGCCCTCGGATTCTTGTGGTGGAACGCAGCTCCGGCGAAGATCTTCATGGGCGATACCGGTTCGCAGGCTCTCGGTGGGGCGCTTGCTGCCTTCGCGTTGCTCACCAACACGCAGTTGCTGCTCGTTCTCCTCGGTGGCCTCTACGTCGTCGAGACGCTCTCAGTGATCGCACAGGTGTTCTCGTTCCGCGTGTTCGGACGACGGATATTCCGGATAGCTCCGATTCACCACCACTTCGAAATGAAGGGCTGGCCGGAGACGACGGTGATCATCCGGTTCTGGATCCTTGCGGGGATCGCGGTTGCCCTCGGTGTGGGAGTGTTCTACGCCGACTTCGTCACAGTTTCCCAGGTTGGCGCACCGTGAGGACGCTGATCCTCGGAGCGGCGGTGAGCGGTGCTGCCGCAGCCGATCTGGCGGCAAGGCTCGGACACGAGGTGTCGGTCTACGATCGCTCGGCCAATGCCACGATCCCGCTTCGTGACCTGGGTTACGCCATCCATTCGGGAGCATGGGCGGATCGACTCCTCGCAGGGGTCGACCTTGTGGTCGCATCACCGGGATTCCCCGAGCACTCTGAATCAGTCCAATATGCGCTCGCCGCCGGAGTCGAGGTCATCAGCGAACTCGAGTTCGGAACACGACAACTCACAGCACCGTACGTCGCGGTGACCGGCACGAATGGGAAGACCACCGTGACGAACACGATCACCGACATGCTGATCGAGAGCGGCGTTTCTGCCGTTTCCGCGGGGAACATAGGAACACCGGTGTCGGGCCTGGGCGATGACCCAGCTGCTGTGGTCGTACTCGAAGCTTCGAGTTTCCAACTCCGATTCATTGACCGATTCCGTCCGGTCACAGCAGGAATTGTCAACGTTGCCGCCGATCATCTCGACTGGCACGGTTCGGTTTCCGCGTACGGTTCCGCCAAAGCCAGGATCTTCGAGAACATGTCGGCGAGCGACGTGGTCGTCTACGGCGCCGACGATCCCGGGGCTACCGAACTTGCCGGTTCGGCTGCGTGCCGGACGATCGGTGTCAGCGGTGTCGTGGTTTCGAGCGATGGAGTCGGACCGGTCAACGGATCGCTGCAGATAGACGGAAAGCTGTTCGCAGTGCCGACCACGGACCCTTCTTGGCTGACGGACCTCGGAATCGCAGCGGTCATGGCGGCGTCGGTTGGAGCAACGGATGTCGGCATCGCAACGGTGCTTGCCGGGTTCACTCCCGGGGCGCATCGGCGCCGAACGGTCGGTACCGATCACGGCATCACATGGATCGACGATTCCAAGGCGACGAACCCACACGCGGCCCGTGCCGCAGCCGAGGCATACGACAGCGTGGTGCTTCTCGCAGGGGGCCGCAACAAGGATCTCGATCTCTCGACGATCGCTCCCGGATCGGTCCGCCACGTCGTCGCGTTCGGGGAGGCGGCGCCATCCATTGCAGCCGGGGTGGGGAAGCCGGTAACCGTCGTGAACGACCTCGCGTCGGCCGTCCAAACAGCGAGTCGCCTCGCGGTCACGGGCGATACGGTCCTCCTCGCTCCGGGATGTGCGAGCTTCGACGAATTCGACTCCTATGCCGTCAGGGGGGAGCGATTCGCCGATCTTGTCGCTGCCCTGGAGGCGGCGAAATGACCGGCACGGAGACACTGTTCGACCATGCTACGCGCATGATCGAACCCGCCCCGCCTCATGCGACCGTGGAGGATGCCGACCCGCGAGCATCGGTCCGAGAGGAGATCCGCGACCGTGGGGTCGCTCGGAGCCTTCATCTCAGCGACCGACGGACGGTGTTCCTCGTGGTTCCCGTCATCATGCTGCTCATCGTCGGTCTCGGTGCCATGCTCTCCGCGTCGTCTGTGATCTCGATTCGTGAGACCGGTGATCACCTCTTCTACATCAAGCGACAGATCATCTGGGTCGGGTTGGGCCTCGCCGCCCTCGTCGTGTTCACCAAGATTCCCTATCGCCTCTACCGCCAATTCGCCATCCCGATCTTCTTCGTCGCCGTGGCCGGTCTCGTCGCCACGCTCATGTTCGGTGATGTTCGTGGTGGGGCCAGACGTTGGATCGAGGTCGGGCCACTCACGATTCAGGCATCGGAATTCGCCAAGCTCGCAACGGTGATCATCCTTGCTGCCGTCCTTGCCAAAAAGGACCAACTGCTTCGATATCTGCCCCACTTCCTCCTTCCCGTGATCGCGATCCTGGGAGTCGTATCAGGGCTCCTGCTCCTTCAGCCGGACTTCGGCACGACACTCCTGATCGGCGCGGCCGCGTTCGGCATGCTCATCGCGTCCGCTGCACCACTCGGCTTCATCGTGGGACTCGGTGGGATCTCGGCGATTCTCGCCGTTGCCGGCGCATTCGCAATGGACTATCGACGAGCCCGGATCACCGGGTTTCTCGATCCCTTCGCGGATCCACTCGGGAGCGGCCATCAGGCCGTTCAAAGCCTGGTGGCACTTGGGTCGGGAGGGTGGTTCGGTGTCGGCCTCGGAGCGAGTCGAGCCCGATGGTCGTTCTTGCCGAACGCTCACACCGACTTCATCTTCGCGATCATTGGCGAAGAGACGGGCTTCGTTGGTGCGTCGCTCGTCATCGTCCTCTTCGCGTTCTTCGCAGCCGTTGGCATCAGAATCGCTCTCACTGCCCCGGATACGTTTGGCCGGCTTATGGCGGTCGGTATCGTCTCCTGGCTCACGCTGCAGGCCTTGGTCAACGTTGGTGGCGTAATAGCGGTGCTTCCGATCACGGGCGTCCCGCTCCCGTTCGTCTCCTCCGGCGGCAACGCGATGATCGTCAGTCTCGCAGCGGTTGGAATCCTGGTGAACATCTCGCGGACGAGGCATGCCGAGCCCGCCGCATCATGACGTATGCCTTTGCCGCAGCAGGCACGGGTGGCCATATCTATCCGGCATTGGCCGTTGCCAGAGCGTTGGTCGATTCAGGGGCGTCCGCTTCTGAGATCGTCTTCTTCGGCGGTGACCGACTCGAAACACGGGTCGTCCCGGAAGCCGGATTCGAGCTCGTACGACTCGAGGTGCGAGGTCTGAGCCGATCCTTGACGATCGACAACCTCATGTTGCCGGCGATCGTACGCCGTGCCACGGCCGATGTGGCACAGACGCTCGACGAGCGCATGCCAGGAGTCCTCACCGTCTTCGGAGGGTACGTCAGCGTTCCTGCCGCACTCGGGGCTCGCAGAATCGGCATGCCGTACGTGATCCACGAACAGAACGCCGTTCCCGGCCTCGCGAACCGGTATGTCGCCAAACGAGCGACGAGGACACTCGCAGCGTTCGCACCAGCCCTTGAGCGGCTCAAGACCGCAGAGGTCGTTGGAAATCCGCTGAGCGCCGCATTCGAGCACTACGACCGGGACGGGATCAGAGGCGAAGCACTGAAGCGGTACGGGATCGCTCCCGATCTGCCGGTTGTCGGTGTGTTCGGCGGCAGCCAGGGTGCCATGGTTCTCAACGAGTCGGCCGCCGTTTTCGCTGAGGCCTACGGTGACACGGTGTCGATTCTCCATATCACTGGACCGGACCACCATGAGTCCGTCTCCGAACAGGCCGCGTCTAATGCGAACTGGGTGACGATCCCGTTCGAGTCAGACATGCAGTACTTCTTCGCTGCGTCCGATGTCGCCCTCTCCAGGGCAGGAGCGATGACGGTCAGTGAACTCGCGGCCACCTCGACACCTTCGGTTGTCGTACCGCTGCCGGCAGGGAAGGGGTACCAGGCGCTGAATGCACGCGACCTCGAGCGAGCGGGGGGAGCGTTGATCATTGACCAGGAGCAGGTCGCCGACGTTCCCGGGCTGTTGTCGGATCTTGTCGCTGATCCTGACCGGCTTGCGAACATGCGGGATGGTGCGCGGTCGGTTGCGAAACCGGATGCCGCGCGTCGCGTCGCTGCCATCCTCGAGGAGGTCACCGGTGTTTGAACCACCAACTGTTGCACTGGACGAGATCGACTCCGTTCACATGATCGGTGTCGGTGGTTCAGGAATGTCAGGGCTCGCGAAGCTGCTTGCCCAGCGGGGCATTCGAGTCACTGGTTCTGATGTGAAGCCGTCTTCCGTGATCGATGCTCTCTCAGGTGTCGGTGTCGAGACGTGGATCGGTCATCGACCGGATCGGATCAGCGACGTGGACGTCGTCGTGGCTTCGTCCGCAGTTCCGGATCGGGACTCTGAACTCCATGCTGCTCGCAATGCGGGAGTCGCTACGGCGAGACGGCCTGCATTGCTGCGCGGTGTCACAGTCGCCTATCCCACGATCGGATTCTCCGGGACGCACGGAAAGACCTCGAGTACTGCCATGGCCGTTGCCGCGCTGCGGGCCTGCGGAAAGGATCCTTCGTTCATCGTCGGGGGAGAGATCGCCGATCTGAACACGGGAGCCCATCTGGGCGACCCCGATCTCCTGCTCCTTGAGGCGGACGAAGCATTCGGAACGTTCCGCCTCCTTGAGCTTTCCGGACTTGGCGTTACCAACATCGAAGCCGACCACCTCGATTACTACCGCACCGTTACAGCTCTCGAAGAGGCATTCGCCCAGGTGTCGAACCGGGTCGACGGTCCCGTGGTGGGCTGTGTCGACGACCCGGGTGTTCGGCGGCTGGCGGAACGCTCGACTGTGGTTGGCTACGGCACGAGTGGCGACGCCGCTTGGAAGATCGACAACGTCCATCTCGATGCTGAGCCGTCGTTCTCGCTCACCGGTCACGGTCAAATCCGGCGGGTTCGTCTCAAACAGCCCGGCATGCACGTCATCAGGAACGCGGCAGGTGTGCTTGCCCTCTTCGGTGAACTGGGCTTCGATCTCGACTGTGCGATCAGCGGGCTTGAGACGTCGAGCGGAGTTCTCAGGAGATTTGAAGTCAAGGTGGTGATCGACGGAGTCTCGATCATCGACGACTACGCACATCATCCGACCGAGGTGAAGTCGACGATCGCTGCCGCTCGCACCATGACGTCAGGCCGCCTCTGGGTCGTTTTCCAGCCGCACCGGTACACCCGCACGGCCGCCCTCGCTCCTGCGTTCGGTGCTCCTCTTGCCGAAGCGGATCGGGTCGTCATCACGGACATCTACAGCGCCGGCGAGCGCCCACAGCCTGGGGTCACGGGCCGATTGGTCGATGAAGCTGTACGGGCGAGCGGTGGCGATGCTATCTACGTCGAGCGTCTCGCTGATGTCCCCGACTACCTCGCAGACGAGCTCGAACCGGGTGACACTCTGATCCTGATGGGTGCAGGAGACGTTGCAACGATCTGGGCCGAGATCGCTGACCGAATCGGGGATGGGTCGTGAGCAGCCGGCTCGCGTCAACACGAGGGGTACGGGCCGGGGTTGTTCTCGCGCCGATGACTACCTACAAGCTCGGTGGCGAGGCGGACTGGTTCGTTGAAGTTGAAGATGAGGAACACCTCGTCGAAGTCCTGGCAGCCGTCACGAACCGCGAGGAAATCCTGATTCTCGGTCGCGGGAGCAATCTGCTCATCGCCGACGCGGGATATCCCGGAGTGGTGATTCGGCTCTCGGGCGAATTCCTCAGGGTCGTCGTGGAACCGGATGGGATCGTCAGCGCCGGTGGAGCGGCACCCCTGCCACGGGTTGCCCGAGCGGGGGCAGAGGCCGGACGCTGTGGCCTTGAGTTCTATGCGGGGATACCGGGCACGGTCGGCGGTGCGGTCAAGATGAACGCAGGGGGTCATGGAAGCGAGACCGCAACTCGCTTGATCAGTGCAAGGATCGCGGATCGAAGCACCGGTGATCGACGCGATCGAACCGCCGATGCGTTCGACTTCGCATATCGTCATTCGAACGTAGCCCCGGATGAGATCATCGTGTCCGCACGGTTCTCGACAGAGCCGTGTGATCGCACCACAGCAGAGACGCGAATCCGCGAGATCACCCGATGGCGCAAGGAGCACCAGCCCGGTGGCACATTCAATGCGGGTTCGGTGTTCAAGAACCCTCCCGACGATGCCGCAGGACGGCTGATCGATGAAGCCGGGCTCAAGGGATATCGGCGCGGCGGCGTCGCAGTCTCGGAAATGCACGCCAATTTCCTGATCGCCGACGAACATGCCACCGCACAGAACGTATGGGATCTCGTTTGGGCCGTGCGGCGACGCGTCGGTGAAGTCGCCGGTGTCTGGCTTACACCGGAGATCCAGTTCGCCGGCGCGTTCGAGCGTAGCGGCGACGAGATGATGGAATCGGACTGATGGGATCGGTGACGACGGAATGAGCACGATGGATCACCGAATCGCCGAACGGCGACAGGAGGTGTCTGAAGATCGTGCCAGGGGACGCCTCAAGTGGCTGATCTGGGTCGTGATCATCGTGGCTGCAGCGGCTGCGACGGTCTGGCTCGTCAACTCACCGTTGCTGTCGATTCGCTCGGTGACGGTTACCGGAGCGGAGCGTACCGACCCGGCAGCGATCGCGAACAGCTTGGACGCGGGCCCCGGTACGCCGACCATGTCCGTGAACGCAGGTGCCGTAGAGGCCGCCCTGCTCGAGAACCCCTGGATTGCAAAAGCCAACGTGACCGTCTCTTGGCCCGGCTCTGTTGAGATCCACGTCGTAGAGCGTGTACCAGTTGTCGCGATCACCATCGACGGTGCCTCATTCCAAGCCGCGGTCGATGGTGTCCTCGTCGAACACTCGACCAGCGGGGCGATCCCCCCGTTGATCTCCACAGATGTCTCAATGCCGGCGCGTGTCGGCGACCGGATCTCCGATGCTCCGACACGGGGAGCGATCGAATTCGTCGACGCACTCCCGCCAGCGCTTCGCCGTTCGACGGAGCTCACCGTCATCGACGGGGCGGTTGGCGCGGAGGTCGACGGTGTGATCATTCTGCTGGGACGACCTACCGACATGGCAGTGAAAGCTGCCGCGGTCGAAGCGCTCATCGCTGCGGGTATCGAGCGAGGGAGCCGGATCGACGTGACCGCTCCGCTGCGCCCCGCGGTCGCCCCACCTCAGTCTCAACTGGAAGGTGAGACGGAGACACTAGAAGAGTCTCAACCATCGGACTAACCTTGTTCCACCTGCGCGGGAGGCCCAGCACACATGACTGATTCGAAACTTTCACCACATACCTATCTGGCCGTCATCAAAGTGGTCGGAGTCGGTGGCGGCGGCGTCAATGCCGTGAACCGCATGATCGAGGCCGGCGTCGGCGGCGTGGAGTTCATTGCCGTCAATACGGACGCCCAGGCACTCATCATGTCTGACGCCGATCTCAAGCTCGACATCGGGCGCGATTCGACTCGTGGTCTTGGTGCGGGAGCGAATCCAGAAGTGGGCCGCGAGGCAGCAGACGAGCATCGCGCGGAGATTGAAGATGCCTTGACCGGTGCCGATATGGTGTTCATCACGGCAGGCGAGGGTGGTGGAACCGGAACCGGCGCAGCCCCGGTCGTCGCCGAGGTTGCCAAGTCCCTCGGGGCTCTCACGGTCGGTGTCGTCACTCGCCCGTTCGGATTCGAAGGCCGGCGTCGTTCGGTCGCCGCCGAGCAAGGTATTCAGACACTGAAGCAAGCCGTCGACACACTGATCATCATCCCGAACGAACGTCTCTTGGAGATCGCCGACGAGCAGACTCCTGTGGTCGAGGCGTTCAGGATGGCTGATGAGATTCTCACCAATGGTGTCAAGGGGATCACTGATCTCATCACGACGCCGGGCCTCATTAACGTCGACTTCGCCGATGTGAAGACGGTGATGTCGGAGGCCGGCTCCGCCGTCATGGGTATCGGACAATCAACCGGTGACAGCCGGGCACAGCAGGCAGCAGAGAAGGCGATCTCGAGTCCATTGCTCGAAACGTCGATGGACGGGGCGCGCGGCGTTCTCCTGTCGATCGCCGGACCACGGGACATGACGCTTCACGAGGTTTCCACAGCTGCCTCGATCGTGGCCGATCATTCCGACTCGGATGCGAACATCATCTTCGGCGCGGTCGTCGACGACTCGCTCGGAGATGACATGAGGGTGACGGTCATCGCCGCAGGGTTCGAGAAGGAACAGACCAGGAACGCGTTCACCTCCGCTCCGACGGTCAGCACTCCGATCGTGCGAACCAGTTCCGACCCCGTGATCCGTCACGAGGATGGAACCGACGAGATGGAGATTCCCGGCTTCGTCCAGGGATGATCCGGCCCGCGGGATTCCGCGGCGCAGCGTTCGGCGATGCGGCGTCTGGAAACGGTAGGGACGACCTCGACAAGAGATCAGCTATTTCCGATGAACTGGGTATCCCGCGAGAGTGGGCGTTCGTTCGGCAGGTTCACGGTCGTGTCGTTGTCAACGCTGCGGATCCAGGTTCAGCCGGTCCAGCCGATGGCCTGATCACCGATCGCCCCGGATTGCCGCTGACGATCGCTACGGCGGACTGTATGCCGATCATCGTTGAGGGAGATCGATCGGTCGCCACTCTTCATGCCGGGTGGCGAGGGGTCGCTGAAGGAATCGTGGCCGCTGGCCTCGAAGCAATGGCGGCACTCGGGGATACGCCCAGGCGGGCAGCGATCGGCCCGTCGATCGGGCCGTGCTGCTACGAAGTAGGCGAAGAAGTCAGAGACGCGATCGGTGATCACTCCTCGAAAACGACGTTCGGGACCCCGAGCGTCGACCTGTGGTCGGCTGCAGCAGCGCAGCTGTCAGGTCTTGAGGTGTGGCGATCAGATGTGTGCACCTACACAGAACCGGGACTGCGATCCTATCGACGAGACGCTACGACAGAGAGACAGGTTGCAGTGGCATGGCTACCACGGGACTGATCGACGTTCGCGAACGTATCGCAGCGGCAGCCCAACGCTCGGGTCGAGACCCGGACAGCGTCACACTCCTCGCCGTGTCGAAGGGACGGTCGAACGCGGCCGTCGAAGAACTCTACGAATTCGGGCAGCGGGTCTTCGGCGAGAATCGCCCCCAGGGACTCCGCCAACGCATCGAGGGAGATCTGCCGACCGACATCGTGTGGCACTTCGTCGGAAACGTACAGCGCCGGGCGATCAAGACCATCGCCCCTTCCATCGCCTTGCTCCATTCGCTCGATCGTATGAGTCTCGCGAACGCTTGGATTCGACTCGATCAACCCCCACCGGTGCTGATCGAGGTGAATATCGGAAATGAGCCGCAGAAGCACGGATTCGCACCCACGGATGTCCTTGGCGTTGCAGATCATCTCGCCCTCGGAGGGGTCCCGGTTCGCGGGTTGATGATCATCCCCCCACGAGTCCGGATCGCTGAGGACGCCCGCCGCTGGTTCGTCGCTCTGCGCGATCTCGGGAGCACCCTGATGGCCGAGCACTCGGGTGCCCACGCCCTCTCGATGGGTATGACGGACGACTTCGAAGTAGCCGTCGAAGAGGGTGCAAGCATCGTTCGCGTAGGACGGGCTATCTTTGGACCTGCGAACAACGAAGACAACGGACACTCTCTCGAGGATTGACTATGGCAACGTTCTGGCAGAAGTCGCTGTTCTACCTCGGCCTCGTCGACGACGACGATGCGGCCGACGGTGGACAACCAGGAACCGGCGCACCAGCAGGCAACGCCGTCGCAGAGCCTCCGCGCGTCGTTTCTGCGCGTCCACCGGGGAGCGTTGCTGGGCGTCGTATCGATCCGCCGACCACGGACCGCAGGGAGACATCCTGGGACCACACGGAAGCCGGCGTGTACGTGCAGTCAGGCGCACCGGGCGATCAACCGGTCCCGCCACCCTCACACTCATTCTCCGGCTCCGGGACGACCGAGGTCGTCGTGGCACGCAACTTCTCCGATGCCCAGGTGCTGGCCGACGGCATCCGTTCCGGCCGTGCTCTCGTCCTCGACCTTCGATCAACGGAACCGGAGATGGTCCGCAGGCTTGTCGACTTCACCTCGGGGCTTACCTACGCGCTCGATGGAAAGATGGCGAAGATCTCGCAGGGCGTCATCCTTGTCAGCCCAGCCGGCGTCTCGGTGAGCAGCGAAGAGCTCGACCGCCTTGCCACGCTCGGGCTCTATCGATCGTCCTGATCCGTGCTCACGCTCGTTTGTGGAATTCTCCGACTCTTCATCTGGGTCATCATCGCGTGGATCGTCTTGAGCTACGTCGTCTCCTTCGGGCGCCTCGGATTCGACCACCCCGTCCGGCGTCTCTATGACGGACTGACGAAGGCGATCGAACCGCTCATGCGTCCGATCCGAAGTGTCGTCCCACCCGTCAGGATCGGCGGGGCAGCGCTCGACCTCTCACCACTCATTCTCATCATCGGCGTGAACCTGCTGCTCGTCTTCGTCTGTTAGGGACGCGACCGCGAATCACCACATCGCCCCGTCAGGTGCCTTCGATTGCGAAGACGACGTTGGCGCCATCGATGGTGACGGGCTCTGCAGCGAGCGAGTCGTCTCTCTCGATAGTGGTCGCGAGCACCTCACCAGCGATGAAGGCGGCATGGACGTTGAACGCCTCGATCAGCGAGGTGTCGTCGGATGACCATCGAAGGAGGATCCGATCTGCCACAGCGAAGCCCTCCGAACGTCGCAGCATCTGGACTCGGTTCACGAGTTCCCGAGCGATTCCCTCAACCAGAAGGTCATCGGTGAGTTGCGTATCGAGAGCAACGGTGATCGAGTCTTCGGTAGCGACGACCGTTCCCTCCCGTGGATTGCGGACAATCACCACATCCTCGCTGGTTAGCACCTCGCCGGTGACCGTAATCTCTCCGACCTCGACCAATTCGGCAACGGCATCGTGATCCAGACCTGCGATCGCCGCGGCGATGGCCTTCGTCTCCTTGCCGAAACGTGGCCCGAGGCGCTTGAAGTCGGCTTTCGCAGAGAGTTCGACGAGGTCGGCCTCGTCGTCGTGAACATTCACGTTGCGGACGTTCAACTCCTCAGCGATCAACGACGTGTGGGTCTCGATGGCTGCCCGCAGTGCAGGATCCGTGGTGACGATCGTCACGCGAGTGAGCGGCTGTCGCACTCGTAAGTCATTTCTCTTCCTCAGGGTGCGACCGAGATTGACGACCGTCCTTGAGGCCGCCATCGCACGCTCGAGTCTTGTGTCGATCAACGAGGTGTCGGCGTCGGGGTAGTCCAGCAGGTGCACGCTGCTGGTAGCCCCCGTCTCGGATGGACGGGCAAGGCGCTGATACATCTCCTCGGCCATGAATGGCAGTACAGGTGCGGCTACCGTCGAGAACGTGAGGAGCACCTCGTGGAGCGTGGCGAATGCGGCCAGTTTGCTGCTCTCGTCGGCGCCTCCGCGGTGGGACCAGAAGCGTCGGCGGGACCTACGGATGTACCAGTTCGTCAGATGCTCGACGAACCCGATGATGGGTGGTGTCACAGCGAAGAGCCGGTACGCCTCCATCTCGTGGTTGACGCTTGCAATCAGTGTCTGGAGGACGGAGAGGATCCACCGGTCGATCTCCGGTCTGTCAGCGATCGGCGGCGCTGCAGCGAGATCCTCGGCCGTGATCGCATCTGCTTCCGCGTAGGTCGTGAAGAACGAGAACGCGTTCCACCACGGAAGAAGCACCGTGCGAACGACCTCCCTCACTCCCTCTTCAGAAAACCGCAAGGGGTCGGCCCGGACCACAGGGGAGTTGATCAGATAGGCGCGCAGGGCGTCTGCACCGAACTCGTCGAGAACATGTAGAGGATCCGGGTAGTTCCTGAGGCTCTTCGACATCTTCCGACCGTCCTCAGCGAGGACCATGCCGGTAACGACGCAGTTCTGGAACGGCGCCTGGTCGAAGATCCCCGTCGACAGGATCAGCAGGGTGTAGAACCATCCACGGGTCTGATCGAGGCCCTCCGCGATGAAATTCGCAGGGAAACCACGCTCGAACCGCTCCTTGTTCTCGAACGGGTAGTGGACCTGCGCGTACGGCATGGAACCGGAGTCGAACCACGTGTCGAGCACCTCCGGCACACGGACCATCGTCCCGTTGCACTGGGCACACGACCATGTGATCGGGTCGAGAATGTGCTTGTGGAGATCGTCGGTTCGGACGCCGCTCAGGGCCTCGAGTTCGTCGCGCGAACCGAGGCACACGGTCTCGTCGCATGAGTCGCATTCCCAGATCGGGATCGTCGTGCCCCAGAAACGGTTCCGGGAGATCGCATAGTCCCTGGCGTCTTCGAGCCAATTCCCGAATCTCTTCGCACCAACGTAGTCGGGGACCCAATGGATGCCGTCATTCAACTCGACCATCCGGTCCTTGATCACCTCGACGTTGACGTACCAACTCGGAATCGCCTTGTAGATGAGGGGAGTATCGGTCCGCCAGCAGAACGGGTAGCTGTGCGTAACTCTCCCCTCGTGCACGAGCACCCCGCTTTCCCGCAGAAGTGCGGTGAGGATGGGATCCGCGGCCTTGACATGCAGGCCTTCAACCTCGGGGACCTCGTCGGTGAATCGCGCTTCGAGATCGATCGGATCGACGAGCGCGGAGATCTTGGCCTTTTGGAGGGCGAAGAAATCTGCTTCGCCGTATGCGGGTGCGGTGTGGACGAGGCCGCTTCCATCCTCCGTCGTGACCTCATCCATTGCCACGACACGGAAGGCCCCGTTCTCCCTCTCGGTCTCGAAGTGAGAGAAGGGCGGCTCGTAGGAGATGCCAAGCAGATCGGAGCCGGACGCCGTGCCGACGATCGCCGGCGTCGCATCGCTCCAGAGAGCATCGACTCTCTCGCGAGCGACCCAGTAGTGGTTTCCGTCGTCTTCAACTCGAACGTAATCGATGTCTTCTCCGACGGCCACAGCGAGATTCCCGGGAAGCGTCCACGGTGTCGTCGTCCAGACGAGGAGAAAGTCCCCGTCGACGGCGAAATCGTTTCCGTCGGTGACCCGAAGCCGAAGCGTCACCGATGGATCTTCCACATCGCGATATCCGCCGAGGTTCACTTCGAAATTCGAAAGTGACGTCGTGGCGCCCCATGAGTAGGGGAGCACCTTGAATGCCTTGTAGATCAGGCCCCTGTCCCAGAGTTGCTTGAAACCCCACCACACCGACTCCATGAACTCGATGTCCATTGTCTTGTAGTTGTCTTCGAAATCCACCCAGCGGCCGATACGCCGGGTGACGTCGTAGAAGGCCGTTGTCGTGTGATTCACGAGATCCCGTGCGGCTTCGTTGAATCGTGCGACACCGAACTCTTCGATCTCCCGGGGACCGGAGACGCCGAGACGCTTCTGAACTTCCATCTCTACGGGGAGGCCGTGCGTGTCCCAACCGAAGCGTCGCTCGACGCGATGCCCACGCATCGTCCAGTAGCGAGGCACGATGTCCTTGACGACGCCCTGGAGGATGTGGCCGTAGTGAGGACTCCCCGTCGCAAACGGAGGACCGTCGTAGAAGGTGTACTCCGATTCTGCGGGGCGCATCTTGATCGACGTGTGGAACGCGTCGATCCGATCCCAGAGAGCGAGGACACTCGCATCGAGTTCTGGCAGGTCGACACCCGGGGCTACCCGGGAGAAGGTGGGTGCTGGCTTCTGATCGGTCACGGGTCCTCCGGCGCTCTTGTTGTCGCCGGGACGAGGTGGCCCGCGGTACCACCCGGCTTGCCGATCCAAGGAACGGCCTCTCTCTGGCTCCGTCACGGTGGAGTCGTCCGGCGGGTTCTACGACCGACGATGCCGGCTCTCTTCCCGCTGCTCAAAGGTGATGTCCACCGGCACGTGGTTCCGACCTCTCACCGTCGTCGGATCGCTGTCCCACGTGATATCCGGAGGCTCGTCCCCGTCATCGCGTTCGCGAACTCTAACCGAGCTGTCACCCATGTCTGGGGGATTATGAGCACTTCGGGTTTCATCGGGATCGGAGGAACCGGGGAGATGACATGCAGCCGTACGTATCACGTATGACGTAGTACGACCCGAACCAGGGGGGGGAGAGAGAAGTCCGTTGTTCGAGGTTCGTGACCGATGCTCTTGCCTGCCAATGTGTGGCCGCAGAGCCCGACTGGCTTGCCCCGACGAGACCTTCGAGTCGTATTACGTCATTCGTACTACACCACATTCCAATGGCCCGCCCGAACCCGAAGAGTCGAATTACGGGCGCCGATGGCGTACGTTTGCCATGTGGAACCCGTTGTCGAACACCCGGAAGGCGTCATCGTGCGTGTGCGCGTGGTGCCGGGGGCATCGCGTACAGAGGTCAAGGGCCGATATGGCGACACGATCAAGATCCGTGTTTCGGCGGCGCCCGAGGGAGGCCGGGCGAACCGTGCCGTCGTCGATCTGTTCGAGGATCTCATCGATGGCAGTGCCGAAATCATCAAGGGCTCGTCGTCTCGGTCGAAGACCGTGCTGATTCGTGGAGTCGACCGGAGCACTGTCGTCGAGGCAATTGGCGGATGAGCCATCATGAACCGCGCGGCTGGTGTTATCGTCTCGGTCCGAATCGGGGAGGCGTATGGCCAGGGAATTGGCGCCGTCGACAATGCAGCGACTCGAGCGAAGACTCGAAGGAGAGCGGATACGCCTCTTCGCGATCCTCGAGGAGTTCGATCGCCAACGAGAGGCGGGCCGTCTCGCTGAGAGCGCATCCGAGCACAATCCGGATCCGGACAATGCCGACGGGGGCGCGATTGCGCTCGAGATGGAGATGGATGTCTCCGTCGAGGAGAACACGAAACGGCTGCTCGAGAAGGTGCTTCATGCACAGGACCGGATGGAGAAGGGTCTCTACGGGATATGCGAAGTAACGGGGAATCCGATCCCGGTGGCGAGGCTCGAAGCCCTGCCGTACGCGACGACGACGGTGGAAGCGGCGTCCCGGCGCTGAAGCTCCGTCTTCTCGCGGCTGCGGTCGCCGCGATCGTGGTGATCGCCGATCAGTTGACGAAGGCGTGGGCACTTCAAGCGCTCGATGACGGACAGCTCGTTCTCATCGACGGGTATCTGAACTTCCGGTTGTTCTTCAACACCGGAGCATCTTTCTCCCTGTTCGCCAAGGGTGGCGCCGTCATTGGCCTCGTCGTCATCGGCGTCGTGATCATGATCTTCTTCGCCTTGCGTGAAGCGGGGCATCGCCTCGATGCCGTAGCGCTGGGTTTGGTGCTCGGTGGGGCCATCGGCAATCTTCTCGACCGAATGTTCCGCGGCGACGGCTTCCTCGACGGCGCCGTGGTCGATTTCATCAATGTTCCGTTCTTTGCGACGTTCAACGTCGCCGACATTGCGATCAATGTTGGGGTGGCACTGCTTCTCCTCGGTGTATTCCTCCGTCGATGAGCGAGCAACTCGAAATCCCGGCAGAGCTCGTTGGTGAGAGAATCGACAAAGCAGTTGCGGTCCTTTGCGGAGTCAGCCGAAGGATCGCCAGATCAACGATCGAGGCAGGCGGCGTTGTGCGACGAGGAGACAAGCTCTCGCCATCGGACCGGGTCGTGACCGGTGATGTGATCGAGATCGATCTCATTGTCGACGAAGTTGCTGTGGAAGCGGACATCGATGTCGAGTTCTCGATCGCGTATGAGGACGATGATGTGCTCGTCGTCGACAAGCCGGCGGGAGTCGTCGTACACCCCGGAGCCGGCCGCACAGGTGGAACACTCGCGAACGGGCTCTTGGCCCGTGTCCCCGCGATCGCCGATCTTGGCCCGGAGCATCGGTGGGGGATCGTGCACCGGATCGACCGTGACACGTCCGGGCTTCTCATCGTCGCAAAGACACCGGCCGCGTTTGACCACCTGCAAGCGGCACTGAAGGAGCGAGAGGTCAATCGACGATATCTCACCCTGGTGGCCGGACGGTTCACCAACACCACCGGCACGATCGATGCTCCGGTTGGGCGCGACCACGCCCATCCCACGCGAATGACCGTTGCCGAAGGCGGGCGCCATGCTCGGACGCACTACCGGCGCCTCGCCGTTTGGGACGATCATGACGAATCGCTCATGGCCGTCACGCTCGAGACAGGACGCACACATCAGATTCGGGTTCACATGCGCGCTATCGATCATCCGATCATCGGTGACCCCGTCTACGGACCCGGGCGACGAATGGCGGGTGACCCGGGTCGGACCTGGCTCCATGCCGAGGCGCTCACGTTCGAGCATCCATCCGGTTCTGGGCCGATGACGGTGCATGCCCCATTGCCCGCGGATCTGGTTGGGTCGCTCGACATCCTCGGCACGCCGACACGAGGAGTGGTTGAGTGATCGCGGCAGAGCGCCGTGAACACGGTCGCTGGTAGATTCACCTCAGGAGGTTCCATGTCGATCCACTATGAACGGCTGTCGGCGCTCGATAACTCGTTCCTCGCGCTCGAGTCGCGCACGACCCACATGCATGTGGGAGCGGTCACCGTGTTCGACGCAGGTTCCTTCGCTCTCGACAACGGTGGAATCGACGTCGATCGACTGCGCATGTTCATCGAGTCCAAGCTGCATATGATCCCGAGATATCGGCAACGGCTCGCACGAGTCCCGATTGAGCGATTCCCTGTTTGGGTGGATGACGATTACTTCACCATTGACTACCACATCCGCCACATCGCTCTGCCCCGTCCCGGCACAGAGGAGCAACTGAAACAGATTGCCGGTCGACTCATGTCGCAACAGCTCGATCGCTCGAAGCCGATGTGGGAGATGGTGGTCGTCGAAGGGCTCGATCACGGGCGTTTCGCGATCGTCACAAAGATTCATCATTGCATGATCGATGGGATGTCCGGCGTCGATCTGATGGCTGTGCTCATGTCGCTCGTGCCCGCCGAAGAGATCCTCCCCGCTCCGGTCTACGAACCCCGGCCGGCGCCGAACGGCACCGAATTGTTGGTGCGCGAGACGACACGGCGCATCTCAGAAGCCGTTGGATCATTCCAGAACATCCAGAACGTCGTCGGAAACGCCACCGGGCTGGTCGAGTCGCTCGGTGATCGGCTGCAGGCCGTAGGGGCATCACTTGCTTCCGGCTGGCTCACGCCGACAGGGAAGACACCGATCAACGGCGACATCGGGCCCGGGCGTAGATTCGATTGGGTCAACATCCCCCTCGCCGACGTGAAAGCGGTCAAGAACAAGCTCGGAGGCACCGTCAACGACGTGTTCCTCGCCACCGTCGCCGGTGCCGTCCGGCATTTCCTCGTCGAGGAGCGGGACAGCTCCGAGAAGGACCTCAAAGGGGCCGACTTCCGCGTCATGGCGCCGGTGAGTGTCCGAGCCAAGGACCAGCGCGGAACGCTCGGTAACCAGGTTGCCATGTGGCTCGCTGCACTTCCGATTGACGATCCAGATCCGGCGTCCCGGCTGCGTGCGGTGCACGCCGAAACGGAGATGCTCAAAGACACGGACCAGGCACTTGGGGCAGCGACACTCGTACGGGTCTCAGCTGGAGCACCGGCGACACTCGTGGCTCTCGGGGCCCGACTCGCCGCAAACGCTCGGCCGTTCAACATGACGGTGACCAACGTCCCCGGCCCTCAATTCCCTCTGTATCTGCTCGATGCCCGCGTGGAAGCAACGTATCCGCTCGTTCCGCTCTGGGAGAGCCATGGAATCGGTGTCGCGATGTTCTCGTATGACGGCACGGTGTCGTGGGGGATCAACGCGGACTACGGGATCATGCCCGACGTGGACCGCTTCGGAGCCGCGCTCCTCAAGTCCTTCGATGAACTCTGCAAAGTAGCATCCAACGCGCCCGAACGGACCGAGAAGACAGCGGAGCCGGAGCCGGAAGCGGCAGGGCAGTCGGAGAAGGCAGCTCCCAAGAAGCGCCCGCCGATAGGAACCTAGCCCGGCTCCGCCGGGCGTACTGAGTACTGGGTACTGAGTACGCAGTACGGGCCGCAGGCCCTGCTCTAGCCAAAGAACGTGGACGCCGTCCTGAACAGCTCTTCAGGGACACCGCGGATTGAGTCGACAGCTTCGCTCAGCGGCACCGACTCGATCTTCATCGAACGCAGCGCCACCATCACACCGGACTCGCCGTCGATCGCTCGATCGGCGGCGGCAACGCCGAGACGTGTCGCCAGAACGCGGTCAAACGCCGAAGGGGTACCACCGCGCTGGACGTGACCGAGAACGGAGACGCGGGCCTCGAATCCGGTACGATCCTCGATCGCTGCCGCGATCCGATACCCGACACCACCGAGTCGGTCGAACCCGAATGCGTCCTTCTTCTGTTCCGCCGGTTCGTACCCGGGCGGTGGGTTCACTCCCTCGCCAACCACGACAATCGAGTACTTGATGCCCTTGCGGTGCCGTTGACGAAGCGTGTCGACGATGTCATCGATGTCGTATTCGAACTCGGGGACGATGATGGCGTCCGCACCACCGGCGATCCCGGCATAGGTGGCGATCCATCCCTTCGTGCGGCCCATGACCTCGACGACAATGACGCGGTTGTGCGACTCGGCCGTGGTTGCGAGTCGATCGATAGCCTCGGTCGCGATACCGACCGCCGTGTCGAATCCGAACGTCATGTCGGTACCGCAGATGTCGTTGTCGATGGTCTTCGGCACGCCGATCACCGGCAGTCCCTCTTCAGAGAGCTTCAACGCTGATCGCAACGTGCCATCTCCACCGATGACGATGAGGCTGTCGATACCGTTGGCCTTGACCGTGCGTTCGCACGAGGCGTATCCGTCTCCGTGAACGTACGGGTCCATGCGCGACGTTCCGAGAATCGTGCCGCCCCTGGTCAGGATGCCGCGGACAGCGTCGCGATCGAGCGGGACGGTCTGGCCTCGCATCAGGCCTTCCCACCCGTTCCTGATGCCGAGGACTTCACCGTCGCGCTCCTCGGCGCGAGCGACGACGCCCCGGATGACGGCATTGAGGCCGGGGCAGTCTCCACCGGCCGTGAGGACTCCAATGACACTCATTCTGCGAACTCCTGAAGCGGTAGGCGTTTAGTAAAGGAACATCGGCTTGCCGGTAACGTGGCGCACCTTCGGCCGGTAGTTGATCGAGTCGTACAACTCGGTGACGTCGACGCGTTTTACGCCCTCGCCGGTGACGGAGATCGGTACGTGTGTGTAGGTACCCCCACGCAGCGACACCATCCGCCCCGAAGCGCCCTCGAGCGCGAGGTCTGCAGCCATGATGGCGTAGTTGCGCGCGACCATGAGGTCGAGCGAGTCGGGACGACCAGAGCGCATCAGATACCCAACCGTTTGGTTGATAATGCCTTGGCCGGTCCGTTCAGCGAGCAGGTCACCGGTGAGTTGGCCAATTCCACCGAGTTTGCGGTGCCCGTAAGCGTCCGACTCACCCGACAGGGCCATCTCTCCGCCCGTGATCGTTGCACCTTCCGAGATCGTGACCATCGCGTAGTTCGAGGGGTTCTTCGTCTTGTCGGTCATGATCAGGTCCGCGAGTCTGTCGATGTCGAACGGGATCTCTGAGATCAGCGAGCGGTCAACACCCGCGAGGTATGCGGTGACGAGAGAGGTCTCTCCTGAGTATCGCCCGAAGAGTTCGACGATGGCGATCCGCTCGTGACTCCCCGTGCTGGTGCGGAGGTTGTGGATGAACTCCACACCTCGCGTGACTGCCGTGGAGAAGCCGATGCAGTAGTCCGTGCCATGAACGTCGTTGTCCATCGTCTTCGGTATGGCAATCACCGGGACGCCTTCTTCATGCATGCGAAGTCCGTAGGAGAGGGTGTCGTCTCCGCCGATCGGGATGAGGACGTCGATCTGCTTCGCCTCGAGGACGCGCAGTACATGGTCCGTTGTGTCGAACGGTCCGTCACCCTCCGGCGGGTCACCGAGGAACGCCGGGAAGTCCTCGCGGCTGACTCGCGCGGGGTTCGTACGACTCGTGTGGAGGAATGTCCCGCCGGTGCGGTCGACGGTCCGGACCGTATGGGCTGTCAGATCGACGAAGTGCTCCTCCATCGAAGACGGATCGGCCAGATTCGCGTTGAGGAGTCCTCCCCACCCGCGACGAATCCCGACAACCTCGTGGCCTCCGTCGGCAACGCGTTCGACGACGGCTTTGATCGATGGATTCAGGCCGGGGACGTCTCCGCCGCCGGTGAGGATGCCGATCCGCATGGTGCTCCTTCAGTATTGGGTTCTTCAACGAGGATAGGCCATGCCGAGAGGCACCGCGGGTCGGTATCGCATGGTGTCGCGGGTCGTGCTTACATAGATGTAGTTCGCCACCGAGGAGTCCTGTTGCCACGCGACGGATTCGCCCATCTCCATGTCCACTCCGAGTTCTCCATGCTCGACGGTGCGGCGCGGGTGAAGGACATGGTGCGTGCGGCGGCTGCCGACGGTCAGCCGGCCATCGCCATCACGGACCACGGTGTGCTCTACGGCGTCATCGACTTCTACAAGGCAGCGACCGACATTGGGATCAAGCCGGTCCTGGGTATCGAGGCATATATGACGCCGGGATCCCGCTTCGACCGGCTGCCTCGTCGAGAGGACAAGCGCTACCACCTGACATTGCTCGCAGAGAATGAGGTCGGCTACCGCAACCTCATGAAGCTCGCCTCGCGCGCCTATCTCGAAGGCTTCTACTACAAACCGCGCATGGACCGTGAGCTGCTCGCCGAACACAGCGAGGGGATCATCGCGGCTTCCGGTTGCCTCGGCGGCCATGTGCCGCAACTGCTGGCACCCGATGGAGCGGGGGAGGAAGGCAACGTCGGTCAGATTCGTGACTACGACGCTGCTGTGGAAGCCGCCGCGATGTATCAGGACATCTTCGGCAAGGACAACTGGTTCATCGAGGTCCAGGATCATGGAATCCCCGGGCAGCAGCGGATCATGGACGATCTCTTGCAGATCTCCAGAGACATCGGAGCGCCGCTTCTTGCCTCCAACGACAGTCACTACACGTATGCCTACGAGGCCGACGCTCACGACGTGCTGCTCTGCATCCAAACAGGTGCGAACAAGAGCGATGAGGAACGATTCCGGTTCGGCTCGGAGGAGTTCTACATCAAGACGGCGAAAGAGATGCGCGAGCGATTCCCCTCCGACCGGTATCCGGGGGCGACGGGCAACAGTCTTCTGATCGCAGACCGGGTCGACGTGAAGCTTGAGTTCGACAAGATCCTGCTGCCGCAGTTCCCGGTCCCGAATGGCATGGACGAGACTGGGTACCTGCGGGATCTCGTCATGGAGGGGGCACGACAGCGGTACGGCGAATACGACGCTGAAGTCGCTCAGCGGCTCGATTACGAACTCCGAGTCATCGCCGAGATGGGATTCTCGGCGTACTTCCTGATCGTGTGGGACCTGATCCGTCACGCAAAGGAACGGGGAATCCGCACCGGTCCGGGTCGTGGGAGCGCCGCCGGTTCGATCGTTGCGTACTGCTTGGAGATCACAGGGTTGGATCCGATCGCATATGGGCTGATCTTCGAACGTTTTCTCAACCCGGGTCGCAGAGAGATGCCCGACATCGACATGGACTTCGATGAGCGATATCGAGGCGAGATGATCCAATACTGTGCCGAACGGTACGGATCAGATCATGTCGCTCAGATCATCACCTTCTCCACGATCAAGGGAAAACAGGCGATCCGCGATGCCGCCAGGGTTCTCGGTCACCCCTATGGAGTGGGTGATCGGGCGGCGAAACTCATGCCGCCGTCGATCCTCGGCAAGGACGCGACGCTTGGTCAATGCCTCGACGATCCAGGTCGCGAGGGGGAGCAGGCAGAGCGCGACCATTACACGGCAGCCATTGGTTTGCGGGAACTCTACGAGACCGATGCGATCACACATGAAGTGGTCGATACAGCACGAGGGTTAGAAGGACTCCGGCGACAAGACTCGATCCATGCCGCAGCGGTCGTGATCTCGCCGGTGCCGCTCACCGATGTCGTCCCCATCCAGCGCAAGGGAGCGGACGCCGAGATCGTTACACAGTACGAGATGCACGGCGTCGAATCGCTCGGTCTTCTCAAGATGGACTTCCTCGGTCTTCGCAATCTCACGACGATCGAGCGGGCACTCGAGTTGATCGAGCGCAACACCGGAATCCGGCCGGACATCGATGCGATACCTCTCGACGACCCGCTCGTCTTCGACATGTTCCAGCGCGGCGACTCGATGGGCGTGTTCCAGTTTGAGGGTGGACCGATGCGGGCCCTTATGCGCAACCTCAAGCCCGAAGTGTTCGACCACCTGGTTGCCCTGAACGCTCTCTATCGACCCGGGCCGCTCGGTGCGAAGATGCATCTCGAGTACGCCGATCGAAAGAATGGCAAGAAGCCGATCGAGTACCTCCATCCCGATCTCGAGAGCATCCTCTCGGACAGTTTCGGAATCATGGTGTTCCAGGAGCAGGTCATGCAGACCGCTCAGACGATGGCCGGCTTCTCGATGGTCGAAGCAGACGCGCTCCGCAAAGCCATGGGAAAGAAGATCCCAGCCGTGATGAAGGAGCAAGAGCAGAAGTTCGTCGCGGGGTGCGTCGAGCGGGGCCATCCCGAAAAACTCGGCGAGGACCTCTTCGGATTCATCGAGCATTTCGCCGGCTACGGCTTCAACAAGTCCCACTCTGCCGCCTACGCACTCGTCGCGTATCAGACGGCATGGCTCAAGGTCCACTACCCGGCGGAGTACATGGCGGCTCTCTTGACCGCAGTGAAACGCGACAAGGACAAGACAGCGATCTACCTCCACGAGTGCCGGATCACGGGCATCCCTGTGCACGTTCCCGACGTCAACGTGTCAGAGTCGGATTTCGTCGGTGGGGACGGATCGATCTCGTTTGGCCTCTCTGCCATCCGAAACGTGGGAGAAGCGGTCGTTGCCCAGATCGTTGTGGAACGCGATGACAACGGCGTGTTCGAGGACTTCGGCGACTTCGTCGATCGGGTCGATGTAAGCGTCTTGAACAAACGCACGATTGAGTCGCTCATCAAGGCCGGCGCATTCGACGCACTCGGCCACACCCGACAAGGTCTCCTCGAAGTTGCCCACGACACACTCGACGCGACGATTGCTCGACGACGTGCTGAAGACATGGGGCAATACAGCCTGTTCGGCGGGGCCGATGACGAAACGCAGTCGGAGGGGCTCGCCATACCCGACGTTGAGTGGGGGAAGAAGGTGAAGCTCGCATTCGAGAAGGAGATGCTCGGCCTCTACGTCTCCGACCATCCGCTCCTCGGCGTCGAGCAAGCCCTCGAAGCGATGTGCTCGACGTCGATGCCGGGTATGTGGGAGTTGGAGGACAAGGCGACCGCCACGATCGGAGGCGTTGTTGGATCGATCAACACCCGGTTCACGAAGGCCGGAGATCCCATGTACTTCTTCAACTTCGAGGATCTGCAGGGCTCCGTCGAAGTGGTGTGTTTTCCGCGAACGGTCGCCGAGTTCGGGCCAATGATCCGTGAGGATGCCGTGCTCGTCATCACGGGTCGAGTGGACCACCGAGGCGATGATGTCAAGATGATCGCACAGCAGGTCCGGGAGCCGCGTCTTGAAGCGGAGTCGGTGGTTCGGCTCAAAGTGCCGGCAACACGAATGTCGCGAT
>Ga0209013_10000707_pt1 | contig 30202 bp, 31 predicted proteins | sample Cruoilmetagenom2_FD_187291 | JGI IMG/M metagenome (GOLD analysis project Ga0209013, IMG submission 187291) | Oil polluted marine microbial communities from Coal Oil Point, Santa Barbara, California, USA - Sample 2 (SPAdes) (version 2) | ecosystem: Environmental > Aquatic > Marine > Oil seeps ...
CGTTCAACTTTTATCATTTCACCAGAAATGGAAGTGGCTCATTCATGGAGTTCTGTAAAAGTAAAAGGGCATGTTGAAGCTGTTGAGAAGAAACTGGATGAATTGATCGGCGGATAACCCCGGTCAGGCCTTCGGCCTCCCCGGATCATCTTCTTTATTCTTGAGTTTTTTTAGTTCTTCCTCGATCTCTTTTTTCTCTTTTATAAGCTGCTCAATCTCTTTTTTGTATTTTTCCAGGCTCTCTTTTCTTCTTTTTTCAAGTTCTTTCAGAAGTTTTTTGTCTTCTGTTTTCCGGACTTTTTTCTCATGCTTTTTTTTCTCTTCCAGTTCTAAAACTTTGAGTTTTTCAAAATCCTCTCTCATCTTCAATTGCTGCTGTCTCTCCATCCAGAATTTCGCACCTGAAAATTTCTTGTTGAATTCATCAATCATTCTGGTCTTGTAAACCAGTCTCGAGGGGAGGATCTCTTTTTCGATAGTTTTTCCTTTTCTAATGAGCTTCATCTTCACTTTTTCATTTCGCTTCACTTCCTTAAGGGACGTGGTAAGGTCGGAAGTGTTTTTCAATGGTAGGCCATTGGAACTGATAAGAATGTCTCCAACTTTTAATTGTACTTTTTCACCTTTTCTGATCTTTATTTTTGAAACAAGCAGCCCTCTTCCGGATTTCACCTTGAATTCTTCAGCTAATTCCGGGGTCAGCGGAATAACATCTACACCCAGGCTGAATGATTCGGAAAGATTAAAAGTATAATTTCGAATTCTGGGGATGGATTCGATATACTCGGGTGTCTTTGATATTCTATTTGCAAGTTGCTGCTCTTTTATTTCGATAAGTTTCTTTTCCCTTATATCCAGATCGGCGAGTTTTACGTGTACTTTGTGTAATTTCCCCTGCCTTTCAATGGATATGAGTATTTTATCTCCCGGTTTCAGCATTTTAATGCTATTTGAGAGATGGGCTGGTGTTTTTATTTTCTTGCCTGAGATATCTATGATCCTGTCACCTCTTTTAATTCCCCCTGCTTCTGCGGGAGAGGTTTTCATTACCCTGTCAACCTGCACAATCCCTCTGTTGTCACTTATGATGTTTACCCCGAGCCATCCTCTTTTTACGTGTCCGAACGCTTTAAGGTCATCTGCTATCCTGAAGACCTGTTCGCTTGGAATCGCATAGCAAAGATCATTACCTCCCCTCATCGAAGAACCGATCTTGAGTTCGGAATGGTCATCTTTGAAAGTATATTGCGGGAAGAATTTATATCCGAAAACCCCACGGATTATTCCAATGAATTCACCTTTTTTGTTTACAACAGCTCCTCCCGTGGAACCGGGGGCGACAGTAGCGTTAAGGATGAGGTCTGTACTGCTCTTACTGCTGATGATCCCCTGGTTGAGGGAAGGGAATTGTTTGTAGAAAACTCCTACAAGACCGACCCACTCACCTGTTCCGGGTAGTTTCCCCCTCCTTACAGGCTTTAGACTCCTCTCTTTTGTCTTCAGGAGGATCAGGGAAGAGTTCTTATCTTTTCCAACTATTTTTACATCATGGATTTTTCCCTTGACAGTTTCAATATATATTCTGTCAAAAGGGTGATTCAGGACCATTATATTTGACAATACGAGGTCTTTCTCAATTGCCACACCTGTTGCGATATATCTCCTGTGATTCTGAGTGACCACTTTTACAACGGAGGGGGAAATTCTGTCAAGTGCTTTTTTAATATAAGTAGCATCACGATTTACTTCTTCTGCAGCATTTAGTTTTACAAACAGTATTATTGCTATTATGTATATGATAAACAGTATCTTTTTCATCTATTTCCTCCTAAATTGTACCTGTATCTTCAAAGTTCCCCACCTGCTCTATAACATAATTATTGGAATCATCTGAAGCGGCAAAGGTGACGTAATCGGTGACCGGTACCTCTTCTCTGGCAACCGACCCGCCTTTGGTGAACAAAGGGTCGTTCTTTTCCGGCAGGAAAAGAGTAATGGAAATGAACAGGAAACCGCCTAGTATAAAGGCACCGAATGAAGATAAGGCAACTGCCCTCTGTTTCTTCTTCCTCTTGATCTTGTGGAACACCATATCTTCAAAATCGTCATTGAGTTGTTCTTTACGGGTGTAATCACTAAAAACGTTATCCCTGCTACCCATTGTTTCCTCCAAATTGTACTTCTAATTTACTTCTCATTTTTTCTTTTCCTCTGAACACAAGAGATTTAAGCGTCCCTACAGGTTTCTGAAGAATGTCCGACATCTCTTCAAATGAAAAATTGTCAACTTCTTTCATTATCAGGGGGACCCTGTACTTTTCAGGCAGAAGAGATAACGCTTCTTCAATTATTATGTTTTCTCCGAGTTTTTGTTCGTAGGAATAGTGGATCTCACTGACATCATCTATCGAGAATAGATTTTTTATCCTTTTTTTCCTGAACTCAGAGAGGGCCAGATTGGTTGCGATCTTATATATCCAGGCTTTCAGGTTCTCGGTCTTCAACGACCCGGCTTTAAAATATACCCTCACAAATGTGTCCTGGGTAAGCTCCTCCGCTTTCTCCCTGTTGCCGAGCATCAGGAGAAGGTAGTTGAATATCTGGCCTTTGTACATTCTCATCACCTCTTTAAGTGCCCACTCATCCTTCTGTTTCAGTTTGTTAATAAGTTCTGTCATCTTACACTAGTTAGACTCCGGTAAACTTAAAAAAGTTGCAAAAATATTGCCCTGTTCCGATATAACATTCTGCCGGATATTATACTCTATTTGGAAACAAATTTTTTGAAATTAAAAATAGATATTGAGGATATCACAAGAGTAATTAATCCGAGTGATAGAAGGTCTCCGTAGAATTGTTCAATTCCATTTCCTTTAAGAAAAATTTCCCGGATGATCTTTATCAGGTAACTGAGAGGATTTATCATTACCAGCCATTTTAAGCCGGCAGGGATATTTTCCAGGGGTGTTAAAAGTCCGGAAAGGAGAATGAAGGTGATCATTGAGAATAGTGAAAAAAAGAGGGCCTGCTGCTGGGAAGTTGAAAATACTGAAATGATCATCCCGTATGATGATATTGCTGCCAGGTATATGAGCACTGAAATGAGAAGATAGAACAGACTGCCCCTGACAGGTATATTGAACCAGAGAACAGCAAAAAGAGTACCTATACAGAGATTTACAATTCCCATGAGGATCATTGGGAGTGCTTTTCCTATATATATCTCAAAAGGATTCAATCTGGATATAAGAAGAGTGTCAATTGTCTGTTGTTCTTTTTCCCTTACAAGTGATATAGAGGTGATGAACACAGTTATCATTGTTAGTAAGAGCGCAACGATACCCGGGCCCATGTAATTAATGCTCCTCAGTTCCGGATTGAACCTGATCAGGGGTTTGCTTCTGACAATTGGAGAGACTCCGAGAGACTTTATATCTTCCAGTATATAATTTCTTATTATACCGTTAAAGTAACCTGCAGCAATCTGAGAGGTGTTTGAATCAACTCCGTCCATAAGTATCTGAACTTCCGGATATTTTTTAATCTTATTTCCCGCTTTTACAGGATCCCTGAAAACAATAACAGCTTTAATGTTGCCTTCTCTTAACTCCTGAACAGTATCACGATTTGTTTTAGAAATGTATTTTACATCAAACAGATCAGATCCGGTAATCCTGTTTATTATCTTTACTGTTTCTTTTCCGGAAGAGAGGTCGATCATCCCTACCGGAACATTCTTCACATCGGTTGTTACGATATATCCCAGGACAAGCAGTTGAAATATGGGTGCAATTATCATCATGAAAAGGAGTTCACGCTGTCTGCTTATCTCGAGGAACTCTTTCTTTATAAAATAGAGGATCTTCATCCTGCCACCTTCCTCATTTTCGAAAATTTCTTTGCTGCCACAGCAATCAGAATGATGCTCATAAGGATCAATATTGCTCCATCGGTAACAAATTCAGAGAATGACGCTCCTTTTAATACTACTCCCCTGATTATCTTCAGGAAGTAAGTGGCTGGAATAATACTTGAGATGACCCGGAGGACCTTCCCGAGGGAAGTGATCGGAAAAATAAAACCTGACAGCATTATAGAAGGCAGCATTGTAGCAAGTAGTGTGGCAAGCATGGCTGTCTTCTGATCAGGAGCAACCATTGATATCATAATTCCCAGTGAGAGTCCGGTAAATATAAAGATCAGAGAGAAGAAGAAGAGGGTCAGAATGTCTCCCCGAATTGGAAGCCCGAACCAGAAATTGCTGAACAGGAGAATAAGAGCCTCAACTAAAAATGAGACGAATATATAGGCGATAGTTTTCCCGATGATTATTTCATAGGATTTGATCGGGGAAATGAATATCAGGTCTATTGAACCTGATTCCTTCTCTCTGGACATACTCAGTGAGGTTAATAGTGCAGATATCATCATCAGCAGGATCGCGTTGATCCCAGGGATAAAAAAATATGCACTTTTCAGTTCCGGGTTGAAATATATTTTTGTGCTGATGTTGAGCATATCCCTGATGTTCTGATGATCTTCTATGAAGGCCATCAGGATCATTTCATCATACTGATATATTATGTTAGCTGTATTGGAGTCGGAACCGTCTATTATAAAGCCGATATCAACAGGTGTCCCTTTTTTTACTTTTTCTGAAAAATCGCCGGGGATTATCATTATCTCATCAAGTTCACCGCTTTTTAATAATTTTTCATAGGATTCTATAGAACGGTTATCATCTGCCTTCGGTCCTGCTAATTTGAAGTATTTATTATTAAGAAATTTCCCCTGAAGCTTTTCTGAAAGATCCGATTTGGAATAATCGATTATCCCTATGTTGATGTTGTTAAGATCAAAAGAAATTGCATATCCGTAAATGAATATCATGAATATGGGCATTATGAATATAATTATCAGGCTCTTTGGGTCTCTGAGAATATGATACAGCTCTTTTCTAGTTACCGGCTTAATTCCTTTCATCTTTTTTCACCGCTTCCTTAAACAGTGTTTCCACTGAATCTACTCCGTGTTGACGGACTAATTGTGCCGGTTCCCCTTCCACTATTATGTTTCCCCTGTGGAGGATCACTATCCTGTCTGCATATTCAACTTCATCCAGATTGTGAGTAGTAACAAGTATTGTCTTCCCCTCCTTTTTAAGGGAGTAGATATCCTGCCAGAAATTCCTCCTCATCTCAGGATCCACACCGGATGTCGGTTCATCCAGAAGAAGTATTTCCGGTTTAGGGATCAGCGATGTAAATAGTGCAACTTTTTGTTTTATGCCCGGTGGAAGTTTATCCACACTATGATCGATAAGATCTTTTCGGATGATCCTGCTTAGTTCATCAATTTTTTTACTGATCTCTACCCGTCCAAGTCCTGAGATCCCTGCAAAGAACTCTACATTTTCCCTGGCACTCAATTTCGGGTAGAGAGAGAATTTCTGTGACATATAACCAAGTTTTTCCTTTATCCTCTTCCTGAACTTCCCTGACTCCATTCCGTCAACAATTACCTTCCCTTCAGTTATTCTGAGCAGGCCTATGATCATTTTTATTGTTGTGGTTTTTCCTGCTCCGTTCGGCCCGAGGAATCCAAGGATCTCCCCTCTTTTTACTACAAAATTTATTGAATTTACGGCAGTAAAGTTACCGAATTTTTTTGTAAGATTTTTCACTTCAATTATATTATCGTTCATACTATCTGTCGGCTCCATTATGACCCAATTTTTCATAATACATGTATATATCCTCGAGTGCCGGTTTTTGCTCCGTGATCTCCAGTGAGTCAATACTCCGGAAAAAACTGCTTTTTTGTTCACCGATAAAATTCAGATATCTCCCCTTAATGAAAAAACTCTCTCCGGGGCCGTTCTTCCCCTTCAGCTTTTCTATAAGCTCAAAAATATTTTCCTTCGGCAGTATTCTCCAGAGACGAAAAGGTACATCCTTCTTGAGTTCACCGATATCCCCTTTTTTTATTATTTCCCCACCCTTAAGAAAAATAATATGGTCGCCATTTTCAGCTTCATCGAGATATGGGGTGGATATAAGTATGGTTTTCCCCTCATCCTTCAGCATCTTAATGATCAGAAAGAACTCAATTCGTGACAGGGGGTCAACGCCTGTTGTCGGTTCATCCAGAATGATAAGGTCCGGTGAAGATAGAAGAATTGATGACAGTGAAAGCTTTTGTTTCATCCCACCTGATAGTGCCCCTGCTTTCCTCTTCCGGAAATTCATCATCCCGGTGTTTTCAAGCAGCCTGTTCTTCAAGCTCTCTCTTCTTTTAAAAGGGACATTGTTTATATCGGCAAAAAAATCCAGGTTCTCATCAACTGTCAGATCAGTATAAAGTGAAAACCGTTCAGGCATGAATCCGGATATATTCGTGATCTTTGAATAATCCTTTCTGACCTCTTCGTCGTTTATAAAAATATCTCCCGAGTCAGACTTCTCCAGCCCCAGAATTATTCTGAACAATGTGGATTTTCCGGCCCCATCAGCGCCGGCTATTATTGTTATTTTAGATTTGGGGAAATCTACTGAAATACTGTTTAAAGCTGCAACTGCCCCGAAGGACTTTGATATGTTATTCAGTCTGATCATTTCTCATGTCAATAACAGCTGATCCTGTTATTTTTTTTTGTTGATCAAAACAGTAACAGGCATCCCGATCTTGAATATATCAAGATTCTCACTCAGGCGTATTTTTACTTTATAAAGGAGAGATTTCCTTTCCACTTCAGAGACTACATATTTTGGAGAGAACTCGGCTTTCCTGCCGATCTCTGCAACAACTCCTTTCAGGTCCATATTATCTGCTCCATCAACTAATATTTTTACCTGAGAACCGGTTTTTACTGCAAACAGCTCTTTCTCTTCAATAAATATTTCAACATACATTGATCCTTTGTCGAGTATATCAATAATCGGTGATCCGGGGAAAACATTTTCTCCGGTTGAAACATAATTCTCCATCACTATGCCTGAAACCCCGGTTGTCAGATTATAATCTTCAAGCATGATCCTGAGGTATTCACGATTGTTTGAGAGGACTTTACTTTGAACATCTATCTCTTCCAGTGACTTGTTAATATCAAACAATGTGGTTTCTGCCTCAAGAAGTTTCAATTTCATCTTTTCGAGATCATCCCCGGATACTGATCTTTTTTTGCTCAGCCTTTCAAATTTCTCCACCTGGGTTTTAAGATATCTGAAATTTCTGCCTGCAAGCCTCTTCTTTTTGTTGAGCTTTCCGATTTTTAATTCTACTCCCAGAAGATTTAGCTCGATGTCTTTTATCTTATTGTTCAGCGCTCTTGAGTCAAAGCTGACCAGTTTATCCCCTGCATCTACTTCCTCTCCTTCCAAAGCACTGACTTCTATAACATTTGAAGAAACTCTGGATTTCATTGTAATGATCTCCCCTTCAACCATTCCCGGGGCTTTTATGACATCACCGCTCCCGTTACTGCATCCGTATATAATTGAGATAAATAAAAGAACTATTATTACTTTTTTCATTTCTTCTCCTTTTTCCCTACAATAGTGTTAATTTCCACTTTAACCAATTCGGCCTGAAGGGCTGTTTTTTCTTTAAGGGACCTGAGATTCTCAACATTAAGAACAGAATCAATATAATCGCTGTTTGAGATCTGTTTCTCGTCGAACATCATTAGTTTCAGTTCCGACTCCTCACCTGCGATACTGAGCATATCATTGTATGTACGGAGTCTTTCGTTTAGATTTTTTAAAGTTGAAAACAGGTCGGACAATTGCAGCCCTGTTTTTCTCAGCAGGTCCTTTTCCCGGTTTTCAAGCTTTTTTATATTGAATTCATTGATCCGGTTCTCTTTCCTGGTTTTTCCCCAATTGAAAATATTGAGTTTAATTTCAATACCGCCCTGAAAGTATGAATTCCATTCATCGCCGATAAAGTTTATACCGGGTACCCCATAATGTATTTCTGCGAATCCGCCGACCTGAGGAAGGTTCTTCCCGTTTATGATCTTCCTGTTTATATTAAGCATTTTTTTTCTGTCGGAAAGGATCTTAAGGTTAGGATGATTATTGATGAACAATTCCATAGAGGATTTGTGGTCACTTATGTCTTCCCTATATCCTTTCTCAATATTATTTATTTTATATCCGGTCAGCTCATCAAAAGTGGATCCGATCTTGATCATGTTGTTCTCAACCTCTTTCTTTGAAAGCAGGATCTCACGATGTTTCAGTTTTGTTTCGAGAACCTGGCTTTTCCCAACAAGGTCTTCCTTAAATAGATCTTCAAGTTTCTTAAGGTGGTTATTTATTCTTTTCTCCAGTGTTATAAGTGACAGGTTCTGGCTGGAAAGCATCTGATAGTTAAAGAAAACAGCTTTTATCCTCCCCCGGAGCATTAATTCCAGAAGTTCTCTCGTGTTCAGGTTAAGAGTTTGGCGGAGTTCATTAAGGCTTACCATACCCGATAGAGCATACCCTGTGAAAATGGGCTGAGTTATCCCTATTTTGAAATCAAAATTATGATAAACACCTCCGGAAATACTAAGTCCGGTAATTGACATTCCCGGAGCAATGCTTATATCCGGCATTGTAATTTCTGTTTTTTCAGACTTATACAGATAAGATCCCCGGCCGTTAAGGTTGAAATACTTTTGAGATCTTTTTATTTTATTATCCACTCTGAGTATCTTTGACTCCAGCTCATTGTTCTGTATCTCAGCATTTATCCGGATCCCGTTTTCGATGGCCTGCTTCAGCGGGATACCTGAATGGATGCAGATTGAAATAGAAAAAACCATTATAAAAGTCAGTGTTTTCTTCATTTTAAAATTCCTCTTTTTAATATATTTTTTACACTTATTATTCTCTCTTCAATAAACTTCTCATTTTCAAGATCAATATCAAAAATCACCTCCGGGAATGTTCTGGCGATCAGGGGGAAGATACAAAGAGATATTATATTTAAGAATAGGTGCATCGGATCAGGTTCTGTAATAATTCCCTGTTTGTACCACTCCCGGAAGGAGTTCTGGATATTTGCCGGAATATTTTTTATATCTGAATTTAAAGCATTTTTAAGGGCTCCTTTCAAATTGACAGGATTCTGGATCAGATCGGTTCCGATAATTTTCATATACTCCCTGTTCCCGGCGAAGAATCTTATATAATTCTCTGTGAAGACCTCAATGAAAGCTTCAGGTTCCTGCTCTGGTTCAAGCCCCCCGCTATCTTTTAGCTTTTCGAAGAGATTCCCGATAATTTTTTTGATGATAAGTTTATACAATTCTTCCTTGGATCCGAAGTAATAAAAAATCATTGCTTTGTTGACTCCTGCATTTGCTGCAATGCTCTCGACCCTGGCGCCCGGGTATCCTCCCTTAGAAAATTCTGTAATTGCTGCATTGATAATTTTTTCTTTAGTGGTCACAACACTCTCTCGACCAACCGTTTAGTTTAACCATATGGTTAATATAATTCAATTTTATATAAATGTCAATTTTTTTATTATTTTTATTCTTGACAAGTATTATTTAATTTGAGAAAATACTTCAAAGATAGGAGGTTTCATGGGTGCTGAATTAGGTGTTGGAGCAAAGTCGGAACCTAACGTGGTTCCTCTGTGTGACATTTTACTCGTACTGCTAATCATATTTATGGTTATTACCCCTGTTGCTCAAAAGGGTATTGATATTAAACTGCCGGAAACCAGTCAGGCTGAAACAAAAGGGCCTCAGTCTTCATCACTTGTTCTGGTTATTGAGAGTGATCTCACTATCACAATTAACAGAGAACCAATATCAAAAGAGATGCTCGAAACAAGACTTAGAGACCTCTATCAGACCGATTCTAAGAAACCTCTGTTTGTTAAAGCTGATGAAACCGTATCTTATAAAGAAGTGCTTGCTGTCATAGATATTGCAAAGGGAGCCGGTGTTGAAGTAGTTGGCGTTTATACGGACAGATATCAGACAGTCGAATAAAAAAAATAATTTTCAGTATCTTTTTCAGCGGGATAATTCCATTCAATATTGAAAAATTCCATTATCCGTTGTAGAATGTCATAACTGAAGGAGTCATAAATGAAACTGAAAGAAGATAATCAACTCAATGAGATTTCAAAGAAATTTTCTGAAGCAATAAAGAAATTTACAAAAAAAGAATTCAAGGAAGCTGCATCTGATTTTGGAAAGATCATTGATGAATACAAAGAGTCGGATTTTTATAGTGTTCTTGAAATTCAGACCAAGTCAAAATCTTATAAAAATATTTGTGATCACAGGGCATTGAAAAAGAGAACTGGTTCTGATAGTGAAGATGAAATACTGAATGAACTCCTTTTCTCTGTAAACATAGGGGATGAGAAAGAGTCTGAGAAGATAATTAAAAAACTTGAAGCTAAGAAGATCAATTCTGCATACTCGATCTATCTGAAGGCTCTATTTGCATTCAGTCAGGAAGATATTGATTCCGGACTGGGATTGCTGAAAAAAACGATCTCTAAAGATGAAAGATATAAAATAATTGCCAACAATGAGCCGGATCTCCAGGATCTCCAGGAGAATGAAGAATTCCTTACAATAATTGAATGAAAAATAAAGCCCCGGGGACTGAGGACAATGAACCTTTGATAAGGGGAAAAGATACCGGCTTCTGGACAGAAAATCTTAACATTAAGGATGATATTTCCTTGATCCCTCCTGATGAGCAGGAAAAGATCATTATCAAATATCAGACTGAGTACTATTTAGAGAAGGGAGTTATCTTCCGGGATTATTCCGGATTTTGTATTGAAGGCCTCCCGCCAATCGGGGAGGGGAGCATAATATCTACCGGTGTATTCATAGATGCTTATTCTATTATAGGAAAGAAAGTTGAGATCTACCCGAATTCATATATTGAAGATTCAGAGATTGGTGATTCATCAGTGATCCTGCCTGGATCTGTTATAAGGGGATCCATGGTGAAGACCGGAACTCAGATCGGACCATATTCCCATCTGAGGAGCGGTGTAATTATTGAAAACGGAGCAAAAGTAGGTAATTTTGTAGAGATGAAAAAAACTATCCTCGGAAAAGGTTCCAAAGCAATGCATCTGAGTTATATTGGAGATGCAGATGTCGGGGAAGATGTTAACATCGGTGCCGGAACTATTACCTGCAATTATGATGGTGTTAATAAGAATCCGACAACAATAAAAGATAGAGCATTTATTGGGTCCGGGACAGAACTGATAGCTCCGGTTACTATCGGAAAGAATAGCTATGTAGCTGCAGGATCTACAATAAATGAAGATGTACCATCAGATTCACTGGCTGTTGCAAGGCAGAGGCAGAGGATAATCAAAGGGTGGAGTGAAAGAAAGAAGAGAAAAAAGTCGGATTGACATTTATTTTTATTTTATTTATTATGCAGTGAACTCGGAATTCTGAAATGACACGAAAACTTATCAAACCAGACCTGACTGAAGTAAAAAAAGCATTTAAAAAAGACATAAAAAAAAAGATACCCCCTCCATACAGAACTCACGCTGAAAGTTATTATTATGTTAAACAGATGAACAACAAAACAATGCTTGTGATCGAATTGTTAGACAAGACTTCTGTAAAAGGGACGATCGAGTGGTATGATGATAAATGTCTGAAAATAAAAAAAGATGACGGTAGTAATATTATATTGTTCAAACATTTTATCAAATTTATCCATAAAGCTCCCGAATAGAAGGAAAAGTGGATAATTCACCTGATTCAAAGGTACTTCTGATCACTTTGGGCGATCCTGAAGGTATCGGTCCCGAAATAATAAGTAAAACTCTGGCTGAAATTACTGTTTCAGCCCCGATGGTAATTCTGGGTAATAAGAAGTTCTATAAAGATAATTCGATCAAAGTTGTTGATGATATAAAACATGCAATTCCCGGAAGCCCTGTATTTCTTGAAGTTGACATAGAGGATAATGATCCTTCATTCATGTATATGAGAAAAGCAGTTGAATTCGCGCTTGATGAAAGTGCAGGTGCTATTGTTACGGCTCCGATCTCAAAAGAGAAATGGATTGCTGCCGGAAATTCATATATGGGGCATACTGACTTTCTTGTCAGATCTGCTAAAGTCGATAAATGGGCTATGTTCTTCTGGTCTGAATCGATGAAAGTAGCACTATTCACTACACATCTTCCTCTCCGGGATATTTTTGCAGAGATCACAAAAGAAAAGATAATGAAATTCTGCAGGTTCATAGATTCAGAACTCTTCAGGCTTACCGGGAAAAAGTTCGATCTGTTGATGAGCGGCCTCAATCCCCACGCCGGAGAAAACGGGACAATCGGAAAAGAGGATGAGGAAGAGATAGAACCGGCAGTGAATGACCTGATAAATGAGATGAAGATCGAAGGGCCCTTCCCTCCTGATACAATTTTTCTTGAAGCTGAAAAGAGAGAAGATCCTGTTATTATTTCACTCTATCATGATCAGGGTCTGATCCCCTTCAAACTGAACAATATCAATTCCGGTGTCAACATGACCCTGGGACTTCCATTTATCAGAACATCTCCCGACCACGGCACTGCTTACGATATAGCCGGAAAAGGGATTGCCGATCCCGGAAGCATGATCGAAGCTGTCAGGCTGGCTGATAAGTTGTTGAAAGCAAAAGACTGAATTTATCTTTTTAACTGATTTTTTTCAAGAGGCTGTATCTCTTTTTTATATTACTAAGATCGGTCGGTTCAGGTCTTTTTTCTGTCCGTTTCATTTTCCATAATTTTGCATATTTTAGGAATACATAATACATTGACAAGCCGGAAACTATCAGCCCGGCCTTTCCATCGAGGAATCCACACTGCAGGATGTATTGGCGGAAAAATCTCCAGGACGGTGTGAAAGTAAGGTTCAGAAAACTTGGTTTTACTCCTTTGTCCCTCATGTCCTCTGCCGCCCAAGTGGTGTACATATCGTACGTTTTCATAATCTGTAAATAATTCCAATATGTGTAATGATCAAATTTTTCTTTCAACCTTCCGACCTTTCCTGAACTGATTATGATCTCAGAATGAACTCTCATATCTTTATATTTCGCCTGATCTCTTTTAAACAATCTTAAAACACTGTCGTTCCCCCATCCGCTCCTCTTTACATGTACTCCGAAAAGATAATTCCTTCTTCCGATAAAGTAACCGTCATATTCGGGAGATTTATTGTCTAGTATCGCTGATATCTCAGCTGCCAGCTCAGGAGACACTCTCTCATCGGAATCAACTATTAATACCAAATCATGTTCCGCCTGAGGGATGGCCCAGTTTTTAAAGTTTGCTGAATTGACATATTCCCTCTCAATTATCCGGCAATTATACTCTTTAGCGATTTCCATTGTTTTATCCGAAGATCCAGAATCGGCAACCAGAATTTCATCAGCGATGGGGAGCACGCTTTCAATACAGAAAGTGATGTTCTTCTCCTCATCTTTGCAAGGGATAATAACACTCAGTTTATTTGCCATTGAGATTTCTCCTTTTCATCCATTGTATTATATCAGAAGCTGATGAAGAGTAACAAAACCTGATGCAGTGTGAATTTAATTTAACTAATTTGAAATTAATTGCCTGGTATTGTATACATTTTTTATATGTTTAAAAGTAAAAAAAACAGAGATTCAGCTCTCCTAATTTTTATGGCGCTTGTTATGGTTGTTTTTCTCCTCTATCTGTTTTTCCCCTCTGCGTCAGAGAATGATAAGAATGGAAATGTCCCGGTTAAAAAAGTAAAGAGCGGGAGATCACATGTAGAGAAGCAGAAGTTGATCAAAGAAGACAAGAGTTCATTTGCAAATCTGAGGGAGATCTTCCGTGGATATTTTAATAGTGTTAATACCGGGGACAGGATAATAACCAATATTCCTGCAGACAAGATCGATGAGGAACTCAGACGGCTGTTTGGAGAGAAGTATTCCGAAGAGATTGGAAGGGCTCTTAAGTACAGGTTAAGAGATCTGGACAGAGCTATTGATGTGTTTAAAGATACGGAGTTGTCTGATCGTGATAAGTTTGACCTATATACAGCTCTCTTTCTGATCAGAGCTTTCGGTGAAGATATAATCGGGAGGAGCCTTAATTTTACACTGGGAGAGATCAAGGAGCTACTGAATCTGAAGCACTATTCATTCATTAATAATGAAGCAACTGAAAACTATCAAACCATCCCGGTAATAATTTATGCAGATATTCTGATAAAAAAGGTAGATATTTTTCAGCCCGGAGAAGATATTGCCATATTTTCAAAAATGGTAGATAAAATTGGTGATATCACACCCATGCAACATATTAATTCTCTTAAAGATATTTTTTCCTTTTCCAAGGAATTGAGGAAATTTTCATTCAGCTGGGTGGAAAAAGATGCACTTGACCCGGATGACAAGGGGGAATATAAGAATATTTCCATAAGAAGGCGAAAGTCTTTTAAACTGCAGTATCTATTATTTCCTGATCCGGAAAAAGGTGGTGATAATACATGGATAAGGGATCTTGTAAATGCAGACAATGGATCCATAGAATTAGCAGATTTGAAAATTGCTGATGAAACTCCCGGGGAAAATTTTTCAGCAAAATCTATTATATATTCAGCCGGTACATCACGATTCATCATAGTAATGGACTCACCTTCTTTTGTTTCGGAACGGGGATACATTGCTATAATGCTGAATGCAAAGATGAAAAGGGTGAACTCTGAGAATGTGGTTATAAATTTTGCAGAGAAACTCTATTCCAAGAAAGAGTTCCGGGACAAAATAGGAAATTTTGGTAAATTTCTCTACAAAATCCGCTCAGTTTTCTAAACTATATTTTTAGTCCGTCTCTGAATGGCAAAAAAGTCATGAAGTCTGCATGATGAACGACATAAGCTTCAGTTGACCTTTTAACCATATTTCCTTCACCTGCATGAGTTGCTATTATATGGCAGACTTCCGGAGGGCATCCTGCTTCCTCAGCGAGAGAAACTCCTGAGAATGGATGACGGAGATATTTTCCGTAAGTTCCCTGAGCAGCTTTTCCGTCTTTTAATACATACTCAAGCAGTTTACCGACATCTGCAAGAATAGCACCGGAGATAAGAACATCCATATTGACCGGAAGATCATCTTTAAAAAATTCGTTCATCTTTTTTCCGCTTTCAAGTGCAATATGGACAACAGCCCTTTTATGGGCCATAAATGATACTTTCAGATCGGGAACAAGAAGAGTGAAAGGGATAGTGTTAAGATCTTCAGCTGTGAGTACAGATCTTTCGAGTGCGATCTCCCAGGTTTTTGCTGTATTTTCTCTCAGGTCAATATTTTCTATCCAATCAAGCTCGGGCCATAATTTTTTTACTTCTTCTCTCATTTAAGACTCCTATTAACTTTTAAAAATGCATTCTATAAAAACCCTGTCATAAAGTAAACAATATAAAGTGAAAATAATTCTGCAGGCAGAAAAGAGGACAGGTACCTTTATACTTTTCTGATGACCCGTAAATTAAAGGTACCTGTCCCCTTTTGGTAAGTTGAAGCCACACAGAATTCATTTATGGATGATTTTGAGTTCGGAGGGGATAGATGATATAATTTTTCACACTGGTAAAGCCGTGAGGGAAGATGATAACGATTCAGAAAGAACTTAGAAATATAATATTAAATGAACTAAAGAGTGATTATGAAATTGAATCCGATGATATTCAGTTCTCAATTCCTCCTCAGAGAAAATTCGGAGATATTTCCACTACAATACCTTTTCTCCTTGCAAAAAGAGGAGGGGAAAAACCTTTCCTGATCGGGAAAAAGCTTGTTGAAACACTTTCAGATAAAATTCCGTTTATCTCCGGGATCAGAATTGAGGGGGGAGGATTCCTGAACTTCACATTGGAAAGGAATAGTTTTCTTGATCACCTGCTGCTTAAGAGGGGAACGGAGCCTAAGAAGAATGGTATCAAAGTTATAGTTGAACACACCAGCATTAACCCTAACAAATCAGCACATATTGGACATTTAAGGAATTCCAGCCTTGGCGACACCCTTGCTGAATCTTTAAAATTCCTGGGATATGATGTTGAGACACAGAATTATCTGGACGATACCGGGATACAGGTTGCAGACGTTGTTTGGGGATTGATGGAATTGGACGGGAAAAGCGGGGAAGAGATAAGAGAGTTAGAAGATCTCCCTGTATTTCTATGGAAAAGGTATCCCTATTATAGTCTGCAGTTATCCGAAGATGATAAAAAAAGTGAAGCAAGAAATCTTGTCCATAAAAAGATTGAAGAGAAGGAAGAGCCCTTCTATTCCGCGAGTTCCTATATTGCTGAAGTTGTTGTAAAAGATCATATAAATCTGATGGAGCGTCTTAATATCAGGTATGATAACCTTGTCAGAGAGAGCGATATTATTGAACTTCAGCTTTTTGAAGAAGCGGCAGGAATTCTTAAAGAGAGAAAAATATTGTACCTGTCGGATGATCCCGAGAAGAATAATTGCTGGGTAATAAAGTATAGGTGTGAAGATATTGAGAAGATCGTTATCCGATCAAACGGGACTGCTACATATATAGCTAAGGATATAGCGTATGCCCTCTGGAAAGTCGGACTCCTTGGGAAAAATTTTTATTTTAGAGATTTTTTTAAATATGATGATGGTAAAATTATCCATATTTCAGATTTTCAAAAGAATGATCTTCAGGCGAACTACGGAAATGGGGACAGGGTGTTTACGGTTATAGATGTCCGGCAGTCCTATCTGCAGAAGATCATTTCAGATGAGGTAATAACTCCTCTGAGTGAAAATGGGAATAAGAAAGAGTATATTCATTTCTCCTACGAAATGGTTGCGTTAACTCCGGGATGTGTTGAGGATCTCGGCTTTGACCTGTCAGAAGAGGATAAAAAGAGATCATATATAGAAGTTTCGGGTAGAAAAGGGATAGCAGTGAGCGGTGAAGAGCTGATAGATAAACTAATTGAAAAATCGAAAGGGGAGATTTTTAAGAGAAACCCTGATCTTGGCAATGATTCAATTGATGTAATTGCAAGGGATATTGCTGTGGGAGCATTAAGATATTACATGATAAAGTTTAACTCGAATTCAGTAATTTCTTTTGATTTTAATGATGCCCTGTCGTTTGAAGGTGATACAGGGCCTTATATGCAGTATACAATGGCCAGAATTAACAGTATTTTCAGAAAGATAAAAGGACCCGGGATCTCGGGAACTACTCCCGACCCGGCTGTTTTAGGAGATGAGGAATCGGAGCTTTTTTTTGATATTCTGCTTCATATATCACTCATAGAGGTCCAGCTTGATTTTGCAGTGGAGAAGAGAGAAATTTCTTCAATCGCCAGCTTTTCCTACCAATTGTGTCAGAAACTGAACCATTATTATCATCAATATCCGGTGATTTCTGAAACTGACCTGGATCTGAGAGGGCTCAGAATAATTTTATTGCAGTTGTTCAGTGAGAATCTGTCAATCCTGTTCGGGATCATGGGGATACCCGTTCCGGAAAGGATGTAAAAGAAATGAAAACCAGAATAATAATCATTATTTTCCTATTGCTCACTTTCCTCGGGGGATTTATTTATTTTGAGAAGAAGAAAGGAGAGTTCGGGTTAGAACTTGATAAAGCTAAAGCAGATCACTCTCAGATAATTGAAAAACAGATCAAAATTGAAGAATTAAAAAAGAAGAGGGCGGAATACTTTGAGAAGGTTTTTATGATCAACAGGCCCGGGGACATCAACAGGTCATTAACAGGACTTATAAGTGTTCTTATTATGATGGATAATAGGTCTGTAAGGTTTTCAAAAATAAATATTGAAAGCAGAACAGGAGCGATTGAATTTGAGATAGCAGGGTATTCACGAAAGGCCGCTTATCTACTTGACCTTACAGATAAACTTGAAAGCTCCGCCGGGGTATTCATAATTTCAAAAATTGTGAGTGAAAAGAATCCTAAAGAATTTATTATCAGGGGGGAGGTAGCAGCAGAATGAAAAAAGGAACTTATCTAAAGACCATATCCTTCCTCCTCTTTTTCTTCTTCCTGATTTTGATCTACCTCTGGATCTATGTATTTCCATCGATAAGAAAGGTCAATATGCTTAAGAGGGAAATAAAGCAATACACTTTAAAAATTGAAAATGCAAAAATAGAAAAAACTATTTTTATTAAGGGAGATAAAAAAGAGGATCTCCTTTTCGCTGAATGTGATTCTGAGTTTGCAAAACGCCTCAAAGAGTGGCAAAACGATAAGATCGCGTTTAACAGGACAATCCGGAATGCGGGAGAGAAAGCAGGAGTTAGCAGATTGAAAATCTCAACAGAAACGGATGAAAATTTGCTCTCTGTCACTCCGGAGGGAAAGGTAGTAAAACAGAATAAGATAAATCTTGATTTTATTGCCGGGCTCAGATACGGCGCTGAATTTATAAGGGTCCTCCCTCTATCCGGACAATACCTGCTAATAAGTGATGTGAATGCTGTCCGGTCAGGTGTATATTACAAATTTATAGTAAATACCCGGCAGCTATTTGCAGGTGAGGTTAAAACAGATCGGGAGCAGCAGCATGATAATAAAAAAGTAAATTTTATAGATATGAACTCTCCTCTGTTGAAAAGACCTGTCTATCTTACTCCTTTAAAAATAAGAAAAAAGGCCGGCGAGCCGGGGAATCCCGGAAAGTGAGGGTTGTTGTTCAGAGAGTAAGGTCTGCTGATGTCAGAGTAGGTTCTAAAATAGTTGGGAAGATCGGATCAGGGCTCTTGATTTATTCAGGGATCGAAAAGGGAGATTCTGAAAAAGAGATAGAATATATTGCAGAAAAAATTCTGAACCTCAGAATATTTCCGGATAAGAATGGAAAAATGGACAATTCGGTGCTTGATAGTTCCGGAAGATCTATTCTTTCAATATCACAGTTCACTCTTGCATCATATATCAGAAAAGGGCGGAGGCCTGATTTTTCAAATGCTATGGATCCGGAGAAAGCTGAAGAACTTTATCACAAATTCAACAAAATTCTGACTGGTCAGATCAGGGTTGAGACCGGGGTTTTTGGGGAGATGATGGATATAACATCAGTAAACGAAGGACCTGTAACTTTTATTCTGGAGAAAAAATTCTCCACCCCCTGATGCTCCTATTCCGGTATTATCTCAATCCTGTATTTATCAATCGGAGGATTATCAAATGATCTGTAGCCTCCCTCTGTATAGAGCTTTATCTGATCATCATAAAATTTGCTCATAAAATGGCCGCTCTGACCTGAGGAGTTTATCATTTTTGACTTTGTCTGATCTCCCATATCGATTATCATCCTGAAAGTAGAGAGGTGGACGACATTAAAGTCGGATCTATTTCTGAATGTTGATACCATAATACAATCTTTCCCTCCTTTGATCCCGTAAGGGCCTCTGTTCAGAAAATATTTCAGGGGAAAAACAGAACCGAGAGGGTGATTGTATTTAAGAGAATGTATATCTGTCCAGTTAACGGCTCCTTTCTCTTTAGCTGCCAGATAATCAATATTCGTGAGATCGAGTGCCTTCTCGATAATATCTGTGAATGTTTCCTTAACATCTGTTCTTTTATCATCTGACCATTTATCAACTAAAGATTTATCAAAGTTCCCATCCGGGTATTTCAGTAAGCGGTATAACCATGATCGGGAAATAAGTGATAGTGACTCATCATTTTTGAATTCATCAGAAAACATCTCATTAGTAAGTATCTTTTCAAATCTGTAGAAGATCAATGGGCCAATCCCCGAATCTGCTCTTTTATCCCATTTTTTTAATTCTTTAAATATAAAATCAGCTCCATCTGAAACAGGCTTGTGCTCTCTTATAGTCTCCATTATGAATTCAGCGCTCTTCAGTAAACTGTCTGTTTGAAACCCTATATTATCTTGAACATCTGTTTTATCTTTTTCCAGTAATAATTCGGTGATCCTGTCGGCTCTGAAGGAAGGGAACCAGTTTTTCGCAAAAAGAGGGATCCCTGTTTCGGGGATGACCCTGTTGTTTGCTGTAACAATAAATCCTTTTTCAGGATTAATAACAAAGGGTTTCTCTTCTTCAGCATAAAATCCTTTCCAGAGGTTATTGATGGTATCACCCGATACAGGTAATGAACCGTCACCCTTTCCCCGGATGGGAATAAGCCCGGTTGGATAATATCCGATATTTCCTTCCGAATCTGAGAAAACCACATTCTGAGCTGGAGATGACCATTTCTTAAGTGCTTTTATAACTTCATCGTAGTTCGATGAAAAGTTTAATCCATAAAGAGCTTCCAGGACTGTTGATGGGTATTCATTTACTGAATGTCTTGATAATAGTTTATCGCCTGAGTTCAATACAGCTCCAAACTTTGACACTTTCACCTTGTGGATGTGATCATCTTCTCCCTTAATTTTTATATGTTTTTCCAAAATCGTAAATGGAGTTTTCTTTCCGTCGAGATAGTAAAAATCATCATTCCCTGGATCGGTCTTCAGCGTAAAATAATCGATAACATCGGTACCCACATTTGTGAAGCCCCAGCTAACCTTCGAATTTTTTCCTATCACAATGAATGGTGCTCCTGCGATTGAATTTCCTGATAATTCTGTTTCTCCCGATTTCAATCGGATCTGATAGAAATATGAAGGGAACACATTTGAAAGATGAGGATCGTTACATAGGATTGGTTTCCCACTCTCTGTTCTTCTACCTGAAATTACCCAATTATTACTGCCTATTACTTTTTCAAGATTTTCGAGTTCCCTGTTATATGCGGATCTCAGAGTGATATTGTTCATGAATTTTTCATACTCATCCGTATTGATTATGGTCGATCCGTGTGAACCTGATAACAGTTCTTCAGCTCTCTTTTTTCCGAGAGCAGAATAAACTTTCATATTATATAATTCAGATCCGGAGCCGGCCAGAATTATTTCCATCCGTTTGAAAATTGCAAATATATCCCTAGTCTTCCATGGCCCGGGTGTATATCCCAGAAGTTTAAATTCGGGGGGAAGGGTAAAATTATCCATATAATAGTTAACACCTCTGCAATAACTCTCTATAATATTTTTTAGTTCAGGATCTATTGCTCCCATGGATCTTTCAATTCCCTCAACTATCATCAGGTCCATCTGCTCCTTGTCCGATTCAAGAGCTCTTCTGCCGAATACTTCAGAGAGACGGCCGGTAGATAACCTCCTGATGAGGTCCATCTGGAACAATCTGTCTGAAGCATGAACAAATCCCATCGCCCAGAACATATCCTCTCTGTTCCCGGCTTCTATCAGGGGGACTCCCCACTTGTCCCTCTCTATAAGGATTTTCCCTGTTGTGCTGCCGTTTGAAGTTGTAAATTTCCCGGAAAGGGCAGGTTTGGTCCCTTTAAGATAGATAAACAGTACTAAGACTACCAGAACAACTAATAATAGAACCCCGATTATAATTCTCTTTAATATCTTCATTTATAGAATATATGTTTTTCTGGACGGTCAGTCAAATTATCAGGAAAATTGTACAGCTGGAACTTTTTAAAATTAAATCCGTATCAAATCTATTGTTGGAGGAGTTCTATGAGAAATTTTTTTATTATTATTATTTCTGTATTTATGATTGCAAATATTTCCCTTTTTTCTGAAGAGGAAGTAAAGGATCTTACCTTAAAAGAAGCGATTTTTAACGCATTAAAGAACAATATCGACATCCAGATAGAGATGACTAATGCTGAGAATGCAAGATTGTCAAAAATTATAGGTGATACGATATTTATCCCTAATTTTTCTATCTCTGCCGGCAGTTCAGAAACGAATTCACCATCATCCGGTGTTCTGAGTGGTGCAGATGTAAATAAGAATGAAAATCTTAATGTAGATCTGAAGCTTGAACAAAGATATGCACTTGGCGGAACTTTTTCGATCGAGCTCAAGAATTCCAGAAGAAAATCAAACAGTTTTTTTTCAACAATTAATCCGGTATTGAATTCTGAACTTAATTTTTCAATATCACAGCCTCTTCTGAAAGGTTTCGGAACTTTTGCAACAAAGAAAGATATATTGATATCGATGAACGAACATATCCGTTCAAAGCACCAATTAAAGAATAGTATTATTGAACTTATTTATAATGTTGAGGATTATTACTGGAATCTTGTTTACCAGATCCAGAGTATGGATGCGATAAATAAATCTTTGCAGAGAGCAAGGAAACTTCTTAAACAAAATGAGCTCAGAGTTAAGGTGGGAGTTTCCGCTCCTATCGATATATTGGAAGCTAAAGCGGAAGTCGCCTCTTATGAAAGTCAGATCATCCAGGCAGAGAAGAATGTACAGTTGGCAGAGAATAATCTGAAAAAAATCCTGAATATTTCTCTTGAAAAATTTGTAATAAACCCGGTTGATATTCCCGAGAAATTAAGCATTCCCGTTGACTTTAACGGTTTTTTGCTTGAAGCCCTTAATAACCGTCCGGATATCAAAAGAGCAAAGCTTGATATGGCGAACAATAAGATCAGGGTAAAATATGCAAGAAATCAGATGATGCCTGACCTGCAGTTAACCGCTTCTTATTATACGACAGGTCAGGGTGGTGATCAGCTTATATACGGCCCTGGATCGATATTTGAATCGAGGCCTGTTATTGGTGTTGTAACAAAAGATGTATGGAACACCATAAATGATACTGTTTCAAATATTTACAAAAATTTCTCAGTTCGATTGGACCTTACTCTTCCTCTGAGCAACAAAAAAGTGAAAGCAGAACTGATGAAATCAAAACTTAATCTCAAATCATCATTTCTCAGTTTGAAAAAGGTGGAAAATGATATTTATGCTGAAGTGAAGGATGTTGTAAAAGAATTGGAGACCAATGCAAAGCTTGTTGAGTCGAACAAGATCGCATTGAAACTTGAAGAAAGGAAACTGAAAGCGGAAGAGAAGAAACTTTCTGTTGGCCTGTCAACAAACTACCAGGTCCTGAACTATCAGAGAGATTATGCAACTGCATTAACGAACAGCCTGAAGTCTGTCGTTGATTATATGATGACTATTGCAAAGATCAATAAAGTCCTTGCCAGGACTTTTACTGTGTATAAAATAAATTTTTCTGATTTTGGTAAAGTAGAACAGAAATAAATTTTTCATCAATGTTGCAAGCCTGACCCCGTTTTAATATCATTACTTTTATGAAGAAAACAGCAGAATTTTATATGAAGGCTGCGCTTGCTCTTGCAAATGATGCGGAAAATTGTGGTGAGGTCCCTGTTGGTGTTGTATTAGAACTGAATGGAAAGATAATCGGACAAGGTTATAATCGATCAATTGGAACTTTCGATCCCTCCGCACATGCTGAGGTCATTGCCATGAGAGATGCGGGAGTAAAATTAGGGAATTACCGGCTCACCGGATCCGTTCTTTATATTACATTGGAACCCTGTATCATGTGTTACACTGCAGCAGTTCATGCAAGGATTAAAAAAATAATTTACGGAGCAGCTGATCCCAAAAGCGGGATCTTTTCAACAGGGGCGTTCGGGAAAATAAAAAGTATTTTCAATCATGCGATAGAGATAGAGAGTGGAGTCCTTGAAAAAGAGTCATCAGAACTTCTTAAAAATTTTTTCAGATCAAGGAGATAAAATGAAGAATTTCACTTATGATATACCGACACGGGTATTTTTTGGTACTGATTCACTCGATAATCTGGGTAAGGAGACCGGTAAATATTCGACTCGGGTTTTGATCGTTTATGGATCGGAAAGGGTTAGGTCAAGTGGACTATTAGATAAAGTAACAAATGAGCTTAAATATAATAATATATCCTTTAAAGAGATATCTGGGATCAAACCGAATCCGACCCTGGAAAGTGTAAGGAGAGGGGTCGGTGTTATAAAGGAAAACAATTTAGGCTTTGTCCTTGCTGTAGGTGGAGGATCTGTTATTGATGCAGCGAAGGGGATGGCAGCCGGAGCTGCAAACAATATAGACCCCTGGCAGTTTTGTATAAATAAGGAAGAGGTGAAAAATTGCCTCCCGATCGCTTCGATCTTAACCCTTTCTGCAACAGGCTCAGAGATGAATGGAAATTCTGTTCTTTCTAACACAGAGACTGGTGAAAAGTTATATTTCGGATCACAGCTTTGCAGACCTGTTTTTTCAATTCTGAATCCTACACTGACGTATAGTGTTCCTAAAGATCAAACTGCTTATGGAGTTGCAGATATATTTACTCATGTTACCGAGCAGTACTTTGAGCCGGAGGAAGGCGCAGGTATTTCTGACAGGCTTTCTGAAGGTATATTGAGGGCATGTATTCAATACGGGAGAAAAGCAATCGATAATCCCCGCGATTATGAAGCAAGAGCTAACCTGATGTGGGCTTCAAGCCTGGCACTTAACAACCTGATATCAAGAGGAAAATCCGGGGGAGACTGGGCAACACATATGATCGAACATGAATTGAGTGCTGCATATGATATATCCCATGGGCTGGGACTTGCTATCCTTCTGCCGAACTGGATGAAGAATGTCCTGAACGGGGACACTGTCAACAAACTTGCAGTGTTTGCAGAAAATGTGTGGGGCATTGAAATGGGTGATAAACTAAGGCAGGCTGAAACCGGGATCAAAGCTACCCGTGACTTTTTCAGCTCTTTAGACATCCCTTCTCAGTTATCTGAAGTAAATATAGATGATTCACAGATCCGGTATATGGCGGAACAATCTGTACGGTTCGGAGAGATCGGCTCTTTTAAGAAACTGAAAGCCGATGATGTTGAACAGATCCTCAGGATGTCTTTATAAAAATCGAGTCTATATTGTCTGGGTCGGGTATTCTGTGTATAATTACTTCTATTCTTAAGAATAAGGAGAGGTGCCGGAGCGGTTGAACGGGGCGGTCTCGAAAATCGTTGGGCCCTCACAGGTCCCCAGGGTTCGAATCCCTGCCTCTCCGATTTCTTTAAGTAAGGAAGTCGAGCCCGTGCTTAGGGTTCGAAAGGCGAGTCATAAAACGAGCCTTCATGACTGAGTGAAGCGATGGAACCGAAGGCATCCGAGTTATGAATGAGGATGTAATCCCTGCCTCTCCGATTTCTATTTATATCCTTTCAGTATTGATAGGATTTCGTTGTTCTTCTCTATACCCAGATCTATTGCTTTGAAAAAGAGATCTTTGGGAACAGAACTCTCTTCAGCAAACCCTGTTACTTCTATAATATCCCCTTTCCCATTGGAGACTATGTTCATATCGGCATCAATATTTGAATCTTCGGGGAAATCTATATCAGCCAGTATCTCTCCATTTTTTATACCGATCGATACAGCTGCAATCGGTTCGAAAGGGGGGACCTCAAAAAGTTTATTCTCGAACACCAGATGTTTAAGCATTTTCATCAATGCTATTACTCCGCTGTTTACAGATGCACATCTTGTCCCTCCATCAGCCTGGACAACATCCATATCAAGAAAGATATTAAAATCTTTTATTTTTTTAAGATCGATGATATTCCTGAGTGAGCGCCCGACAAATCTTTGGATCTCAATATTCCTTTTGTCTATTCTTGCGCCTCTTTCACGAAGAAACCGCTGTTTCCCTGTCGATCCCGGAAGCATTGAGTACTCAGCACTAATCCACCCTTTCTTCTCTGTTTTTGCGAAGAATGGTACTTTCTCATTGTACATGGCAGTACATATCAGTCTTGTGTCCCCCTGTTTATATAGAAGGGATGCCGGCTGATTTGTAATAAAATCCTCTTCGATCGAGATTGCTCTCAACTCATCATTTTTCCTGTTATTTTCTCTCATTTTCCTGCCTCTTTTTCTGCCCGGCTCGTGGTCTCCACCTGTCATGGAACCAGAACCAGTGATCGGGGAATTCCCGGATTTTATTTTCAACTAAGCCCAAACATTGCTGTGTTAGCTTTTTGAGATCATTATCATGATCCAAACTCTGTTTGAAACTGATCTCTTCACCTATCTTGAGAACAATCGAATCTTTCTGATAGGTAATAAAAAGCGGGATGATAGGTATCCCTTTTTTGAGATATAATTGTGAAGCAGTTGTCACAGCTATTACTTCTCTCTCGAAGAAACTGACCGGAACACCTTCCCTTGTGATTGTGTTCTGATCTATCAGGAGATATATTAATCCATTATCTTCAGTCACTCTTATAATTTTCCGGAGAGACCCTTCTTTGTAGATCATGTCAGAGCCCATAAAAGCCCTGAATTTTTTTACGATCTCTTCTGTGAGTGGATTATCCATCCGTCTGGCGATACTTGAAACTCTAAATCCCAGCTCCCGGAAAAGGATAAAAGGGATAAGTTCCCAATTCCCGAAATGAGCTGAAAACAGTATTGCTCCTTTCCCTTTTTTCAGGATATTTTTTATATTGTCTAACCCTTCAACCTTCAGGTTACCAACAACTTTATCGGGGTTTTTTCCCCCGAACAAGTAGATAATATCTATGAAAATTGTAGAGAAATGGCTGAATATTTTCTTCTTCAGTGATAGTCTCCTCTCAGCTGACATATCCGGAAAAGCTATCTTCAGGTTCGAATCAACCAGGGTTTTGTATCTTTTACCTGCGACAGAAAAAATTCCCAAAGCGAATAGGCGGAAACATCTCTTTAGAAATAACGGAGAAATCTTTATAAAAAAAATAAAGATCCTGAAACCGAAATATTCTACTCTATATCTGACATTATGTTTCATTTCACAATTGATAAAATATACCCTTTAAGGTCAAAGTTGCATTTTACTCTGTTTTTTATATAAATTAAAGGGAATCCGTCTTTGATAATATCAGAGACTTTCACAAAATCCTTGTAAGTGCAGACAAGAAAATCGGCTCCTGCATTTTTCATATCTTTAAGCAGGGATTTAAGTTCCTCTGTAGAGTATTCATGGTGATCTTTGAATTCTTTGAAGCCTTTCAGGTTCAGGATTCCCAGATCAGATCTGAATCTTTTATTGTCACCCAGGGCCGAAAAACCGAAAACCGGAAGATTCCCGGGGTCTGCGGGGAGTCCGTCTGCTGTCTGAAAGGATGAAAATTCGAATGAATATTCACCATGATCTCCTTCTTTCCGGATATGGTAATTTGCTTCTGCCGGTTTTTCTCCCCGGTAGTAGAGTATTATATCTTCCTTGTTGGCCATAAATTTAAAGTTTCTGAGATAATAATATTTATGCTCCGGATTGATCATCATAATGCTCAGATTTTTTTTTATCCCGGTAGACTGGAATCCGTCATCCAGGATTACTACTTTTTTCCCTCTTTTTATGCTTTTGTTGATCGATCTTTTCCTGTTGCTTCCGGTAAAGATATCGATTCCGGGTAGCTCATCCGCAATCATCTTCACCTCATCTCCGATTTCTCTCCAATTGTGATTAGAATTAACAAGAGTTCCACCTTTCTCACTTAATGAGCCATAACCTCTTGTCACAATAGAGAATTTTAATCCGGCTTCATTTAATATGGATGCAATTTCTAATACCATAGGTGTTTTCCCAGTGCCGCCAAAAGAAAGGTTGTTGACCGAAATGATCTTAATGTTATTGAAAGAAGTTTTGCGAAGTCCTTTAAGCTTCAGGTTAATGAATGATATGGATTTATATACAATAGAAACTACATCCAATGTTTTAGTGGTTAGTTTAGTAATTTTAATACCTCCCTGATCGAAAATTCTATCGCTCCTGCCCTTCTTAGTACAGTTTGTTCTGCTTTATCGGCCGATGCTGTAATTTTCTGTTCGGTTATATTTAGCAAAATGTCTCTTAATGATTCTGTATTTTCTGCTATTGTGTATGCACCGTTTTGAATAAGTTCAGTTCCGATCGAAGGGAAATTGTTATGGTTCGGTCCTCCCACAATTTTTTTTCCGAACACTGCGGGTTCATATAGATTATGTCCTCCTATAGCGGGGTCAAAACTCCCTCCCATGAATACAATGTCAGATATTTTTATTAATTCGGTAAGATATCCCATTTTATCAAATATCAGTATATCTTTACCTGAGGGTTGATCACTGCTCCAAATACGGCAAGGGATGCTGTTCGTCTCTACTGCTACCGTAACTTCCCTGATCCTGTTCATATGCCTGGGGGCAATAATAATAAAATATTTTTTCACTAATTCTTTTAATAACGGGATGAATACAGCTTCATCTGATGAGTGGGTGCTGGCAAAAAGGAGTAATTTTTTCCCAGGTTCTTTTACTTTCAACAGCTCAAATATTTTTTCACTGTTTCTCACATTTCCTGATGCTGTTACAGCTTCATCAGCTTTTATATTACCGCTTATTTTAATCGAATGCTTTTTAACTCCAAGATCGACGAATCTCTGAATATAATCTTCTTCCTGGAGGAGGAAAAGGGTGATCTTCCTGAAAAATCTTCTTAGAAGGAATGAAAATTTTTTATAATTTTTTAGAGCTTTCTCCGATATCCTGCCGTTAATGACCACCATCGGGATGTCCTTTTTATCTGCGATAGAGATCCAGTTCGGCCAGATCTCAAGTTCATTCAAGATTATTATTGAGGGCTCTATTCTTTTTATAAACTTCCTGATGACGAATGAAAGATCGAAAGGCCCGTTAATAACCTCGATGTCTTTAAATATTTCCTTTGCTATTCTGAATCCGGAAGGAGTTGTTACTGAGAGCACGATCCTCATATCCGTTTTTGCCTTCAGTAGAGAAATAAAACTTTCAAGGCTCTTTACCTCTCCGACAGATACAGCATGAACCCAGATGCTCCCCCGTTCAACCCGTTTGACACCGGGAGAGATTCGTCCCTTTATTACATTTCTATATTCCTTTTTAAATAGAAACCTCGGGTTGAGAGGGATATATATAATAAGTATCAGGATATAGAGAACATCAAGAAAGATCATTGCTAAATTATATCACAATGGAATGTATGTAAAAAAAACGGCTTCTGCAGAACTCTTGACTTTTAACCGCATTTTCAATATTCTGAAACGCTGAATAGGGATTAAAAGTATGAAAATAAAATATGAAGAGTTTAAAGGGGAGTTCGTAAAGAACTGTCCATGTTCCCCAGAGGCTGTCTCGTGCGGGTATTATAATATGAACCTTCATACAGGATGTCCATTCTCCTGTACATATTGTATTCTGCAATCTTATCTTGAGAGTAAGGATCCTGTTTTTTATACAAATACGGATCAGGCGAAAGCAGAACTGGAAAGAGCGGTAAAGAACTTGAAGAATCTGAGGATAAGCACCGGGGAGTTGTCCGATTCTCTCGCATATGAGGATGAAAATAAATATTCTGAAAAGATCATAGAGTTACTTTCGGATTTCCCGGAAATTGTTTTTGAATTTAAAACAAAATCTGCGAATGTTGAGAATCTTGTAAAAAAAGAGGCGTTGAAGAACATTGTTGTATCATGGTCAATGAATCCTCAGCAGATCATAGATCTGGAGGAACATAATACTGCTTCCCTGAAAGAGAGGCTAAAAGCGATGAAGCGGGTGCAGGAGGCAGGATACAAAATAGGGATACATTTTGATCCCATCATAATCACTGAAAACTGGAAAGATCTTTACCGAGGACTTATAGATGAAATATCGGAAATTATAGATCCGGACAGGATTGCCTGGTGGAGTTTAGGGGCTCTCAGGTTTCCGGAAGAGTTGAAGGAACACATATTCAAGTATAAGGATTCGGAACTGTTTACAGGAGAGCTGATCAGGGGATATGATAGTAAATACAGATACTTCAAACCTTTAAGGAGAGAGCTCTTCTCTTTTGTCCGGGATGAGATATACAAAAAAGTATCACCCGATGCACCACTCTATTTATGTATGGAGGATAACGAAATGTGGCACGATATCTTCCCCGACCTGGATCCCGAGCCCGAAGTTATAAATAAATACCTCTACGACTCGGCAATGAAATAGCTGTTTCTTTTGCATAAAATCAGTTAATACCCTCTTCTATCTACACAATTATAATTTATTCAAAAGGGGACAGGTACCTTTACCAAAAGGTACCTGTCCCCTTTTGGTCGTATCCTGATTGCCGGAGAATAAATAAAATTGCAACAAAATGGGAACCCCCTTGTCAGGGACTAGTTGACCTTTTATAGATCCGGCAACGTCGCGTGCCCATGATGTTCCTTTTTTGACTTTAGAGTGCCCTTCAAATAC